>Ga0164313_10004798_pt1 | contig 11976 bp, 10 predicted proteins | sample GuaBasSedimGuay4_FD_113735 | JGI IMG/M metagenome (GOLD analysis project Ga0164313, IMG submission 113735) | Subseafloor sediment microbial communities from Guaymas Basin, Gulf of California, Mexico - Guay4, Core 4569-4, 0-3 cm | ecosystem: Environmental > Aquatic > Marine > Hydrothermal vents... | reverse complement strand
TGGCAGCAACACCGGGCAGCGTGAGTGTGGCGCCGATGCCCGACATGGTCCCGAGTAGGAGCTGCAGGTTCAGTAAGACCATCGCGTCCGCGACGAGGCCACCGACCTGGTAGTAGATGGCCATGAAAATCAAGACGAGGATGATGCCAACCAGCGCAGCAACCGCGCCCTTCTGCACGGAATCCTGACCGAGTGTCGGGCCGATCATCTGCTCGTTGGCGGGGCGAAGCGGGGCGGGAAGCGCACCGGCTTGAAGCACGACGACGAGGTCTCTGGCCTCTTGGAGCAGCTCGTTGCGGTCCATGTAGGCGCCGAGGGTGATGCGGCCGCGTGCGCCAATCTGGCCCTGAATGACCGGTGCCGATTCTACGCGGTCGTCGAGTACGATCGCCATGCGCTTGCCGATGTTGCGGCCGGTGAGGTCGGCCATACGTGACGCTCCGCGTGTGTTCATCGTGAAGTCGACCTCAGGGCTCCCGCTCTGCGGGTCGAAGCCGACCGAGGCGTCATCGAGGTCCTCGCCCGTCGCGTCGGCGACGCGGTACACATAGTACGTCCGCCAACCCTCGCCTCCGCGCTCGGGGTCGGCATCCTGGCGGCCGATGTGAACCTCGTGATCGTCTGGCACCAGGAGAGTCGCGATGTATGCGCGAAGGAGATCCCGTGCATCCTCACCGAAGGCCTCGGCGAATATCTGCGCGCCCTGGTTGAGGTAGACACCCTCGGACGGCGTCGTGAAGACGGAGCGCGCGTCGGACTCGTCATCGACGATCTGGAACTGGAGCTGCGCGGTGCGGCTGATGATCGACTTGATGCGCTCGAACGAGCTCTCCTGGGCGCCGGGAATCTCGATGATGATGTCACCGTCGTTCGGCCGGGCGATGACGGTTGGCTCGAGAACACCCATGCTATCGATACGGTTGATGATCGTGCGCTCGGACTGGCGAACCGCCGTCTCGCGCATGTTGGCGAGTTGCTCTTCGCGCATGTGAAGGTCGACCACGAGGTCGCCCACGCCGCTGGCGACCCGAAGGTCGCGGAAGTAGTCCTTCACCCAAGTCTTGGAGAGCTTCTGCGCGTCCTCTTGGTTGGAGAACGTAATGCGAATGGCGCGAACTGCACCGCCCTCCTTATCGACACGCTCGACTTTGCACCGCTGTCGAATCTCGTCGAGCTTGGCTTTGTCGATGTCGTCGATTTCCTCCTCGGACACGACGCCGATCAACACACCGCACTGGCGCTGCACCTGCTCGGCGATCCGGTCTCGGCGGTCGCGAATGTATTCATCGACCTCGACCTCATACATCAACCGTAGACCGCCCTTGATATCGAGGCCGGGGTTGATCTGATTGTCGAAAGTCTCTTTGACAATGTCCGGGCATGGCACCCATCGATCCACACTCGGCCACAGGGCGAGAAACCCCAGGACGGACGAGCCGACGACGATTGCCAAACGAAAATACCAGCCTCGATCCATGATCCTCGCCTGTGCGTTTAGCTTTTCTGTTCGGGGGGTTGGTCCAACCCGGCAACGTGGGTCCGCAACACCCTAATGCGTGTGCGGTCCGCGACCTCGATGGTCACGTCACGCTCGTCGAGCGCGGTGATCTCTCCGCGGATTCCCCCGTTGGTACGGACGATGTCGCCCTTGTTGAGGGCGCCCAACATCGTTTCCTGCTGCTTGGCGCGCTTCTGCTGGGGTCGGATCATCAAGAAGTAGAGAACCGCGAACATCAACAGGAGCAGACCGATTTGCTCGGTTCCGCCGCCACTACAGCCCATCGGTCCCGGCACTGGACTGCCACCTCCCGCAGGTGGTGCGACTGGACCGCCGCTCACGTCGGGCTGAAGCAAAATGTTGAATAACGAGTACAGCACCACTAACCCTCAATGCTCGTAGAGCCCGGATGCACGTTGCGTTCCGGGCTGCTCAAGCGCCGGCGTTTCTACTCCATGCCCCCAAGCAGGTCAACTCAGCGGAATTGCGGATTTATGCTACATACGCGCGACCCCCGACTGGTGGGGGGATAAGGAGCGGCAATGGTGGACAAAGTGGACAAGATCTGGCTCGATGGGAAGCTCATTCCTTGGGAGCAGGCGAACGTCCACGTACTGACGCACACGCTGCACTACGGGCTGGGCGTCTTCGAGGGCATTCGCTGCTACAAGCTGAAAGACGGGCGAAGCGCGATTTTTCGTTTGGAAGAGCACATTCGGCGGCTGTTCGATTCTGCCCACATCTGCATGCTCCCGATGCCGCACAGCCAAGAGGAGATCGTCGAAGCGTGTCTGGAGACGGTTCGGGCCAACGGGCTCGACGAATGCTACCTGCGGCCGATCGCCTTCATGGGCGACGGCGAAATGGGGCTCGGCGCCAAGACCAATCCGACCCGCGTGGCCATCATCGCGTGGCGTTGGGGCGCATACCTGGGCGAAGAGGGCCTTCGGCGAGGCGTCCGTGCCAAGGTGAGCTCGTTTCAACGCGCAGGCGTCAACACACTGATGTCGAAGGCCAAGACCAACGGCCACTACGTCAACTCGATTCTCGCCAAGCGCGAGGTCCAGATGGTTGGCTACGACGAAGCGATCATGCTGGACACTCAGGGCTACGTCTCCGAGGCGTCCGGCGAGAACATCTTCGTGGTCCGCGACGGCGAAATCGCGACGCCGCCAATGGGCGTGTCCATCCTGGGTGGCATCACACGCAACTCAGTCATGCGCGTCATGCGTGACCTCGGGCTCACCATCCACGAGCGACTGATCTCCCGCGACGAGCTCTACATCGCAGACGAGGTCTTCATGGTCGGTACCGCCGCCGAGGTGACCCCTGTGCGCGAACTAGACGACCGCAGCATTGGTGCGGGCTCACGCGGCCCGATCACGGAAACGGTGCAGAACGCGTACTTCGATGCGGTGCGTGGGGTGAAGGTGCCCGACGAGAGCTGGTTGGCGATCGTTTGAGGCTTGGGACTTGGGACTTGAGACCGAGTCTCAGATCTCAGCCTCAGTCCTCGATCACACTCTTATGAATGATGATGCGGCGGCAGTGTGGGCACTGGTGGAGCTCGTTTGCGCGCTGTAGCTCGATGGTGAGCTGCGGCGGGAGTGCCATGCGGCAGCCGATGCAGTTGCCGTCGTTGATGATGATGACGACGTTGGTGATGCCCGTCTTGAGGCGATCGTAGCGCTTGATGACCGACTTCGGTACCTTGGCGGCGAGGTCGTCGCGACCGTTGAGCATCTGGGCGCGTTGCTCTTCGAGCTCGGCGATGCGGGCCTTGGAAGACGCTTCCTTGGACTGAAGAACACCCTTGGCCTCTTCGAAGTCTTTTTCGCGCTCGGCAAGCGAGGCTGTCTTGGCTTCGATCGCTTGGCCGATTCGGCCGAGTTCGTCCTCGCGCTCCTTCATGGAACGGCGGTTGACTTCGACCTCTCGCTCCCCGGCATCGGCTTCACGGATGCTGGTTGCTTGCGCGATCTTCTTGCGAGCCCGCTGCAGCCCTTCGTTGCGCTCCTTGAGCTCGGTGCTTTGTTGCACCTTGAGCTGCTCGGCTTCTTCGAGCTGCTGGCGCTCTTGGGCGAGCATCGTCTCTAGCGTTTGGACGTTCTCCCGTAGCTCTTCCAAGCTCTGCGGAATCTGCTTGAGCTCGGCGTCGATGTCTCGCGCCGAGTCATCCATCTCAGCAAGTTTAGCAAGCGCTAAAAGCTCTTCGCGCAAGGATCTCCTCCGGGTCAGCCAAATCTGGCGGGGCAATAGCGTGCCTTTACAGCGGGTGCAAGACGGCAACGCGGGGTGGCCCCGTAAAACCGGCGCTGCGCGCCGTCCACGGGGCTCAAGCAAAACCGCTGAGCGGTTTTGCTTGGTAGGCCCACCTGGACTCGAACCAGGAACAACCCGGTTATGAGCCGGGGGCTCTAACCAATTGAGCTATGGGCCCTTGGGAGGACTTCTAGCGTGATTGGGGGCTGAGCGCGAATGAAAGGCAACTGGAATGCCGGGGCACGGCGGAACGGGTCGGCTTGCATAGGTGGCCGGAGGGACTTGAGACCTGAGGCCACGCAAGCCGAGCCGTTCGGCGGAACCCCGTGACGCGTTTTTTTCCGCGCCCCGATCTAGTTGTCCATGAAGGAACGCAGCTGCTTCGATCGGCTTGGGTGCCTGAGCTTGCGCAACGCCTTGGCTTCGATTTGGCGGATGCGTTCGCGGGTGACTTCGAAGTCTTGGCCTACTTCTTCGAGGGTGTGGTCGCTCTTTTCGCCTATGCCGAAGCGCATGCGGAGGACCTTTTCTTCTCGGGGGGTCAGGGTCTTGAGGACGCGGCGGGTTTGGTCTTCGAGGTTGCCGTCGATGACGGCTTCGACCGGGGAGACCGCGTTCTTGTCCTCGATGAAGTCACCGAGATGGCTGTCTTCTTCTTCGCCGATCGGGGTCTCGAGACTGATCGGCTCTTTGGCGATCTTCAGGACCTTGCGGACCTTTTCGAGGGGCATCTCCATCCGCTCGGCGATTTCTTCGGGATCGGGCTCGCGGCCGAGCTCCTGCACCAAGTAGCGTGAGGTGCGAATTAGTTTGTTGATCGTTTCGATCATGTGGACCGGGATACGGATGGTGCGGGCCTGGTCAGCAATCGCTCGAGTGATGGCCTGGCGGATCCACCAGGTAGCGTACGTCGAGAACTTGTAGCCGCGACGGTACTCGAACTTGTCGACGGCCTTCATCAGACCGATGTTGCCCTCCTGAATCAAATCGAGGAACTGCAAGCCGCGATTCGTGTACTTCTTGGCGATCGAGACGACTAGACGAAGATTGGCTTCGACGAGCTCAGCCTTGGCACGCTCGGACCGCCGCTCACCCCCTGCAAGGGCGCGGTAGGTGTCTCGCAACTGCTCGACCGGCTGCCCCATGTCTCCTTCGACATCGTCGATCGCCTTCTGCGCGTCGCGGATGTGTTCCTCTGAAAGAAGGATCTGCTCTTCGGAGCCGTACTTCCTCTGAATCCTCTTCTCGACGGCCTTGCTTTCTTGCATGTTGTGAAGCACGCGCTTCATGTCGCTGAACTTGAGGCCACCGACACGCGCCTCAGCTTCGCTCATGTCACGCTCCGCGCGCTCTATGCGGCGGGTGTAGCCCTTGATGCCAGAGACCACGCGGTCGATCTGCTTCTTCGTGAGGTTGAGCTCCCGCAAGAGCGCGATCCGCTCGAAGAGGTGCTTATCGAGCTGTGTGGCGTATTGCTTCTTGCTCCGGTCCGAGACTTTTCGCTTGCCCTCGAGCTCGCTGTGCACCTTTGCCATCGCTGACTCGACGCGCTTGACCTTGTCGAAAAGCTTGAGAGCGCGAATCTTGGCCCCCTCGAAGTCGACCTCTTCTTCCTTATCGAGGTCACGAACTATGTCTTTGACGCGGATCTTGCCCTTCCGAAGGCCTTCACCGATTTCCAGAATCTCAGAAACGCCGACCCGAGAGTTCAAAATCACGTTGAAAATCCGGTCTTCGCCCTCTTCGATTCGCTTGGCGATTTCGACCTCGCCCTCACGAGTGAGGAGCGAAACGGACCCCATCTTTCGCAAGTACATACGAACCGGATCGTTCGACTTCTGCGCGTAGCTGTCGTCAGCCGGCGGCGGAATCGTAGCGGCACGGCGGACCGAGCTTCGCGTCGCCGCAACGGGAACCTCACTCGTCCGGCTTTGACCTTCGGGCGCGCCATCGACCACGTCGATGTCTTCAGTCTTGAGCCACACCATCAAGTCGTCGATTTGATCGGACGTCACCATGTCCGGCGGCAACGCTTCGTTGAGCTCGTCATACGTCAGATGACCTTGCATGCGGCCACGCTCGAGGAGGAGTTGCACCTCTTTGCGTTCGCGACCCTTGATCTTCGGCACGACGCGCGACACGGGTTCCCTCTTGAACTTGGATCCCGTCGATACCTCGTTACGCACTGAGCTCTTGCCCGCCATCTTCACCTCTGCTTCGTGTTCGACTTGAGCTTGTGTGCACTGCGCGTCAGTTCCACAAACTCTCGAGTGAGCCCTGCTGCCAACGCGTCGTCGCCAACTCGGCGTGCTTCGACGATGCGTTGCTGCAAGCGGGGCAGCTCATGTTCGATGTTTTTTCGTTCAAGCAGAGGAAGGCCTTCGTCGAGAATCTGACGAGCCTCTTCGAGGCTGTGCTCTTGCACAGCCAACTTAGCTTCCAACCAAGGCCTGAGTTGATTGTCGTTCAACTCGTCCAGTAAGGCCGTGACATCGAGCGATCCCTGCTTGTCCACCATCCGCAAGATAGAATCAAAGATGGCGCGAAGATCGGGGCTCGTCAAAAGCTTCGGGAGCCTCTGCGCGCCCTCGTCATGGATTAACGTCGGCTGATCGATCAGAAGTGAAATCAACTTCGACTGTAACTCCGACACTGGGGTTGCAATCGGCTGCTGCACTGCGTCACGACGCGGCGGGACGCGATCGCTACCTCGACCCAACCCGCGGCGTAGCTCGCGACGCACTAAACCCACGTCTGTGATCCCGAATTTGCGGGCAACGCGTTCTAGATAGAGTCCGCGTTCGATCGGGCTTTCGACCTTGGCAAGAATCGGACCAAGTTTGGCGATCGCATCGGCCTTTGCATGCGGGTTTGGCTCCACGGTTGCCGCAGAATCATCAATTAAATATTCGATAATGGTGGGCGCGCTTACGATTCGGACGCGCAAGGACTCCGCTCCTTGCTCTCTCAGGAAGCTATCCGGATCGGCGCCTTGAGGCAGTGTCACCACGTGCGCGTCCAGCCCGATCTTGCTGACCACCGTGTACGCTTCGCGCACCGCCTTGCGGCCCGCCTTGTCGCCGTCGAAGAGCAACACGACCTTCTGCGCAAAGCGCTTGATCAACCTGGCGTGCGCCTCGGTAAACGCAGTCCCCATGGGAGCCACCGCGTTTTGAAACCCCGCCTGGTGAAGCGCGACCAGGTCGAAGTTGCCTTCGCACAGCACCGTGGCGTCTTCACGCCGAATCTCGACGCGACCCTCGTGCAGACCGTAAAGCACATCGCCCTTGTGATAGAGGGGGTTCTCCGGGCTGTTGAGGTACTTCGCCGGTGGCTCCTTCTGCTCTTCCATCGACGGCGCAGGCGACAGCGCGCGGCCGCTGAACGCAACGACTTTTCCATGCACGTCGGCGATCGGGAACATCAATCGATGCCGGAATCGATCATAGTGGCCACGACCCGAACGGCGCGGCACGATCAGCCCCACCGCTTCGGCGTCTTCGGGCGACGCGCCCGTGCTATCGAGGAAACGCGCAAGCGCGTCCCATCCATGAGGAGCGTAGCCGAGGCGGAACTTGTGCGCCGACTCTTCGGAGATTCCGCGGCCAAGAAACTCCTCGCGCGCAAGGCCGCCGTCGGGGTGTTCGTGAAGCTGCGCGCAGTAGAAGTCCGTTGCCTTCTCCACCAACGACGTCAAGCGGTCGGACTGCTTCTTGTTGCGTTGGAACTCAGCCTCGCGCTGGGCGTCGTACACCGGCAACTGCACGCCCGTCTGCTCGGCGAGGTCGCGCGCGATTTCAGGAAAGGTCTTGCCCTCGACGTGCATCAAGAACGAGAACACGTCGCCTGACGCTTTGCAGCCAAAGCAGTGGTAGAAGCCGCGGCTCGGGTGCACGTAGAAGGACGGAGTCTTCTCGTTATGGAACGGGCAAAGGCCCCTGAGGCTGTTGCCGGACTTCTTGAGTGCGACGTAGTTTCCGATGACCTCTGCGATGGGAGCGCGGTCGCGGATCTCAGCAATCTTGTCTTCGGAAATCACCGCCGAGCGCAGTGTAGACTTCGCCTGCTTCTTGGCAAGCGCCTGCTGCCACTGTAGTTGTTGCGCAATGGCTCACGCGCGCGCATCGCTACGGCAGATTCTGTGGGTGTACGCGCTGGTCTGTGTGGCTGTCTTCGCGGTGACCCGACTCGAACCGCTCGCCGTCGTAGGGCGATACGCCCACCTCGTCGTCGCGGCGATCTTTCTGCTGACATCGGTCCGGCTCACGCGGCGCGATCCCGCGCACTACGGCGTCGCGCTCGGTGGGCTGTTGGAGCCCGCCACCGACGATCGGATGGCAGGACCGCTCGGACTCTTCGACCTCGGCCGCGCGATCCGCAAGGCACTGCCGTCCGCCGCAATCGAGCTGGGCGTGGCGGTCGGCATCGGGGTCGTGGTGTTTCCCCTCTACACGGTCGGCTTCTACTGGTGGAACCAGCCGGCGACCGACTTCTCGTTGTCCCTCCCCCCCAGCGTCGTCAGCTTCGTGGTCGCGCAGCTCATCGTAATTGCGCTGCCAGAGGAAGCGTTCTTTCGAGGCTACCTGCAAACTGGACTGAGCGACCTCACACACCGGCGGCTGCACGTGCTCGGCGTGGAGCTGGCGCTAGGCGCCTGGTTGCTCCAAGCGGCCCTGTTTGCCGCGATCCACTTCATGGTCGAGCCGCATCCGGCCCGTCTTGCCGTCTTTTTCCCGGCCCTTCTCTTCGGGTGGGCTCGAGCATGGCGTGGCGGGATTGGCGCCGCGCTCGTGCTCCATGCGATGAGCAATCTTTATTCCGAGATTCTGGCGCGGAGTTGGCTATAACGCACTCATGCAGGCCACTCCGCCCGCTCCCACGATTGTCGCGGAAACCGTTCGCCGCGCCCTATCCGAAGACATCGATCGGGGGGACATCACCACCGAAGCGTGCGTCGAGCCCACCGCGCTCGGCACGGCGACGCTGAACGCCCGCGAGCGGGTCGTCGTCTGCGGACTTCCGATCCTCGAAGAAGTCTTCGCGCAGCTCGACCTTCTGGTCGATGTCGACGCGCACGTGCAGGACGGCGATCTCGTCGAGGCGGGCACGTCGATCGCCACGCTCAGCGGGCCGGCAACGTCGATTCTCCTTGGGGAGCGTGTCGCGCTCAATTTCCTGCAGCGGCTCACCGGAGTTGCGACCATGACGAGGAGCTTTGTCGACGCGTTGCCAAATGGCTCGGCGACGAGGATCACAGACACCCGCAAGACGACACCGGGATTGCGCGCGTTCGAGCGCTACGCGGTCCGGTGCGGGGGCGGCCACAACCACCGCGAGGACTTGGGCGCCGGCGTCTTGATCAAGGACAACCACATCGCCGCAGCGGGTGGGTGCACCCAAGCGATCGAACGGGCCCGAGCGTATGCACCGCACACCTGCCGCATCGAATGCGAAGTCGATACGCGCGCCCAGCTCGAAGAAGCGCTCGCAGCCGGAGTCGACATCGTCATGCTCGACAACTTCAACGATGACGAGGTGCGCGATGCACTCGCGCTGATCGACGGCCAGGCAATCGTCGAAGTGTCAGGCGGGGTCACGCTCGAACGTGTCGCTGCGCTCGGCACATTGGGGGTCGACGTGATTAGCGTCGGGGCGCTCACGCACTCCTCGCCCTCATGCGACCTTGGCCTCGACTGGAGCTAGGGCGTGATCGACGACTTGCAGCCCGAGAAGGTGCGCCGACGGGTGACGGGAAACTGGGGGCGCTCGTTGACGGTGCACCAAAGCACCGCTTCGACGATGGACGATGCCTCCGCTGCGGCTGCTGACGGTGCGAACGACGGTCATGTCGTGTTGGCGGACCAGCAGACTCGAGGGCGGGGAGCACATGGGCGGCAATGGCTCTCGCCCCCGGGCTCCGACCTCTACTTCTCCGTCATCACCCGCCCTGCGGTCGAGCCGGCTTCGACCGCTCTCATCACTCTGGCCACCGGGCTCGGGGTTCGGGATGCGGTTGCAGCCCTCTTGCCTGGCCGCTCTGTCCTCGTGAAGTGGCCCAACGACATCTGGATTGAGCGCCGCAAGTGCGCCGGCGTTCTCGTCGAGAGCCGAACGGTGGGCATGCGCATCGACTCGGTGATCATCGGGGTCGGCCTGAACGTGAACCGCGTGCAATGGCCACCCGAGCTGAGGGGCGCCGCGACCTCACTGCGAGCGGAGCGCAGCGAACAAGAGCCGTTCGACCGCGTCGAAGTGCTGGCCACCCTCCTCTCCAATATGGAGCGATGGGTCAACCGCTTCGTCAAGGACGGCGCGTCCGTCGTGGTGGATGCCCTGCGGCCTAGCCTGGCCCTGGTTGGAGAGCGCGTTCGTTGGGAAGACGGCGACGGAGTCTTCGATGGCATTGACCCGGACGGAGCAGCGCGAATAAGAACGCATAGTGGCGTGGTCTCGCTTCACGCGGCCCACATCGAGTCAGTCGATCACTGAGCGCTGCACTTGCCTACCCGCGGGTTGCGCACCAGAACTGCCCCATGGCGCACGCACGCGAGCTCCACTGGCTACAACACACCGTAGGCGTGCTCTCGTTGAGCGATCGCGCGATCATCTCGGTCGGCGGCGACGACGCTCGCGAGTGGTTGCAGGGACAGCTCACCAATCAAGTTGAAGGCGTCGAGCCTGGGGACTCATTGTACGCGTTCGTCCTCACGCTCAAAGGGCGGATCCTGGCTGATGTCTATGTGCTCGTTCGCGAAGACGATGTGTGGCTCGATGTGCCAGCAAACACGGTGGACGCACTGCTCGAACGCTTTGACCATTACATCATCATGGAGGACGTCGATCTCGCTCATCGGGACGACCTTCGCGTGATCACCGCGCAGGGCCCGGTTGCAAGCGAGGTGGCCGAAGGAGGCTGGCCCGCCGATCGGCTCGGAGTTGGCGGCCGGCAATGGGTCGTCACCCATGCGGAGCTCGAGTCAGAGCTGGAACGTTTGACGCAACGCGGTCGCGAACTCGATGGCGGCTGGGTGAGCAACGAGGCATGGGAGCACGCCCATGTCGTTCGAGGACGGCCACTCTTCGGGGTCGACTTCGGCGATTGGACCTACCCTCAGGAGACTGGACTGAACCCTCTAGCCGTCTCCTTCAATAAGGGTTGCTACATTGGTCAGGAGACGGTGGTCATGCTCGAAAACCGAGGAAAGGCGCCAAAAGTCCTGTGGCGTTGGACGGTCGAGACCACGGAGCCTCCGAGCGCCAAGGCCCCGATTTCGTTGGCGGGCACCGTTGTCGGCGAAGTCACCTCCGCCGTGGCGGAGCGCGACGGTGCGTTAGCGCTGGGCTTTCTCAAGCGGGGATGCGAGGTGGAGGGGTCCGAGGGCTTCACCATCGACGGCGCGCCTGCTCGTGCGATCGGCACGGTGGAAGCTGGCCCTGGGGTGTGTCCTCCACGCACCTGACGGTACGGAACACGTCCCACTGGCGCGAACCCGGGTCCGACCTTATAGTTGGCGTCAAAGGAACATCATGCTGAACCTCACCACGCGAGCCGCAGAGAAGGTCAAAGAAATCCGAGACGCCGAGGGCCTCGCCGAGCAGGGCCTCCGAGTGCGGGTCATTGGCGGCGGTTGTGCGGGTTTTTCCTATGATTTGTTCTTCGAGGACGAGACCTCCGATCTGGACCAGACCTTTACGTCGCACGGTATTCCCATCTACGTGGACATGATGAGCGCGCAGTATGTCGAAGGGACCGAGATCGACTACGTCGAGGGCCTGCAGGGTGCCGGGTTCAAGTTCGTAAATCCGCAGGCCAAACAAACCTGCGGATGTGGCTCGAGCTTCTCCGCCTAATTCCTCAATCATTTCAGCGATTAGGCTTAGAGTGCTCTCCGATGACGCTCGGATTCGTGCACTTGACAGCCACAGGTAACGTAACGTAACCCTATGGTCCACGTACAGGACCTTACCATGCAGTCATCCGCCTCCCTCGATCGATACATCCAGCAAGTCCGGGCCATCCCGAAACTCTCCCGCGAGGAAGAGCATAAGCTCGCCCTTCGCGCGCGCGAAGGGGACCAGGACGCCGCAGACCGGCTCGTCGAAGCGAACATGCGGTACGTCGTTGCCATTGGGCTTCAGTACCGGCGCTATGGTGTGACGCTCGGCGACCTGATCGCCGAAGGTAGCGTGGGTCTGGTCACTGCGGTTCGTAAGTT
>Ga0164313_10004797_pt1 | contig 11980 bp, 10 predicted proteins | sample GuaBasSedimGuay4_FD_113735 | JGI IMG/M metagenome (GOLD analysis project Ga0164313, IMG submission 113735) | Subseafloor sediment microbial communities from Guaymas Basin, Gulf of California, Mexico - Guay4, Core 4569-4, 0-3 cm | ecosystem: Environmental > Aquatic > Marine > Hydrothermal vents... | reverse complement strand
TTGTCGCAAATCGTGCTCCTCGACGTAGCGCAACTACGACGTCGTCGCCCGATTCACGACAAACCCAGCGGATACTTGCGCTTCGCCGCCCTCGTCACGAAACCCGGTGAGAAATGCGGGCTAACGGGCGCCGCGGTGTTGTCGCCACGCGGATCGCATCCAGCACCGTCGACGTCCCATAATCAGCCTCGAATACCATTTTTCACTCCTACCTCTCGGAAAGTCACGGCGGGCCCGGCCCGACGTGGCTTTCCGAGGGCGGGTGGGCGGGGGGTGGGGGCGGGGAAATAGAGGTTGGGGGCGTCGGCCACCAGAATGCAGCCCGCCAGCGCGCCGCAGGCGCGCCAGGGCGCGAACCTGTGGGACCGAGGAACGCTTGCGTTCCGAGGGCACACCGGTGAGCGACCGTGGCCGCGGTCGAAGACCGCGGGCGGCGGGCGTTCGGGCACGGACACGGGCGCGGACTCGGACGCGGGTCGGGATCCGACGGGGGAGGGGTTAGAATAGCCACACCCATCCGACGGGTCTGACGCGCGACGCGTTTGCGAACGATGGAGGTTTGAATGAGTGAAGCGGCCAACTGGGACATGCTGGTTGTTGGCGGCACCGTCCTGACGATGGAGCCGGACAGCGAACCAATAAAGAACGGCGCCGTTGCGGTGGCCGACGGTCGCATCGCCGCTGTCGGACCGGCCGAGGAGCTTCTCGAGCTCTCACCATCCGGCGAAGTGCTCAACGCCGGCAACAGCATCATCCTGCCGGGCCTCGTCAACACCCACTCTCATCTCGGAATGACACTGCTGCGCGGAATCGCCGATGACATCCCGCTCAAAGAGTGGTTGGAACAGCACATCTGGCCGGTAGAGTCCAAGTACATGGATCGAGAAACGGTTCGCCTCGGCACCGAGCTCGCAACTGCCGAGCAGCTCTTGGCTGGGGTCACCACGACCGCCGACATGTACTTCTTCGGAGACGAGGTGGCCGCAGTGCTCACCGAAGCCGGCATGCGAGGCGTGGTCGCCGAGTCGCTCATCGATTCCGCGACTCCGCGCTGCGCCACCCCGGAGGAGATGTTCGAAAAACAGCGCGAACTGCTCGAGACCTACTCAGATCACCCACTCATCACACCGTCGGTGGCGGCGCACTCGCCCTACTCCGTCGGCGCCGTCAATCTCGTGAAGGAGGCGGAGCTTGCCGAGGAGTACGAGGTCCCGATGCAGATCCACCTCGCGGAAACAACCTGGGAGGTCGAGAAGCTCCTCGGCGAAAAGGGCGTGTCACCCGTCGCCTATCTCGCGGATCTCGGCGTCCTCTCTGAACGCACCGTGGCGGCTCACTGCGTCCACGTGTCGCAGGAAGATATCGAGCTGCTCGCCGAGTTCGAGGCCGGCGTGTCGCATAACCCAGTCAGCAATCTCAAGCTCGGCTCGGGAGTGTCACCGGTCCCGGCACTGATCGCAAACGGGGTCAAGGTCGGTCTTGGCACCGACGGCGCTGCATCCAACAACACCCTCGATCTGTTGCGGGACATGCAGCTGGCCGCCCTGCTCCACAAGGGCATGACCGGAGATCCTACCGTCCTTCCGGCACGGACCATGCTCGAGCTGGCAACCACCAACGGAGCGCGGGTGCTCGGTCTCGAAAACACCGGTGTTCTCGCGGAGGGGTGCGAGGCCGACCTCGTCTGCGTCGCCGTGGACGGCCCCCGGACCGCTCCCATGTACGACCCTTTCTCCCACCTGGTCTTCGCCGCACGTTCGTGCGACGTCCGCCACGTGATGATCCGCGGCCAGGTCGTGGTCCGCAATCACGAGTTACAGACCATGGACAGCGAGCGCATCGAGGCGCATGCGCGGGAGTTTTCAGAAAATACCCGCCCGAGCTGACCCGGAACCTCAGGAGGCTTCGATGAACACATCACCCAGGAACATCCTCGCAGCCACCGATTATTCTGAGACCGCGGAGCGGGCGGTGGCATTGGCCGGCATCCTCGCCGTCCGTTTTTCAGCCGACCTCCATCTGCTCCACGTCGCAGTTCTCGCCGAGGACTCCAACCTCGATGAAGGAAGCCGCGATCAGCTCGATCGTCTGCAGGCCATCAGCGAGGAGACGCGCCGCGAGCTGCTGGAGAAAAGCTCCGAAAGCCACGACGTATCGGTGACTCCCCTGTTGGTCCGTGGAATCGACCCTGACGAGGTGATCGTCGAGACCGCCTCCAACCTGGGCTGCGACCTGATCGTCATGGGAACGCACGGCCGCCGCGGCCTCTCCCACCTCTTTCTGGGCTCGGTGGCGGAGAGAGTGGTGCGCACCTCACCGGCGCCGGTGCTCACCTTGCGCGCCGACGCCGTGGTCGAGCCCGGTGGCATCACCCGAATCCTGGTACCGTACGATTTCTCTGACGCGTCGGCTGGTGCCATTCGCCACGCCGCTGCCTGGGCGAATGCCCTGAACGGCGAGATCACGTTGTTGCACGTTGTCGAGCCGGTAGTCTATCCAGAGTTCTACTCTGTGGACATTTTGCCGGACGACCTCATGATGCGCCTCACCACCCGGTCGGAGGAGGCCCTCGACAAGACTGCGGCCGAGCTTCTCGGTGGTCGGACCACGACGACCCTGGTCGAGGTGGGCCGCGCCGCCGACACGATCGTCAACCTCGCCGATCCCGAGCGGTTCGATCTCGTGGTGATGGCGACTCGGGGCCTCTCGGGGCTCGAGCACATCCTCCTCGGCTCGGTTGCCGAGTCCGTCCTCCGGCGCTGCAGAGTGCCGATGCTCACAATCCCATCGCAATAGTTTTGAGTTTTTTGGTTTCGGACGCCCTTTCCCACGCACCGATGGTGGATGGGTGGCCATAACTCAAAACTCAAAACTCTTCAATCGTCCGCCGTTGGCGGACGGTTGTAGGTGTTCATCGCCCGTTCAAGTCCGTCCCGTATTGCAACCTCGACTGCATCAGCGGCGCGCTGAACGGCGGCGTCAGCCCGCGGCCGCTCGTTCGGTAAGAACGGCGCGAGGACGTACTGTGCAAGATCTATCCCCTCCTCGGCGCCGCCAACCCCGACCCGCAACCGCGGGAAACCGGTACCGACGGCGTCGCAAAGGTCCCTGAGGCCGTTGTGGGTCCCTGGTCCACCGGAGACCCGCAAACGCAGGGCGCCGAGAGGGAGATCAACATCGTCCACAACCACCAACATGTTCGCCGCCCGCATCTCGAGCTCCCGGAGCAACCCCAGCGCAGCGGTACCGGATCGGTTCATGTAGCTGAGCGGACGGGCGACCACTACCATGTGGGCCGGAGCAATGACGGCGAGCTCGCTCGAGAACCGCTCGATCCACTCCCCTTGCCCCCGCCGATGCAACACCTCGGCCGCCACGTCGAACCCGACATTGTGGCGGGTCCCGGCATACTGCGCCCCGGGGTTGCCGAGACCGAGAACCAGATCGATGGCCATGGATGTCCGCGAAGGGCTACTCGGCCTCTTCTTCCTCCTCGGCCTTGCCCTTGCCGATGACCTCCGGCTCTTCTGCCTCGGCCGTCACCAGCTCTTCGTCTTCGATCTCTTCCTCGACCGGCTCCTCGATGATCTTCGGTATTTCGACCACTGCCACGACCCGATTCTCGTCTTCGAGGAACTTGGCGGTTTCCGGCAGCTGCGACGCGAGATCGGCGACCTTGAGGTGCTCGCCGACCTCGAGGTTCGAAATGTCGAGCACGAACTTGTCGAACATCTCGCGCGGGAGGATCTCGATTTCGACATCTCGAGTCACGAAGTCGACCCGCCCACCGTGACGCACACCGACGCAGTCGCCAACCAGCTCCACAGGCATCTTGACGGTCAGCTTGTGACCACGGGTGATGCGGATGAAGTCGATGTGAATGAAGTGTCCGCTGATCCGGTCGACCTGCAGCTCCTTGATCATCGCCAGCCGTTCCTCATCCGTTCCCTTGAGCTTGAGCAAAAAGATGGTGTTTTCTCCGGCCGCACTCTTGAGCAACTCGCGGATCGAGTGCTCATCGACGGCGATGGGCATAGGCGGCTTGCCGCCCCCGTAAACGACGGCCGGCACTATGCCCTGGTGGCGCATCCTGCCTGCCTCAGCGCTGCCCCGGCCTTCCCGGGTATTCACCGTGACGACGATTTCTGAACTCTCAGCCATTGCAATACTCTCCCTTGAGGTTGTCGATTAGACGAAAAGGCTCGAGACCGACGCCCCTTCGTGAATGCGGCGGATGGCTTCCCCCAGAAGAACCGCCAGCGACAGCTGTTCCACCTTGGGGCTCCTTTTCGCCGACTCGCTCAGCGCGAGGGTGTCGGTCACCATGACCTTTTCGATCGAACTTGAATTGATGCGGTCGATGGCGGGTCCCGAAAAGACCGGGTGCACGCCGGTTGCATAAACCGATCGGGCTCCGCGCTCGATCAGTGCTTCTGCTGAATGAACCAAGGTCCCTGCGGTGTCGATGATGTCATCGACAATCACGCAGTCATAACCCTTCACATTACCGATCACGTTCATGATCACGGCCCTGTTGGCCTCCGGGCGACGTTTGTCCATGATCGCCAAGTCGAGCTTCAAGCGTTTTGCAAATGCTCGCGCTCGTTCGACGCCTCCGGCGTCCGGCGACACCAGCATCGGGTTTTCCAACTCGGTTCGACGAATCGCCTCGATGAGAACCGGCGCAGCGTAAAGGTGATCCACGGGAATGTCGAAAAAACCCTGAATCTGTGCCGCGTGCAGATCGATAGTCAGCACCCGATCCGCGCCCGCAGTGGTTATGAGATTTGCAACCAGCTTGGCGGTGATCGGCACCCTCGGTGCGTCCTTTCGGTCCTGGCGTGCATATCCGAGGTACGGGATGACGACACACACCCGCGCGGGCGATGCCCTGCGGAAGGCATCGAGCATGATCAGCAGCTCCATCAGGGTTTCGTTTGGCGGAGAACCCGTCGGCTGTACGATGAACACGTCCGCGCCACGAACGTTCTCCTCGATCTGGCAATAGAGCTCGCCGTCGGAGAAATCACCGAGGCGCACACGCCCCTTCTCTATCTGCAAATAGCCGCAGATCGATTCCGTCAGCGCCGGGTTGGCGCGTCCGGAAAATACCAGAAGACGATGTTCTCTCAACATCTAGCACCCCGTTGCCGCCCTTGTCGAAGACCCAATGCAAAGACCGGGCTCGTGGCTGGGGCGGCAGGATTCGAACCTGCGAATGCCGGATCCAAAGACCGGTGGCTTACCGCTTGCCGACGCCCCAAGCGCCGCAGAGTATAACCGATACGAGGTAATACCTGGCGAGATATGTGAGATATAAGGGTCAATCCTCTATCGCCTTCCGACCGGGAGCATCCGACGTCCAGAACTCCTCGTCGAACAGCTTGGCCGACAGTCGATCCAGGGGGGATGGTTCGGACTGCTTGCCATCCCCACCGGAGGCGGCGGATCGTTCGCCGATCACACGCGAGCTGCGGGCCGACTCGTACTCTTCAAGCACCTTCTCCTCGATGTGCACGCGAGTCTCACTATTGAGGGGGTGGGCGATGTCGCGCATCTGGCCGTTCCGCGTCTTGCGACCCGGCATGGTGACGAAGACCTGGCCTTCGCGACCCTCGATCACCCTCAGATCATTGACGATGAAGCAGTCGTCAAACACCACGCTGGCAAACGCTCGGACCTTTCCACCCTTTGCCGGGCTGATGCGAACCTCGGTTACCTTCATTCTCGACTCCCCTCTCGAAACCCGATTCCCTGCACCTGCGACCGCAGCTCTGCAGTTGCGTCTCGCACCCACATTCATCCCGCGGCTCTCTCCAATGCCTCTCGCTGCGTTGCCGCGGCCGATCGGCACGGGAAATAGCGAAGGCGTACACAGTAACGACCAGCCTGCCGGAGGTCAACCTCAGACTAGCCCGTTCTTCTCACCGGGTTTCGTAACGAGGGCGGCGAAGCGCAAGTATCCGCTGGGTTTGTCGCGAATCGGGCGACGCAGTCGTAGTAGTGCGACGTTACGGCGCGCCTTCGGCGCTTGTGTCTCACCGCCGCCAGCGCGTGGCCGATGGGCTCTCGCCTGGGGGCGAGCCTTCGGCCACTCTGCGCTGTCGTCGGCGGGGAGAGGAGCACGATTTGAGACAGACGCGGCGGGACGCCGCGATTCGCCGTCCGTAGTAGACACCCGGTGAGAAGAGCGGGCCAGGACGCAAACCGGCAGCTCCGGGAGAAGAGGCAGCTCGATCGTATCCTTCCACTCGAGTCTCACCAGCTCGAGCTTGGCCCAACGGCCGTTCTCCCGCTGCACACGGACGACGCCCGGAACCGAAGCGGTGTGGTCGCTGAGCTCGATCTTCCATCCGCCATCCCCGGCCCTCTCCTCGGCTGCCGACATCACTCGCCAGGGTTCGGGCGCCACCTCGATCACTGCCCTCCACCCCACTCCCTCGACCAGCAGGCGCCCGTCTGCGCGAATCGAAACCCGGTCACCGTCGGCTGCTGGAAGCCTCCCGGCGAGCAATCGGACGGCCTGCGGCAGAGGCATGGCCGAAATGCCCAAGACCCGTTCGAGATCCACGGCGTCGAGCCGGCAACCCTGGCGCAGGTCGAAGAAGGTGGCCGGCGAGGCGCCGACCCAGGCGGTCAAGGACACCGCGGAGCCGAACGGCTCGGAAACCGTGAGGCGACCCGCCTCCCCGCTGGTCAGCAGCGACAATCGCAGACCACCCGAGGACGGCACGCGAAGGTGATACAGCGCCACCGGACTACCCGGAAGAGGCCGGCTCAGTCGAAGCCTCGCCGCCTCCAAATCCGACGCCCCGAGCTGGGGGGCGGCCGTCCGGCATCCTGCCAACAGCATGAGCGCGATCAGAAGCGCCGCGGACGACCCGGCATGAACTCTGGGTCGAATACACCACTGGGCACAGCACCTCGCCGCCCTCGTGACGAAACCTGGTGAGATATGCGGGTTAGCGCGACCCATCATCCTCGGCTTCGAGCAACGACCGCGCGTGCTCGGAGTCTTCACATCCCATGTCGAGTCCGAGCAATAAGAACCGACGACCCTCAGGAGCTTGACCGGCGGCGAGGAGGACCTCTCCGAGGTGGCAATAGATGGTACCGTCACCGAGATTCCCATCGACATCGATGGCGCGGCGCAGCCAGCGTTCGGCTTCATCGAGATCCCCCAGGCGGTAGTGGACCCAGCCGAGGCTGTCCAGGTAGGCGGAGTTGTCCGGATCGGAGGCGACCGCACCGACGATCAACTCAAGCGCCTCGTCGAGATGAACTTCGCGGTTGGCCCACATATATCCCAAATAGTTGGCGGCAGTGGCGTCGTCCGGCTCCTCGGCCACCAGGCGACGAAAAAGCTCCTCAGACTGTTCGACCCGTCCCGACCGTTCGAGCGCCGCGGCTCGGATGAAGAGGAGATCACGGTTCTCTCCGATGCGCGCGATGGCCGCGGCCGCCTCCCGATCGACGTCCGGCCACCGCTCGAGCGTTTGCAGAACCTGCAGACCCAGGAGCACGCTTCCCGGCGAATCCGAGTCAAGGAGCGGCCGCAGTCGACGCCAGGCACGCTGCTGATCACCGATGCGGAGAAGGAACTCGGCCTCCAGCGCCTCCGCCTCGCTCTGTGGACGATCCTCGAGATTCGGCTGGATGCGGATGAGTGCCGAAACACCTTCCTTCCATTGTTCCTCCCGCCGGAATGTCTCGGCCAGGAGACGGACATAGTCGGCCCCGGCGACCTTGACATCACCGACACGATCCAGCCACTCCCTGGCTACCATCGGGTTCTCGGCAATCAACTCGAGACGCGCGGCGGTCATGGCGACCCTCACCGCCCGGCGCGAACCCGCGTCGTCTTCCACCTGCTCCCAGCCGCGGTCGATCCATTTGCGGCCCCTGGCCTGGTCTCCGGTGCGGTATGTCGACCACGCCATGGCGAGGATCAGGTCGAGATCGTTCGGATTCTTCTTCAACAGGCGCTGTAGCTTCGCCATCGCTTCCTCGTGGCGACCGAGGGCCGACAGGAGGTGGGCCTCCAACGTTTGCGCTCGAATGGAGTCCGGAGCACGAACGAGCACGCGCTGCACGGTTTCCAGGCTCTGCTCGAGGCGACGCCCCTCCCATAGAAGCCCGGCAGCCCGCATCAACGAATCCAGATCCATATCCCCCAGCCAGCCCAGCATCTGGGCACCCGCCTCGCCGGGACGATCCATCGCTATCAGCAAATCGACGAGCTTTTCTCGGCAGGTCGGCGCGGTTGGGCCGCCACCGGCACACTGGGAGTACAGCTCGGCGGCCTCTTCTGAGTTTCCGTTCGCGGCGAGGAGACCCGCATGCAACATTACAAGCTGAGAGTTGGCGGGGCGATCCTCTCGAAGACCGGCAACGATCTCCTCCGCCTCTTCCGACTTTCCCTGCCGCGCCAGGGTCTGGGCAAGGGAGAAGAGCAGGTTTGGATCGCCCTCATTTGCCTCGAGGGCTTCACGCAGTGCGGCCTCCGTGTCGGCGATCGGCGCGGAGTCCTGCGCCGACATTTGCGCCAGGGCGAGCGCGCGCACCCGTAGCCCATCGGCGTCCAGGTCATCGACATCAGTCAGAACCTCGACAGCCTTGCCGGCCATCCCAATATCGACCAGGAATCCGGCGTATGCCAGTCGCACCTCGTTGACGTCAGGAGCTTCACTCACCGCTTTCGCATAGGCATCCATCGCTTCGCGATACTGTCCGCTGGCTTCGAGCACCCGTGCTTCGAGATACGGTTCCAACCCCTTTGGCAGACCGTCCGTCTTCTCGTCCGGGACTTGCCCGGCAGCTCCACCGGTTGCGACAGCCACCGCTATCACCACCAGTACTCTCCGTCTCATGCTTGAAGGAATCAAATTTCTACCCATTTCTACGTTGTCGACCCTGCCACCCTCATCCGGTATCGGACGCCGGCATGATAGGTCTCCACCATAGAACACGCACGAGTGTACCTCTTATTGCCTCGCGTGCATCTGCCATATAGGAGCTCAAGTGCTAGAATCACCGCCGATGAATGAATCTGAGCATTCCGATACGTTGTTCACCGACCATACGTTTGCCGAACTGGATCTTCCGGAACCGATCCAACGGGCCATCGACGACCAGGGCTTCACCCGACTGACACGGGTACAGGCAGAGGTGTTACCGATGTCGCTCGAGGGGCGAGACGTCGTGGCACAGGCGCAAACCGGTTCGGGCAAGACCGCCGCCTACCTGTTGACGATCTTCGCCCATATTCTCCGGACCCCGCGACCATCCTCCCCGGAGACGCCGCGGGCCTTGATCGTGGCGCCCACTCGCGAGCTCGCAGTCCAGATCGCGGGGGATGCCGAGGGTCTCGGCCATCACGCCGGCATTCGGACCCATGTCGTCTTCGGAGGGCTCGACTATCGAAAGCAACGAGAGATACTCGAACGTGGCACTGATCTCCTAGTCGGGACACCGGGACGGTTGATCGACTATCACAAGAAGGGCTCGTACTCGTTGCGCCATACCGAGATGGTCGTTATCGACGAGTGCGACCGCCTCTTCGACATGGGCTTCGCCGAGGACCTCCGGTGGTTGTTGCGCCGCACACCTCACCCGACTGAACGGCAGTCGATGATGTTCACCGCCACTCTGTCACAGCGCGTGATGACCCTCGGCTGGAGGCAGATGAACAATCCGGTCGAGGTTGTCGTCAGCGCGGAACATCTGACACCGGACACAATTCACCAGGTGCTCTATCACGTCGCAACCCGCGAAAAGCTGTCTTTGCTCCTCGGCGTGCTCGCACGGGAGGGCAGCTCCCGCACCATGGTCTTTGTCAATACGCGTTACCGCGCGCAGCGGTTGGTCGACGATCTTCGCCGCCACGGCTACGCGGCCCGCGGCCTCACCGGCAACGTGGTCCAGACCAAAAGGCTTCGGGTGCTCGACGATTTCCGCGACGGAACGCTGCCGATTCTGGTTGCCACCGACGTCGCAAGCCGCGGACTCCACATCGACGGTGTGAGCCACGTCATCAACTACGATCTTCCGCAGGACGCGGAGGACTACGTCCACCGTATCGGCCGCACCGCCCGCGTCGGGGCGGAGGGCAAGGCCATCACACTCGCCTGCGAGGACTACATCTACTCTCTCGACGCGATTCAGCGCTTCGTCGGCTACGAGCTGCCGACCGAGTTCGCCGATGATTCGCTCTTCGCCGAGGTTCGGCCCTACGAAAGGCGACCGCGCCACACCGACGACCGCCGGAGTCGACGGCCCGATTCGCGACGCGACGGCCCACATCAGAAGACTCGCGAGGGCGACACGGCGCCGCGAAAACGGCGCCGCAGGCGGCGACCGAAACAGAAGCCGAGTGGTGATGGGGGCGGTCCTAGCGAATCGTGATGCGGGCAGCCCGGATCACCCTCCCGATAGATCGGGCGCCGGCCCACCATCGTCGGACCATTCCGGAACCAAGGGACCTTCCGTCGAAGGGTCACACCACACGACGTCGCGGGGAGCGGCGGGCAGATCGGCGGACGCCACAAACTCCTGATTCTCAACCCTGACGATCTGCAGCTCGGCGGTCGCCAACCCGACCGCCACATCACGCTCGTCCGGTGAGACGGCGATCCGGACCGGAGGGCCGGCGAGCGGAACGGTCCATTCCTGTTTCCGCTGCAGACCTTTCTTCTTGTCGTCCTTGATCTTCCAGATGGCAAGCTCACCGCCACCGTCTTCCCTCTCGAGCGCGACCACCAGGAACTCTCCCCCGGCTGCGAACACCAGATCCACGGGCTTGCCGACGACAGGAAACGCAGCCCTCAGCGAAAGCGTCCCCGGGTCCGCCAACACAACCTGGCCGGAGTCGGCATCCGCCAACGCGATCACGCCAAGCCTCGGTGAAATTGCGAAGTGCCTGACATCGCCGGAGATCGGCCGTCGGTAGGACACCTTGCCGTCGCCGAGATTCATGGCGGTCATGACCGAAACTGAACCACCGTCAGGTGACCTCTCCAGCACCACCAGGACCGTGTTGCCGGCGACCACAGCCACCTGCCACGGCTGTTCGAACCGGACGTCGAAGATGTCGATCACGGCACGTTCCGGGTAGCTCACAACCAGCACCTTTTTCCCCAACACCACATAGCGGTCAGAAAAATCGCCGAAGTGAGGCATGGTGACCCCGTCGATCGTGTCCCGCTTTCTCACCGTGCGGAGGTCGACGACGGTTGTCTTCCCGTGCACCAGATCGGGAGCGAAGAGGGTGCCGCCCGGCGCGGGGAAGAGCCACGCCACCGGCCCGGTCGGAATCGACATCGTATTACCCTGGACCGGATCGACCAGCACAACGACGTCACCTCCCGACACCGCGACCAACCCCACCGGCGGACTCTCCTTCTTCGCCCACACGGCGGAAAGACCCAACGCCAGACTCAAGCAGAACACACAGGCACGTTGGAGAATCGTGATCATGGGCCGACTTCACCTCCAAGGACACCAGGATACCCGAGGTCGGGCGGGGGCACACGGCCGGTCCAGAATTCGGAATTCGGAATTCGGAATTCGGAATTGCCACCCGCCCATCTTCGGGAGATTTCGGATTTCGGATTTCGGATTTGCCGTCCCCAATCTGTATTCCTTCCCCTGAAGCCTCCAGTCTGCGTTGCATTGTCGCGGAACGCCGCGTCTGCCAGGCAGCCGACAATCTCTCGGCACGGGAAACCTGGATGTTCTCGCCACGGACAACGCCTCCAGCACCGTCGACGCACCACAATCAGCCTCCGAGGCCATCTATCACTCCTACCTCTCGGAAAGCCTCGGTGGGCGTAGCCCAACGTGGCTTTCCGAGGGCGGGTGGGCGGGGGGTGGGGGCGGGAAAAAGGCGCTCGACGGCGTCCCCCCGCTCGATTGCAGCCCGCCGGCGCGCCAAAGGCGCGCAGCGTTGGTCGATGGTGGGACCGAGGAACGCGTGCGTTCC
>Ga0164313_10004796_pt1 | contig 11981 bp, 10 predicted proteins | sample GuaBasSedimGuay4_FD_113735 | JGI IMG/M metagenome (GOLD analysis project Ga0164313, IMG submission 113735) | Subseafloor sediment microbial communities from Guaymas Basin, Gulf of California, Mexico - Guay4, Core 4569-4, 0-3 cm | ecosystem: Environmental > Aquatic > Marine > Hydrothermal vents... | reverse complement strand
CTGTTGCACAGAATGCACTAACAACCATTTCGACGACAAAATTGCACAGCGAGACCTGAACGACTACAAAACCAATGGGCCAAAAAAGAGTACGCAAGCTCTTTTAAACGTCCTCAACACCTTAAACCTTGAGGCTATGCACCTCCTTGACATCGGAGCTGGTATCGGCATTGTAAGTATTGAATTAAATCAAAGCGGCCTTTCCGAAATCACGCATAATGATATTTCGTCAGCATATTTAGACGTTTTTAAAAACGAATTTGGTGCACAATTTAAAGGCATTAAAATCAACTCCCTCCAGGGAGATTTTGTTGAAGTTTCTGACGAAATAAAAAGCGCTGATATTGTAGTACTGGATAAGTCCATCTGCTGTTACCCTCACTATCGCGAGCTCGTGCACGCATCAATACGCAAGGCAAATACGTGGTACGCCTATGTCATTCCCCGAGACAAATGGTGGGTCAGATTCGTGCATTATTTCGGTGAATTGCGTAAATCTATTAAGGGAGATACTTTTAAATCATTTGTCTACCCGACGGATAAAATCGAGCAAATCGTACTCGATCATGGTTTCGCTAAACATACACAAGTACATCAACGCGAATGGCTAATCGCGGTGTTTAAAAAATAGCCCAAATGCAATATTAATCCCGTTGACTCCCGCCGATGACTATACCGAGCCCTCCGTCTATGCGAAATGCCTGACCAGTGATAAAGGAAGCTTTGTCACTTGCTAAATAATAGATGAGTTCTGCGACATCATCAGAGCGTCCAATTTTACCGGTAAGGTGCATATCATCGCATTCCTTCAGCACTGTCCGGGGGTCAGAAGACAGCTTAATCGCTTCATGCAACATCGGCGTATCAATGGTCCCCGGACAAACGGCAACACACCGAATATTTGGGGCATAATCGACTGCAATACTCCTTGTCAGGCCCAACAGCGCTGTTTTGGAAGTAGTATATGCCGCCACACGTTCTTGCGTAATATATGCCTGAACACTCGAAACATTAATTACGACACCCTTGCCTGTCTGCAACATGACTGGCACTGCATACTTAGAGCACAAAAATGGCCCCTTCAGGTTTACACCAATTGTGTTATCCCAATCCTCTTCTGTCGACTCGGTGACACTGGCATAGCTTACAATCCCCGCATTATTAATAAGGACATCAATTGATCCAAAATGTCCAATAACCGCAGCTATTGCATGCCTGACTGAAGCACCATCAGCTACATCACACTGGATGAATACGCAACGCTCACCAAGGTCATCACTAAGTTTTTTACCAGCTTCGGAATCGACATCAAAAATGGCAACATTTGCGTCGTGCTCGTGGAAAAGCCTTACGCACGACTCCCCAATTCCTTTTGACCCTCCAGTTACAATTACCGTTTTATTATTCATAAATCTCAATTATAAATGAGAAACTAATAGTGAACCTTTGACCCCAACATCGATTTTGGTAATATGCCAGCGCCCGAGGTTTGATGTAAAAAGTTGATCGAAATCATTTCCCCCAAACGCAATATTCGTTGGATTTGAAAGCATATGCGCCTCCCAGTCATCTACCAATACGACAGGTGTGGCATCATTAGATACCTTGTATATTCTATTGGGAGCATAGCAAGAAATGTACAGATCTCCTTCTGCATCGAAGGCGAGTCCATCCGGAACAGTCTTGGGAAGCATACAGAATACTTCCCGCTCACCTGCAATCCCGGATTGCTCAATTTTGATTCTTTCTACGCCCGGCATAAAAGAAGATACAACGTACAAATACGAACCAAACATAGCGAGCCCATTTGCGAAGTTAAATGGCCCTTCATGCCAGACATCTCCCTTTCCCAAATCGTCAAACTTTAGAATCTTCCCATTCACTTTTCGAAACTCCCCACTTTCGCTCACATAGAGATTACCCTCCTGATCGAAAACAGGATAATTTGGAATGTTAAAATCATGTCCCTCCACTCCTTTGGTAAAGAGAGTCATTGACATCGAATCAATATCGAGTCGCCAAACACATTTATTCTTCAAATCACAAATTGCCAACCATTCGGCCCCAGGACTGAAGGCAAGTCCAAGAATAAAGCCGTCGGTTTCGGCGACCAAATCTACCTTTCCACCTTCGGGTGGAATCCGATATATCTGACCTGCTTCGCCGCCAGCCCATATTGAGCCATCAGGATGTGCCACAACACACTCGGCATGGTCGAGGCCTTCAGCAAATATTTCGCACTTATCTAACATATTCTTGGTTTCTGGCATTCATTCGATTTCTGAAATACTTGCGACAAGCGAAGTTCCGATTGACTGCTTTGCATCAATTTGAAGCCACTCTCCTTTTTCAATCGCTTCCTCAGGTTGATCTGTCCATTTTGATGTCCATGGTTCTAATGCCACTGCATAACACTCGCCCCACCATGGTGAATCCATGGTTCCATATCTCTCCGTCCAATACCAGACATATTTAAAAATATTGGCGTCCCAGTCAAGAGAGAACGATATGTTTCGAATCAGATTTCGAATTGAATATTTGCCTCTCCCATCAAAACCAGACAAATATGCAAGGTCACTATATGCTGGCGCATCAAAGTCCGGGACGTGATCTGCTCGATCTTCCCGACCATTTACATTCACCGCATTTGGCCATTTAGTCGTAATTCCTGGCTTAAATCTACGAGGGTTGGGAATGAGTGGCTCTGCAATGATCTGTCGCGCGTTTGTTTGAATTTGAACTCCCTCTTTCAGGAATGGCAATCCAAAAGCGACATGATGACCCCACATGACATCCAACTTGGTGTTTCCCAGATTTACCAGCTTTTCCGAAATTTCAATTTCAGATTTTCCAGCGGAAAGTGAAATTGTTTTTTCAATTCTCAATGGAAGCCTAACCGGACTTCCCCACAATTTTACCGATACTACATCAGGCCCAATTTCAAGAATAGAATACTTCCAGGGAATGAGTGATATCTCACCATGCTGACCAAGCGATGCCCCTCGATACGTAAATGAAGGACTGTTTGGTAAACATTCTTGCCACCCTCCGTAATAGTGATCTTCAAACTGATTTGTTGTACTCCGCATCTGGGAGAAATCTGTGGTGAGGTTACGCAATCTACCAGGTATTCTCAACAACATATTCATGTTGAGTGGCTTATACGTAAACTCAAAAATGTCTGATCCACGGTCCGCAAAAATACCGATTCGTATCAGGCTATTTTCCAGCCAAATTACGCGCATACCCTTGTACGTCCAATTATCAGAAATTGAACAAGTACAAGTATCATGAAATTCAGTTGCTTTCATATCTCATTATTAAATTTGTAAAGCCTGCATGGCACCCTTCATATATCCCAAGGCATAGGCCATCCCAGCGTGCCAGGCGGCATCACAGCTCATCTCTGGTGTATGATCCGGAATTAAAACTCCATTGTATGAATTCTTCTTAAGAATACCAAGTGCCTTGATCATGTCGATATCGCCTTCGTCCACAAATACTTCGCGGTAATGCGGCACCTTCCCCTTCACATTTCGGAAGTGTATATAGCCAATTTTATTTAGCCGCAAATATTTATCGAGTAAAGTATAGATGTCGCCATCCGCCATTTCCTGCACAGTACCCATGCACAATTCGAATCCGTTGCTAGGACTATCAACTACTCCCAACAATTTTTCATACTCCGAAGTCAAATAGAACAACCGCGCGGTTCCCCTTAATCTAGGTACGGGAGGATCATCCGGATGTGCTGCCATCATTACACCACATTCCTCTGCAACGGGAATTATTTCTTTTAAAAAATATGCATAACGCTGCCAGATTTCTTCTCTGGAGACTTCACTTACTGTGTTTGCCGACTTATCGGTATTATAAACCATATTCCACACCATACCCTCGGGGATAGGCGTGTCAGGATCAATGTTGTCAAGAACAAACTCTACAGACTTTGCGCCTCCGCGACCAGATTCTGAAGGTGACCAACCCCAAACACCAGCCAGACTAAAATAGTAACCCATTATAGGGATTCCAGCTTTGCCTACATTTCTGATTATCGTCTTCAGGTCCTCCATCTGTCGCTCCTTTTTCGGTCCATCCAACAAAATGTCATACCAATGCGACGGGTCAAAATTCTCAATAGCTTCGAGTGTCAAACCATGTGACTCAATCTGCTTCTTTAACGAGCTCAGATAGTCGTACGACCAAAGCTTTCCCTCATTTTCAGTAATCCCCCAACCATCATTGTAATTTCTCATTAACGATGGATTATCACCTCCTTTGATGTAGTCGACCAACTGAACTACCAAATGCGTGGCACCGGCTTGTCTGGCGAACTTGAAATTTCTTTCAGTCAATAGACTTTTGTATAAACCCAGCCCTAGTTTCATTAAAAAAATTTGATGTTTGAATATTCCTTTCAAAATACAATGAGAATTTATATTTTGATACCTACATTCACAACAATCTTTTAAAATTATGGCACTGTTTGAATTAAATGACAAAGTGGCGGTTGTAACCGGTGGAGGAAGCGGAATTGGAAGGAGTTGCGCTGAAGTACTGTCCTCTCAGGGAGCGCACGTCTTCCTGTTCGAACTCAATGCTTCAAGTGGAAAAGAAGTTGCGCAAAATATACGTGACACTGGGGGACAATGCACATTCGTACAATGCGATGTTGGCGATCAGGAATCCGTCCGGCAAGCTTTCAAGAGCTTGGATAAGAAATCCGGAACACTGGATATTCTAGTTAACAATGCTGGTGTGTCTCATATCGGAAACCTTGAAAACACGACAGAAGAAGCCATGGATAAAGTCTTTAAGGTCAATGTCAAAGGCGCATTCTATTGTCTTTCTGAGGCTGTGCCCAGGATGAAGAAGACCGGTGGTGGTAGAATTGTAAATATCGCGTCATCGGCTGTCTGGGTAGGTATAAGCGATCGCTTTGCATACTCAATGAGCAAAGCTGCTGTCGCAAATATGTCGCTTACTGTTGCCAAGGATTATGTAAATGATAATATCCAATCCAACAGTATTTCACCGGGAAGAGTGCACACACCCTTCGTAGATCAGTATTTGGCTCGACATTATCCCGGACAAGAGGCCGAGATGTTCGAGAAACTTTCAAAAACCCAACCTATTGGACGTATGGCTTCACCGGACGAAATTGCATACCTCGCATTGTATCTAAGCTCAGATGAATCTGGATTTATCACTGGCAGCGACTACATCATTGACGGTGGAATGATAACATTGAATACCTAATTTATGAAGCTCATTCGGCATGGAAGTCCCGGCAAGGAGTCACCAGGAGTCATTCTTAAAAATGGCGACTTAATAGACGTCACCAAATTGGGCCAGGATTATAACGAAGAATTTTTTGCGACCGACGGTCTCGCTCGCCTGGGCAAATGGTTAGGTGTCCATGCGTCCACAGCTCCCAAGTTATCAATGGATGTACGACTCGGCCCTCCGATTTGTAGACCCAGCAAAATTGTTTGTATTGGCCTGAACTATGCTGATCATGCAAAAGAAGGCGGAATGGAAATTCCGACAGAACCAATCCTTTTTTTTAAGTCAACCACTTCACTTATTGGTCCGAACGACAATGTGATGATACCAAAAGGAGCCACCAAAGTTGATTGGGAAGTAGAACTGGCTGTGATCATTGGAAAAAGGGCGTCATACATTTCTTCAAACGAGGCCGACAAGCACATCGCAGGGTATGCATTGTTTAACGATTATAGTGAGCGTTCGTTTCAACTGGAAAGAGGTGGGCAATGGGTAAAAGGCAAAAGTTGCGATACGTTTTCTCCACTGGGACCCTATCTCGCAACCGGCGTTGAAATAGGAGATCCAAATCATCTGGACCTATGGCTTAAGGTAAACGATGTACTGAAACAAAAAAGCAATACAAGCAATTTCATTTTCAAGGTCTATGATGTCATCAGTTACATTTCCCAATTCATGACATTGTTGCCCGGTGACATTATTTCGACAGGTACTCCGGCAGGTGTTGGACTGGGATTTGATCCGCCGCAATATTTAAATGCCGGTGATGTGGTCGAGCTTGGTATTGAAAAACTGGGAACTTCGAAGCAAGTTATTAAAGCATATTCGCCGACTTAATTGACTGCCCGACCAGCCAGGTAAGCCATGCCTAGCACACCCGCATTCGTAAAATCATCTGCGGGCATGATTTTGTATGTCCCGGCGGGTGGCCAGGTATGCTGATCCACATGCGCCTGCAATAGTGGGAGTATCAATTGTCCTCGTCGCATGACCCCTCCTCCGATGATGACGACATTTGGGTCAAATGCGTGCACCAGATTCACAATACCCGCTGCCCATACGGAAATGGAATGGTCACGAATTTCGATCGATAGACGGTCGCCGGTATCTGCGTGGTCGAATACGGCCCTGTAGTTGATCGTCTCCAGTGAGGACAATGTACTTTGGTTAAATAATGGATGACTTTGACACTTTGATTCCAATACCCAGCTAGAAGCTTCTGTCTCAAGACATCCGATCCCGCCACAATTACATTTATCGCCTTTGAAGTTTACAACCATGTGTCCGCCCAGATTCCCAGCCACGTAGTGAGCACCTTTCAACACTTTTCCGTCCATAAGAACTGCACTTCCAAATCCTGTTCCAATAGTACAGAGGACAATATTGTCCTCACCCCTACCTGCTCCATACTGCCACTCACCAACAAGAGCTGCTCTTGCGTCATTTTCAAGGACAAATGGAACGCCCCAGGTCTGTTCAGCCCAGGCTTTCAGGTCCAGTTCATCCGCGTCAGAAAACTTCACATACTGGAGGAGCACTTTCATGTCCCGACTATCTACGATGCTAGGAAAAGCAAGTCCGATGCCTTCAAATTTTCGTTCCTCAACTGGCAGGCCTTGCAGCAGCATATTTACGCCAGCTGCGATCTCGGGCAATTTAGCCGTCAGACTCTTGTTTGAATCAGCTTTGATCTCACTTGAAGCAATCAACTGGCCATCTCTGACAGCCCCCATTTTGATGGTAGTTCCTCCAAGATCAATCCCTACTGTAACCATGGTTGAGTATTAAAATGTCAATCAACAATTATAATTACTTCATTCAATAAACGACAAAAGGCGCTGTAAATACAGCACCTTTTGTCAATTTTAATCAATTAGTCATTACTGCTTGACAAATGATTTCACTGCAACACCTTCATCTCCGGATACACGTACAAAGTACATTCCGGTCGGAAGTTGATCTACATTGAAGTTCATTTCCAGCTTGTATGAACGTTTAGTAAACATCACTTTCCCGGACAAACTGACCAGTTCAATCAATGCTTCTCCATTGCTCCAAGGAATCTCCAGCGTAACCTGATCGCTCGCGGGATTTGGAAAGATGCTTGTCATCTGAGACAACACTGGGTCAACAACTGAAGAGGTACCAGTATTCTCAAAGTAATAAGTTGCTCCAGCCGCATTTGACAGGAATAAGTCAGGAAAGCCATCGTTATTATAATCCGACAAATAGAGAGCAGCTCCACGACCAAAGTCATAACCGGCAAACGGATTTAAATCCGCACGTTCGACCAACGCCGTACCTTCATATGCGAAGTACCTCACTATCCCGTTTGACTGTCCGACAAGTGCATCGTCATCACCATCACCGTCCATATCACCACTGCTCACAGTTGTGACAAAATTTGGCTGAACCGTATTTGTAAAGTCAATTCCATCAAACGGATTGTCAGCATCGGCCTCCACAAACATTGGTGCATCTGCAGTGCCATCATTACGATAGTATTTTACAGCTCCGGCCTTAATACCGACAAATGCATCGAGGTCTCCATCATTGTCATAGTCCGTAAATGTGACACATTCGTTCGCGCCTGCGTCAATACCTGCGAATGGATTGTCAGCGTCATTTCTTGTAAAAATCCCACCTTCATTCTCCAGAAAGACGATGTTCTCTTCGTACGTTCCCATATAGCAGTCCATGTCGCCGTCATCGTCCAAGTCAGCAAATGAAGGCGCTGCAATGGCAGAAGTTTTAAACACCCCAGTATTTAAAGGATTGTTTGCACTGTCTTGTTTTACATATGTGCCACTCACATTTTCGAAATATTCAACAAATCCATCCCCCATGCCGAAAAAGGCATCCATATCTCCATCTTTATCAATGTCCACTAATCCTGGATTAGGATCATTAGCCAGACGTGTTATGTTCAGCTGATTATCATTAATAAACCTGAAATTACGATTCTCATCCGGGTCATAATATTCCAGCAAGCCCGGGATGTTGGCTCCAACATATACTTCCATATCATCATCTCCATCCAGATTCGCAAACGCTGGCGCAGAATCTTCTCCGGCAACCAGGATCTGCGATAACGGGTTACCATCTATATTGGCTGTCCATACACCTTCATTATTTTCGAAGTATGCAATTTTACCTTCCTTGTTTCCAACAAAAAGATCCATATCACCGTCCCCATCCAGATCTGCAAATGCAGGTGCTGAATTCTCAGTAACATTAATGGCATCAAATGGATTTGCGGCGTCCGTGCGCTCTGTATAAACCCCATCGACATTTTCGTAATATGCGATGCCTCCATCTGCCTTTCCAATCACAGCATCCATATCACCGTCATTGTCTACATCGAAAAACGTAGGACTTGCGTTGCCAGAACCAAGCACGATCCCATCGAACGGATTACCTGCGCCGATCACACCAACCATTTGGCCACCATCGTTCCGATAATATATAAACGAACCATCCTCAAGTCCGATGACACAATCCGGATCACCGTCCATGTCATAATCGACAAAGGCAGGACTGACTCTCGCCGTATCGGACATAGTTGGAGCTATATTCAGACTATCTGGAAAAGGACTATCAGCATTGCTAAATACGCCACCATTGTTTTCGAAATACAAAATGTCATTGTGCAAGACACTGATTGTCGTTTCTGACTTTCCACCAATAAAGAGGTCCATGTCACCATCTCCATCTACATCTGCAAAAGCAGGTTTGCAAAACTGCTCGGTATGAGCATGTCGTGTGGGCACATCCGTCATCATCTCGAAACTTTGTGCAGTCAGCGCATTTGGGGCAATTACCAATCCTCCAATAACAGCAACACTTGCAGTTGCAATTCTTATTGTTGATTTCAAGTTAGTGAGCTCCATGTACAGATTCTTGAGACGCTTGACTAGCATATCAATTCTCCGATACTTGCTCTGGCCCGATTCGACACGGTTTAGCTTGCGCCGATACCGGTTGTAACGCGACACAAGGTGATTATATCGCAGTATTTTTCTCTTCATAGTTTAAGATTTTTAATGGCTAGAAATAGTTTGTGCATATGTTTGAACATACCAAATTAAGAAAAAAAAATAAGCCCCGTACAACGGGGTTATTTTCCTGCATAAGATAACGTTAAATAAGCGTAACAAAAGAGATAAAAAGATTGAAAATCAGAAGTGCGGTCTATAATTCTACGAGGATTCAAGATTTGGTGAGATCTTTCGAAGAATAATACGTCGTGGTAAAGAACACTCCCGTGTGAGGAGCATGGCGAATCAGGAATCGGGACATGACATAATTGTCTGTTTTTGAAGTGATTAGGAAATTCTTTACGCCAGCATCAAATTGACGATGTATCGTTTCGCGCATCATTAGGTGTGCAAGTTTATAACTGCGCAATCCTGGATCGACAAACAAAGAGGTAAACTCATTAAGTTCTGGTGCTATCAAATGAGAAATCACCCACCCCTTTACCTGACCTTCATGTATGAGTGCAAGACTGGTCACCGGATTAATGGTCTCTATGTATGTAAACGGATTAAGAATATCCGGGTACCAGTCAGATGCTTTTTTCTTTGAAAGGATCACTTCCTTTTGTGCAAGGCTGATTTCTGTAAAAGGCATGACGTGAAATCCATCCGGCAGTCTCAATTGACTGTCCATGAACAACTTTAATACTTTCTCAGCTTCACCCCGGACGATAATCAAGTCTTTTGTACGAGCCGCCCATCCATTTTGGGTTAATACCGCGTTTAGTGCTTCAGACGATTTCCAGTGATCCCTGTACGTTCCATCGACTTGCGCACACCCTTCGCTAAACAGGTTTCTTTCCAATTCACTGAGGAGGTTCTTTCCGACTCCCTTGTTTCTGTGATCGGGATGCACTACAAATGAGTGCACCCTTGCCTCCTTTTTGGATTGGCCAAAACTCGAGAGGATAAGTCCAACCGGTTTTTTGTCCAGGCTGGCGATGACACCGCACAATTGCTTTTCAAATCTATCCTGCTTCTTTGACAAATCGGGAAAGAGATAAGACTTAAGGTTCATAATCACCCAGGGAAGGGTGATTCTATTGCTATACTGGTATTCGTAATCCATCTGCGTGATACTGATATTATCAAATGACTTTGTTAGGGGTGAAGTTACTTCTTAACTCAATATAATCTGATCTCCTTTGCAATGAGAAGTCTGACAAGAGGTGAGGTAATTTCTGTAGCTCATTCTCGAAGCAACGGAATAATAAATACCCATCTCAGAAATCGCATCTTGACCAGGTAAATACATAAATCCAGTTTTTGAGCATGTATGCTCGAGGCTGCTTTCGAATATCGTAATTTGCAGACGTACATGCGAGACCTTACTTTCCTATAACTATGATGAATATTACCCATTTTCCTGATCTCATTTCATATCTCGGAAGGAAGGGTCTTCTTGATACCAATCAAAACATATCTTGTAAAATTCTCACAGGTGGGGTATCAAATCGCACAGTATTCATATCGGCTGCAGGCGGTGATAGTTTCATTGTGAAGCAGGCCCTGGCCAAATTAAATGTCAAAGAAGATTGGTTTTCACGCCCTGAGCGTATTTTTGTGGAGGCGAGAGCTTTGGACGAATTGCCCAATTTAATTCCAGTAAGCAGTATTCCTGCATTTATTTTTGAAGATAAGGAGCAGTTCATCCTGATCATGCAAGCCATTCCTCAGCCACACGAAAACTGGAAAACCCAGTTGCTTCGAGGCTCTATTCTGCTCGATCATGTGGATCAATTTGCAAGATTATTAGCTCTGATACATAGTCAGACGATTGACAATGACTACTACGCAAGTTTGTTTGGCGAAAAGGAGTTTTTCAAATCACTGAGAATGGACGCGTATTATCGATTCACAGCCACGCAAGTACCTGAAGCAAGCGAGTTCCTCCTGCAGTTGATATCAGAAACTATCCACAAGGAGTATTGTCTTGTACACGGTGATTTCAGTCCCAAGAACGTCCTGGTTCGTGATGAAAATTTGATTCTCCTGGATTATGAGGTTATGCACTATGGTGATGGCGCTTTCGATATTGGGTTTGCAATGACACACTTTCTAAGCAAGGCAAACCATCTTCTGCTATTTCGGGGAAAATTCATTGAGGCTGCACGGCGCTTTTGGAAAACATACAATCACATTGCAAAAATTAACGCTGAGATGGAAGCACGGGCAGTTCGAAATACGCTCGCTTGCTTACTTTCCAGGGTCAGAGGTAAGTCACCGCTCGAATATCTCTCAAAGATTGAACGGGATACTCAATTGGCAATTTGCCTAAAAATTTTACCTCAATTGCCACGGAACATGAATCATTTTATTGAAATGTGGGAAACAATACAACATGAGTAGCATCAAAAATATCAGTGCGCTTGAAATCCTCGATAGCAGGGGAAGACCGACAATTAAAACTACTGTAACCCTGAGCAATGGATTTGTGGGAGTAGCATCTGTTCCATCGGGTGCATCCGTGGGCGCAGCTGAGGCCCATGAATTGCGTGATGGTGACCCTGTGAGATATCAAGGACTTGGGTGTTTGAAGGCTGTAAACCTAGTTGAAGGAGAAATACGCAACGAATTGGTAGGGGGCGATTATGAACACCAGTTTGATCTTGACCAATTCTTGATAAAGATTGATGGCACTGCGAATAAGAGTAGGAT
>Ga0164313_10004795_pt1 | contig 11981 bp, 6 predicted proteins | sample GuaBasSedimGuay4_FD_113735 | JGI IMG/M metagenome (GOLD analysis project Ga0164313, IMG submission 113735) | Subseafloor sediment microbial communities from Guaymas Basin, Gulf of California, Mexico - Guay4, Core 4569-4, 0-3 cm | ecosystem: Environmental > Aquatic > Marine > Hydrothermal vents >... | reverse complement strand
TTGTTTGCCGTCTTCAGCGAAAATATGGGACCGATGCAGTATAAAAAGCTGGCAGTATCCATCGGCAAAGAGATTGAAAAAGGTATCGACGGCATTGTGGTCGGACATGGTACCGATACGATGCACCACACCGCCGCGGCCCTGGCTTTTATGGTGCAGGATTCACCGATTCCGATTGTTATGGTAGGGTCGCAGAGATCTTCGGATCGCCCGTCATCCGATGCCGCTCTCAATCTTATACATTCAACCAAAACCGCCGCCGAATCGGATATCGCCGAAATTATGGTCTGTATGTTCGGCCCGACCTCGGATAAATACTCCCTTCTGCATCGGGGGACAAGAGTACGAAAGATGCACTCCTCGTACCGTTCGACTTTTCGGACTATCGGCGATATTCCGCTGGCGATGGTCGATAAGGATAAGATTACACTGCTGAGAGATGATTATAAAAAGCGCCGGAAAGATAAAAATGTCAAGATCCTGCCGTACTTCGAAGAAAAAGTAACATTGCTGTACTATTATCCGAATATGATGCCGGATATTATCGATTCCCTGGTTGATAACGGTTATCGCGGAATAGTTATTGCCGGAACCGGGCTGGGGCATGTCAACAAACCGGTCTATCCGGCCATTCGCCGGGCGGCCGAAAAGGGTGTTGCTATTTATATGACCGTTCAGACGCTCTGGGGATATGTGCATATGTTCGTTTATGACACCGGACGCGATTGCATGGCCGCTGGAATTATTCCGGCCGAAAATATGCTTCCGGAGGTAGCTTATATCAAACTCGGCTGGGTGCTGGGACAGACTGACGACCCCGAAAAAATAAAAAAACTGATGCTGACTCCGATTGCCGGTGAGATAACAAAGCGGGAACCATATAACGGCTATTTAATTTTCCAGGGCGGTATCCCCGAAGTCGAAGAATTTATCAAAAAAATTCATAAATAACCGATGATATCGACTCCTTGAATTACTGAATATTCTCAGGAAAAGATATAATTTATGACACCGGTACTTTGTTGCCGTGTAGTACATAAGAAACGATTTGAATTATATCTTCGGCTTTGTACGGTTTTGCAATAACACCACTGAAACCGTATTTGTCATGATCAGACATAATTGGATTACTACTATAACCACTCGATGCTATTGCCCTGACGTTTGGATCGATTTCTTTTATTTTCTCCAATGCCTCCTGGCCGCCGATACCGCCGGGGATAGTCAGATCCATGAATATAAGATCGAACGGTTGTCCGTCATGCATAGCCTGTTTATATTTTTCAACCGCTTCTTCGCCGTTAACGGCAAAATCTACTTTGCACCCGGCTTTGGTTAGCGCTATCCCGGTAACCATCCTTATGGCATCTTCGTCATCCATTACCAGGATTTTGCCGCCGCCGGCCAATCTTATGTCATCTTCTTCAATCTTGATTTCCTCAGTTCTATCCGAGACCGGCAAATGGATAGTAAATGTTGTCCCCTCGCCCTGATTCGATTTGACGTCAATATGACCATCATGGTTTTTTATGATTGAATATGTTGTTGCCAAACCGAGACCGCTTCCCTTTTGTTTGGTTGTAAAGTAGGGATCAAATATCCGATTTATATGTTCCTCCGGAATTCCGGTTCCCTCATCGCTTATAATTATTCTAACATATTGTCCCTCTTTTAGAGAAAGGAGATCAGATTGGCCTATATCCACATTTTTAGCCGAAATATTAATGGTACCGCCATCCGGCATCGCCTGATTGGCGTTTATTATAAGGTTGTTAATCACCTGGCTGATCTGACCGGTATCGGCATTAACCGGCGGAAGATCATCCGGTATGTCATATTCGGCCTTGACATTTGATCCGTGAAGGGCGAACCCGGCTGATTCTTTTATTACATTTCGTATAGAGATTGTCTTCTTAACAGGCGCCCCGCCTTTTGAAAAGGTTAACAATTGCCGGGTCAAATCCTGGGCCCTTTCGGAGGCCTTCTCAGCTTCGATTAGCCGGGCGTCTATTTCACTTTCGGGGACAGCGTACATTTTTGCGAGACTGATATTGCCAAGTATGGCGGTCAGAATATTATTGAAATCATGTGCAATTCCACCGGCCAAAATACCGATTGATTCAAGCCTCCCGGCTTTATTTAATTCTTCCTCCAGTAATCGCTTGTCGGTGATATCGCGATTGATAGCGCATGTCATAGAACCATTTTCCGTCTTTATTGGGAAGGCCAATATTTCCACCACGCGGCAAGTGCCATCGGAACGGACTATCTCGGTTTCCATAAATTCATTTAAATATGGCGATTGATCATCTCTGGCAGTTGACAATGTTGACGATTTCATCATTTGATAATGCCGGTCGTTTTTGCGCTCTTCAGGTACCAATTGAAACTGAACATCATAAATATACTTACCCAGGACATCTTCTTTTTTCAGTCCGGTTATATTTTCCATGCCCCGATTCCATTCGACAATTCTGCATTCATTGTCAAACAGAATGATACCGTCAATTGATAATTCAACAATGTTGCGGAACCTTTCCTCGCTTTCTCGGAGTGCTTCTTTGGCTCTGGCTCCTGCGATTGCTTCGCCGATTTGCACGGCAATAATTTCTATTACCTGACGAGCTTCAAGCGAAATCTCATTATATTTTCGCGAGGCAACATTAAGGCAACCTATAATCTGGTCATTATGCCGAATAGGTATTATTGCAAGACAGCGAAGTCCTTCAGACAGAGAAGCTTCAGTAAGATCCAGATCGATCTCGTTATGTACAATGTATATCGGCTGCCCTCGTTTTACCATTTCAATATGTTCAGCGTCGGCCTCATAATGGGAAGATGCTTTCAAAAAATCTTCGGACAGTCCCTGATGATGAACCAAATCAAAGGCGCCTGTTGCTTCATCAGCCAAATAGATGCCGCCACTGTCCGTTTCAGAGAGTTTAATGGCCGCCTCCAGGCATAATTTCAGAGTATCTTCAAATGAATTGGTTCTGCTCAACTCCAGGGCCAGGTCACGCTGACTGTCGGCAATATATTGTGCTCGTCTCTGCTCCGTGATATCACGGGCCGTTGACAACGCTCCGGTTACGTTTCCGTCATCATCTTTAATGACCCGGCACCACCAGGCCAGAAGCCGTTTTTCGCCGTCCTTTCGACGTTGCCAGCTTTCAACGTATATTACATTATCATCACCCCCAAAGAGAGGCTGTATTTTTTCATATGTATCCTGTTCACCTTCAAAATAGTATGATGCTTCCTTGCCGATAACATCATCGCCGAAAAATTCATAGCCGGCTTTATTGGACCATGTATATACCTTGTCCGCGTCAACCTCCATTATTATATCCGGAACCGCCTTCAGGATGGCCTTGTTGCGGGAAGAGAGATTTTGCAGGGCCTCCTCGGTTTGCTTGCGTCCAGTTACATCTGTAAAAAATCCATCAACCTGTACTTTTCCATCTTTACCATAAGTTTTTATTGCCCGATCATGCAGCCAAATCCATTGCCCATCTTTTCTCTGAATCCTGTATTCGGTGTCAAATGTTTGATCGTCTGTCAAAAGTTTTTCATAATCTGCCTTGACTCTATCTATATCGTCCGGGTGTATTCTTCCAAACCAGAGACGCTCGCGATTTTCACATATTTCCTCTGGCGAATAGCCATATATATCAAGCACATTTGGACTGATAAAGCTGGTATGACCATTCTCATCAGATGTCCAGACGACATTAGGGATATTGGTAATAAGCGAGCGGTATTTTTCTTCGCTTTCTTTGAGCGCCTTTTCCGCCTTTTTTTGTTCTGTGATGTCGCGGAAGGTGCCTATTATGGCGATCGGATTGCCCTCATCATCTTTGATAAGAGAGTTGTTAATCATGGTTGGAAAAACGGTGCCGTTTCGGTGGACATGCCAGATCTCACCTGTGAACCTGCCGCTTTCCTTGATTTGCCGGTTGGCTTCATCGACGGCCGGCATTTGCTCGGGAGTATGGAAGATGGTAAGCGGTTTACCGGCCAGTTCTTCCGGATCATAACCGTGCATGTTTGCGAAGGTACGGTTGATATATTGTATATTGCCGTCCAGATCAACAACCGCGATACCTTCATTACTCTGCTCGACTGCGGAAGAGAGAAGCTGTAACTTTTCTTCGGTCATTTTCCGGTCTGTGATATCCTCGATAGTAACCAGAATCAGTTTTTCATCTGCTGAATCAAGCATCGTCGTGGATACCAGAAAATCGAGTTCTTTTCGTTCTCCGTCAATTTCAAAAGGAAGCCGGGCAGGAATATGGTGACGGTTGACGCCGGTTTCAAATGTTTCCAAAACTGTATTACGAACCGGACATTTTACACAATTGGGGCCGTATCCGCAACCTTTGGGATCGTCAAGATGATTCAGACATCCCAGTGCCTCACCCCCCTGTTTCCCCAGCATCTCTTCTTTGGAACGACCCGCAAACCTGAGCCCGGAATTGTTTATTTTACGGATCTTACGCTCGCTATCCACCAGAGCCAGAATTGTCGAGGCGTTGTCGAAAATTAAGGACAATTCGGCCTCATTCTTCCTAAAGGCGGTTTCCGTCTGTCTGTAACGGCTGATATCCTTTATAATGAGAATTGCAAGCGATACTTCATCACCGGTATAGACAGGAATTATTTTAATCTCAAATACGAATTGTCCGTTCTCGGTTGAGCAGGATATTTCGCGCGCTTTTGAAATTGCCTTGTCGAATACTTCGGAATAGACAGCATAAGATTCCTCTGATTCAAATGGATAGCTCTTGATAACGTTCTGTCCGATAATATCTTCTTTAAGACCAAGTTTTTCGGACAATTCCCGGTGGATCTTATTAGTATATACTATTTTCAGATTTTTGTCGATAATAACGGAGTATTCGGGCAGTGTTTCAACCTGTTTCCGGTATCCCTCGACGATATCATCGTCCGATTTACCTGTCTGCCATAATCCCGCAAGATTTCTGGCAATACAATTTATGCCGGCAACCTTCCCGTCATCTTCAAACGAAGTCAGAGTTAGTTCAGTGAGAATATATTCATTTGATCTGGTGCGAAGCCGGATTTCGATAACCGGAATTTTCTCTCCCTCGATACATTTATCAAAAGCCTGATGTGCAAAATCGAGATCATCGGGATGTATTATTGTGTCAAATTTGTTGTCTATAAACGGCTCGGCGGGATTTCCCATTACTTTCTCAAAAGAAGGGTTGACATTTATAATAGTGCCGTCCGGTTTGAAGGAAAAAATAATGTCTGAGGTACTGTCAATAATCTGCTCCAACCATTGTTTTTGCCTCCGCTTTTCATCTATGCTGTCTTTTTGGCGGGAATTATCCAATAAAACAGATTGAACAGATTGAATGTCTCCAAAACTGCTTTGAATAGCATTGGCAATCAGCAATATATTTGAAACGGTCTTATCCTTGTTTGTAATTTCCAGATTGATTTCCATCTGTCCTTTTGATTCATTCAGATCGGCGAATGATGCCCGGAAACGGTCCAGACTTGAACGGGACAGAAAATCTCCAAACCAATTGTCAAGGGCTTCCTCTTTCGAATAACCGAACAGGTCGCACCATTTTTTATTGACCTCAATTATATTTCCGTCCGGATCCAGTGATAAATAAGCTACCGGGGCATGCGCAAAAAGCCGGCGAAACTGTTTTTCGCTTTCATGCAGCAGTCGATTAGCCTTCTTCCGTTCGGTAATCTCCCGCAAAGTAGATATTATCATCGGGCGATTATCAAGATCAAACAGGTGCGAACTTATTTCAATCGGCACCCGTTCCTTATCCTTGGTGAGTATTTCGGTTTCAAATATGGAATGTTTGAAATCGATAAGGGTTTGGAAAACCGGAAGAATATTATCCCTTTCCTCGGGGACGATTATCTCCATTATGCTTAATTTCTGGAATTCATCGACAGAATATCCGAATTTTGTGCAGGCCATCTCGCTGACTTCGATAAACAGATCCGGGCTGTTTTCGTTTGTTAATCCATAGACAAATAAAGGGTCATTACAATTTTGAAGAAGTTGGCGATAATGATTGGAATTTTCCCGGGTATATACTGTTCTTACAGGCTTTTCCGTAACCGCGCTAATCGTGGCAATCCAGATTGTCTGATTTTCATAGTCTGCAATTCTGGTATTGATTTCGACCGCCACAGGACTCCCGTCTTTCCTCAAAGCCGTTGCCTGATACGGTATTTCTTTAATTTCTTTTAAATTTATTTTTGTCTGCTCCTGCGATTTCTTATCCAATATTTCCAGAAAAGGTTTCTTGACCAATTCGTTCGGTTCATATCCGAGCATCTCAGCGATTTCTTGATTGGCTTCGATAATAAATTGGCCATCATGAATGATTATTCCATCGGGAACTGCCGCTATTATACCGCGATATTTGGCCTTACTTTTAAGCAAGGCTTCTTCGATTGATTTGCGCCTGATATTATAGAATTGAGCCATAATTGAGAGGCAGATTATCAGTCCAATAATAATGGACCTCATCCAGAGCTGTTCCGCTCCGGGTGACAAAATGGTATCCCAATATGAATCATTCCCAAAAATGTAAACATCAATGGCAGAATCAAGAAACCAGTAAAGAATGCCAAGAGCTATTCCCATCGACAAAGCACCAGAAAACGAGACAAACGATTTTGATTTATTTATATTCATAATGGTTTTCCTAAAATGACTATTTTCCCCCACTGCCCTGCAAAGCAGGTGTTTTTATAAACATATATTATACATCGACTGGCAAAAATTATTCTTTATTTGATATTTACAGAAAAGCGCGTCAATTTGATTGAAAGACAATAACTTCGTATTTGAATATGGTTCACAATCCCTATATTAAAGGCAAATTTGTATTAAAAATCTAATTAAAAAACCGATTGACAAAGTTAGAGCAATCTAATATTATTAGAACTATGAAACTTAGCTCGAAAAGAGAGGATTATCTCGAGACAATTTACAGGCTTTCGGGAGAGATAGATACCGTAGGTATTTCCGATATAGCCCGTGAGCGGGGAGTAACTCTGCCAACTGTTTCTGCCGCCGTGGCCGGACTGAAAGAAGAGGGGTATCTTAATCAGCAACATTACGGTAAGGTGATTCTGACCAGATCCGGAAAAGCCAAGGCGATTGAAATTTATAAGGCGCACAAGACCATAAAGCGATTTTTGACGGAGGTTCTTGGCTTGCCGGAAAACCTTGCCGAATCGGAAGCCTGCAAAATGGAGCATGGACTGAGCCGCAAGACCCTGGATCGATTGAAACATTTTATTAAAACGGTGATCGACTGTCGTGAAACGAAAATAGACTGCCGGGCTCAGTTTTTTGCCATGCTGAAATCTTCAGGGATACCGTTTGACAGGCAATAATTATGAATTTATCAGTATCCAAACATTCAGACAGCGCGGGGATAATTAATTAATGCCCTGGTTTGGTTTCGGCAGACGACGCAGACGGCAAAAACGTCGTGGGCAATGCCGCAGTTTTTTAAAAGGAAGCGGCACTTTGGCGGAGATGAATATCGGCCAGAAGGCGCGGGTGGTTCGGATCGGCGGTTCCGGTCAGATTAGGCACCGTCTGATAGATCTTGGCTTTCATAACGGCGAAACGGTTGAAGTTATCAGAACGGCTCCCCTGAGAGATCCGATTGAAATTGCCATAAACGGCGGACGGATTTCTATTCGGCGAAGTGAGGCGGCTCTTGTCAACGTTGAACTTATACCGGCTTATAAATAGTGAGCGATAAACTTTCGTTAAAAATTGCCCTTGCGGGAAATCCCAATTCCGGGAAGACCTCCATTTTTAACAGTATTACCGGGGCGCGGCAAAAAGTTGCCAATTTTCCCGGCGTTACTGTTGAAAAACGGGTCGGTCATCGGAAATATGACAAATATGACATCACCTTTGTCGATCTTCCCGGAACCTACAGCCTTACGGCCTATTCTCTGGATGAAAAAGTCGCACGCGATTTTATTATCAACGAAAAACCGGATGTTATAATAAATGTTATCGACGGCGGCAACCTGGAACGCTCTTTGTATCTTACGATGCAACTGATTGAAATGGGAACGGACCTGGTTATTGCTATCAATATGTGGGATGAGGTTCTTGAATCCGGGATAAAAATAGATATCGAAAAACTTTCGACACTTCTGGGTGCACCGGTGCTGAAAACTATCGGTAATCGTGCCCAGGGGATAGATGCCCTTCTGGATACAGCTATTAAACTGGCCGAAAACGGTGAAGAATTGCATCATCATCCCCCGGTTACTTACGGACCTCGTCTTGACGATATTGTCGCCAATCTGTCCGGCGAAGTTGCCAAATGCAAAAGCTGCAATTCCTGTCACAATCCGCGCTGGCTGGCGATTAAACTGCTTGAAGGCGATACCGACGTAAAAAATCAATGTTTTTCCGATAAGCAGGAAAAATCGCATCTTGTCAAAGTTCTCGATGAATCGGTGGCTCATCTAAAATCTACATCTGCCGATGATCCGGAAATAATTGTCACCGAAGGTCGCTACGGTTATGTGGCCGGCATTGTCCGCGAAGTAATGCAACGTCCTCCCACCGATAGAATGAAAATGTCAGATCAGATTGATAATCTTCTGACTCATCGAATACTCGGCTACCCGATTTTTTTGTTTATTCTGTGGTTAATTTTCCAGGCAACTTTTGCCATCGGTGAATACCCGATGGCATGGATTGAAACGGCGGTCGGGTATATTCAAAGCGGTGCCGGTCAGGTTCTTCCCGATACTGCCCTGACTGATTTGCTCATAGACGGCATCCTCGGCGGGGTCGGTTCGGTAATTGTCTTTTTGCCGAATATCGTAATTCTGTTTTTGGGGATATCGCTCCTGGAGGATTCGGGATATATGGCCCGGGCCGCTTTCCTGATGGACAGGCTGATGCACTTTCTTGGTCTGCATGGTAAATCGTTTATCCCGATGCTGATGGGTTTCGGTTGTTCGGTGCCGGCTATTATGGCAACCCGGACGCTGGAATCGAGACGTGACCGTATTTTGACGATTCTTCTTATTCCGATGATATCATGCTCAGCCCGGCTGCCGGTCTATGTCCTTTTTGCCGGAGCATTTTTTGGAGCGTATGCCGGGAATATTATCTTTTCAATTTATCTAATTGGAATAGCTGCGACCGTTCTAATGGCACGGATATTTTCCCGAACGATTTTAAAATCGGATGAAACCCCGTTTGTGATGGAACTCCCGCCATACCGCCGTCCGACAACATGGTCGGTAATAATACATATGTGGGAGAGAACCCGGATGTACCTCAAAAAAATGGGCGGGGTGATATTGATTGCCTCGATCATTCTCTGGCTTCTCGGATATTTTCCTAAAATTGAAGAATATTCTCAGGATTACGAAGCAAAGATAGAACAATTAGTTTTGTCAAATCAGCCCGACGCAGAGCAGGTAATTTCGGAACTTAAGGCGGCCCGGGCGGCGGAGGATTTGCAGTATTCATTTATCGGTCGTCTTGGCAATATCGTCTCGCCCATGGTAGCCCCGCTTGGATTCAACTGGCAGATGGGCGTCTCGCTTATTCCGGGATTTGTCGCCAAAGAGGTGGTTGTCTCGTCGCTGGGCGTTTTGTATTTTCTGGGCGAGGATATCGATGAATCATCTGACAACCTGACGCAGGCCCTCCGAAATCCGGAAGGCGGTATCACCGGTGCCGCCGCTTATGCCTTTATGATCTTTATTCTGCTGTACACGCCCTGCCTGGCAACAGTGGTCGCCATAAAAAAGGAAGCCGGAACGAAATGGATGTGGTTCTCGATAATATTTCAGTGTGTCCTTGCCTGGACAGGCGCGTTTGCCGTATATAATATTCTTAGTCTTTTTGGCTTATAGATGACCATTTGTGCCCGGTTAATCCTCAGATTGACCGGGGAATGATTTTCTCTAAACGATTTTGTATCTCATCCGTCATATAATTGACTTGATTATAGGCGGGGATTATGCAAACTTATTATTTATGAAGCTCTGGAGGAGAGGAATGAAGCAAATCATTCTATTATTGCTTATATATTTTCTATTAGGATGTTCCGGTGATCCGGTATCAAGTTTTGATTCAGAATTTTTTGTTGGAACCTGGACCGGTACATCGCTGGCGACCTATCCCGGGCCGGATGATGCGCCGATAACATCCGAAGAACCTATCCGATTTGAATTTGCCGACAGCACTTTCCAATATTTCTGGATCGGTGAAGGCGGTAACGTCACAATCGCCTACGGCAGTGGCAATTATTCCATTGGCGACAGTACCGTAACTTTTTCAAACGTTCTTCTGCAGGGATATTACCCGCCGATGGATCTGCAGGGTGAATTTGTGTTTGGTCTGATAGACAGTATTTTATCTTTAGTACAAACCAATAATATGGAATTTTTCCACACCTACCACCTGGTTACCCTGGAAAAAGCAGAGGCGATTGTTACTGAATGAAAATGGTAACTGCAGGTTGCCCCGGCAGTTTATTAATTACTCCAGCCTGAAATTATCAAGATAAATGGTAATATCATTTTCCGGTTTTACTGCGAACAGGATTATCAGGTCTATTTTTTGCATATTCATTTGACGGGTCTTCGGCGCCATCCGGACATCTTTGAGAGGAATCCTGATTCTGTTAAGGCCCGGGTGTATTGACAACAGTCGATTGAACCTGTCGTAATAGTCATTGTTATGCCGCCTGTCATTGATTCTAAAATCAAGAGTCAGATTTTCCGGAGACTCCGATAAAACTGAAAATGACAGGTGGTCATATCCGCTCCAATCCGGATATGGTTCTGCGATTATAAAAGCCGGATTGCCGCTCTTCTTGAAATCTATGCGACCGACATGATTGGAATTTATTCCGCCGAAAATCTCAGGGGCAGGTACAATTGACAAAGAAGCATTGTCGGCAAAAATAAATTTCTGTTCCCAGGTTGATTCAAAGGTGCAGATTTCGGGAAAGCTGTTATTCCGCTGGATGTAAGCACCAATCCAATTAAGGGTCGGTATCATCGCAACCAGACCGAGAATAACGACAGCGAAGCGAATAAAATATTTCTGGCCGCGGCTCAGGGAGATTCCGGAGCCGGGCAGTCTTCGATCAAAAGTCAGATATAAACCAAGGAAACAGACAGCACCGACACCATCGGTTACTATGTCACCGATATCGGCATCGCGCGGCGTAAAATATTGTATTATCTCGGTGGTCAGTCCCAGTAATCCTGTCAGGCAGAATGCAATAACATAATGTATCAGCGGATTTGCAAATCGCTGTTCCCATATAGTTTGTAACAGCCTCAGGATGGCAATCGAAATGATGCCAAAAAGAGGAATATGTCCGGCATCAAAGATGGACCGCCAGAAAAATGTATCCGCCGGAACCTTGTATTTCTCCAGGACCATCAGAGCTATCGAAATAACGGATACTATCAGAATAATTTTCAATCGTCCGCTCAATTTCATAAATATACCAATCGGCTTATTCTAATTTTATCAATATTTGGAAAAAATGTTGAAAGCTACAAGAGTTTTTTCGAGACGAGCATTCCCTGATATTTTTCTCCGGAAAAATCTATTTTCCAAAATCATCATAATATTTATTCTGTTAATTTGTCAACTTATTATATAAATGAATTGATTCAATGATTACGATTAGGTAGTTTTAGATTTTAAAAATTGAGTAAGGATATTGCGGAAATATATGAAAAAAATTCTATCTGTTATCGGCACCAGACCGGAGGTTATAAAAATGGCCCCGGTCATAAAAAAGATTGAGCAAACGTCAGATCTTGAATCAATAGTGGTAGCTACCAGTCAGCATCGTGAAATGACCAAACAGATGTGTCAGGAGTTTTCAATTTTTCCTGATATTGATCTTGATATAATGAACCCGGCCCAGACTCTGTCCGATATAACCGAACAAATA
>Ga0164313_10004794_pt1 | contig 11982 bp, 9 predicted proteins | sample GuaBasSedimGuay4_FD_113735 | JGI IMG/M metagenome (GOLD analysis project Ga0164313, IMG submission 113735) | Subseafloor sediment microbial communities from Guaymas Basin, Gulf of California, Mexico - Guay4, Core 4569-4, 0-3 cm | ecosystem: Environmental > Aquatic > Marine > Hydrothermal vents >... | reverse complement strand
GTAATCGGATACAACCATGACTAAACGCCCTTGCATCTCTCGCAAACAATGACTTAGAAGGCGTATCGTGCAGATATACAGCATACTTATTAGGAAACATAAATTTCACTTGTCCAAGCCCATTATGTGGGCCCGGTTCCTGGCGGACGGTATAGGGAAAATGACCAGTTTTATATTTATTCCAATCTATTCCTTCATCTGAAACGATTGCTCCTTTTGAATTAAGCAGTACCATATTATGTTTCTGAAGGTATTGCGGGTCTTTTTTCAATTTGCCCAGGGTTTCCGTAGAGGAAATGCTGAATGGCAAAGTCCAGGTGGGATTTAATACAACAGTAGTTAGATCATCACGAAAAACTGGTGTCTGTTTATTCACCTTGCCAACCATTACTTTACTAGTATAGGCAGCTTCTTTATGATCAATATAATAAAGATGGTAATGGGCAATATTAACGACTATAAATTCATCTACTTCACCTATATCGACCCAGCGGCTTCGTTCTAAACTTGCTCTTAACTTATTTACTTTTGATTCAGCGGTTTCATTAAACGCTTTTATCGTATTTTTCCCGATTACACCATCATGATTTAAACCGTTGTTTTTCTGAAAGTTTTTAACCTGTTCTACTAATTGCTCATCATAAAATTTAGAGTTGTTATTTTCAATTTTATATCCTTCAGTGATCAACCTTTTTCTAATTTGAGGTGCTAAAGGTGCTTCATCCTTAGGATGTATGGTTGAAGAAAAAGAAAGCGCTTCCCATCCCCCATTTTCAACAAAACCGGTATACGTGATCAACGCATCTTTAATCAATTGATAAAGGTGTGTTTGTGGTGGCAATCCCGACAAAAATGCACTAAGTTGATAACCATTAATTGCCGCAATAAATTGCTCCATAACATTATCCGCAAAATGCCTTGTTGGGAAATTCCATCCGGGGCTCAAAGTTTTGGGATCTAACTTGCCATTATTCAGATGATAGCCATACTCCATCAACCCATCGCTTAACAAAATATCGAAAATAACATGTGAATTTTTATCGTTCGGATTATTCTTGATAGCTATTTGCAGATCGAGAATCGATTTCAAATGATAATCACTCGGATTAAGCCCATTCTGCCACGCCAGTGTGATTTGGTTTATAGCTTCATTGGCTTTTCTTGGATCATCCCAAATGGGGATGTAACCGATTTTCTTATAAAACTCAGGTAATCCCGTTTCAGCATAAAGAATCACCTCTTTCAAATGGGTGATTTCACCGCTTTGGATTTTGTCAATGGTTTCTTTAAGGTCTTCATTTAATTTCGGTGAAGATATATAATCAGACTCAGCGTAGATTCCATTGCAGGATATTGATAAGACCAAAACAAACAGGAAGGGTAATACGTTAATTTTTTTCATGTAACAAAAATAACGCCTTTGTCTTCGAAACTAACCCAAATGAAACAATAAAAACATTCTAAATGATTAATTACCTCTTCGAAGAATAAATAAACAAGAGGCTTTTGTTCTTGATATGTTCGATCACTTCTTTATAGCCCTCTTTTGGCAAGGCAGGGCATCCCCAGGAACGGCCCAAACGGTTGTTCTGGCTAATAAAGCTTTCGGATACGTAATCGGCACTGTGCACAACGATATTTCGTTCTCTTGCTTTGTCGTTAATTCCCATTTCCAGACCATCAATACGCATTGATAAACCGTGCTTTCCGTAATAGGTTTTATCCGTTAGATAAAAACCCAAGCTACTTTGATGTGAACTCTCTTTGTTTGAGAATTTTTCGGCCATTAATTCTCCTGTATTCTGACCATGGGCGACATAGGAATTATGTAATATTTGACATGATTCGATATCTACTACAAAAAAACGCTTTTGGTTCGAAGCCTTATCAAAGTCAATAATCGTAATCACATTTGTATTTTCGATTAATCCATTATTACGATATTTTAAATACCCAATATATGCTTTATAAAAAACAGGGTAATCGAGATTGTTGGTTTGAAGATTTGCAAAAATAGAACGTGCAAGACTGTCTGTTAAAGAAGTGTACGCTTCTGTTTTTATAGCAGGATCATCTGTACTTGCAGGTGGTGTATGCCCAAATGCAGTTGCGCATGCAAATACCAATGCTATTACGATTTCCAGGTTTTTAGGTGAATTTATCTGCATGTTTTTTTTAACCGTTTGCAAAAATATAAAGAAAGTGATAAATATGTGTGATTTAGCGTACTTCGTTAGGTTTTTTTAACAAACATCTTCCCATCCCTGAGTATCCCCAATGTTATGCCTTTTAGCGTTCTGCCCAAATAAGGTGAATTTAAAGACTTTGAGTGTAGGCTTTGTTCATTCACTTCCCATTCAGCATCCGGATTAAAAAGGGTGAGTTCAGCTTTAGCACCTTTTTCGATTACGGGTAGTTCCATTCCCAGGGCTTTTCGCGGCCCGGAAACCAATTTCTCGATGGTTAAGTCCAAATCGCCAGATGCCATCAGGCTTACCGAAAATGAGGTTTCCAGTCCTATTGCGCCGTACGAGCTGCGTCCGAATTCCAGTTTCTTTTCATCGAAGTCCTGTGGTTTATGGTCGCTCGAAATAACATCTATCGTGCCGTCTTTCAATCCCTTGAGCAGTGCTTTCCTGTTTTTTTCGTCACGCAAAGGTGGCATGAGTTTAAAATTGGATTCAAACCCAAGCAGTGCTTTGTCTGTTAAAAATATATTGTGGTGGGTAGTTTCCGCAGTCACGCTTAACCCTTTTTTCTTCGCTTTTCTAATAAGGTCAACCGACATGCCACTCGAAATCGGTCCCAGGTGAAGTTTTCCACCGGTATATTCGAGCATGGTAATATCGCGTGCCACAATCATGGCTTCGGCTTCATCCGGAATACCTTTCATTCCAACCATTGTACTAACTTCCCCTTCGTGAATCTGACCTTCATTAGCCCAATCCCTGTCCATCGGAAAATCCATCACCAAACCATCAAATGCCTGAACATAAGTAAGTGCCTTAAAAAGCAGGCGGTTGTTCGAAATTGAACGTTTGTCATCGGTGAAAACAACCGCACCTCCCTGTTTCATATCGTACATTTCGGCCAACTCCTCCCCTTCCCTCTTAACCGTTACCGTACCGGCTGGTAAGAGTTTTACAATGTGGTTTATCCCTCTTGTCTTTAAAAATTCGACCGAAGATCGATTGTCTATCGCCGGCTGAGTGGACGGCATCACTACAACCGACGTAAACCCGCCATGTGCAGCTGCATCCAAACCGCTTTCAATCCCTTCCTTATATTCATGTCCGGGTTCCGAAAAATCAACACGAAGATCCATCCAGCCGGGGGAAACGTGTAGGTTTTGAGCTTCAATAATTTTGGTTGATTTATCGGCATTCAGTTTTTTGCCAATCCCAACAATCACCCCTTTATCGATTAATATGTCTTTTAGCTGTTGATTAAATGGAGAGTTCGCATCAATAATATGCGCTGATCGAATCAGAATTTTACCCATGGGATTTTAATTCACAAATGTATTGTTTCAAAATCGAAAAAAATAATAAAAATGATAATTGATCAGAATTATATCCCTCGATTATTCACATCTTTTAATTATCTAAATAAATAGTAAATCATACCTTTGCTTTAAATAATCGATACTAATAGACTAACTATGAAACAATTTGATTTTGCTAAAGAATTTGTGGACAAAAACTTCAATTATTTATTGGAACATGGGTTTAGTGAGAACATGGCTAAATTTATTTTTGTTACCATCACAATTATTGTACTTGTTTTAGTCGGTTGGTTATTAAACCTGTTAATCGATAAATTTAGTATCTGGCTTGCTAACAGAGCCACTTCGAAACTGAATAAGGCGCAACTGATAACCTATATTATAAAATGGAAAGCAGGTACAAAGCTTACAAGGATTATGGTCGCTTATATAGCGAAAAATCTATTTATAAGCGTTTATGGTACAGAGGGACCAATTATCCATATTTTTATTGTGGTAATGGATCTTTATATGCTCTATTACTTTGTTTCTTTTATTTCAAGATTGGTTTATGCAACACGCGATTGGGCTTTTTTAAAACCCGAAATGCACAATAAACCTTTAGACTCTATTGCCCAAATAGCCAATATTTTAAACTATTTTATTGGCGTTTTTGTAGCTTATTCAATAATAACGGGCAATTCTGTAAACCAATTGCTTACTGTGCTGGGAGCCGCTTCTGCTGTTTTAATATTGGTTTTTAAGGATACTATTCTTGGGTTTGTCGGGAGCATACAGCTTTCGTCGCACGATATGGTAAAAGTTGGTGATTGGGTAAGTATCGAAAACTACGATGCCAATGGAACCGTTCTCGAAATTGGAGTAACGGCAGTTAAAATCCAGAATTTTGACCGTACCATTACTTCAGTCCCCACATCGGTATTGGTATCCGATTCGTTTATAAATTGGAAAGGAATGCAGGAATCGGGTGGCAGAAGGATAAAAAGATCGTTATATATAAAACAATCGAGTATTCGTTTTCTAAGAGAAGACGAATTGGAACATTTTATCAATATTAATCCGCTTGAAATATCCAATGAAATCAAGCCAGAAAAACTGGATAATTCGGATGCGGACTTGAAGAAAGATAAAACCTTGACTGGCGACAAAAAAATAAAAACAAATTTCGGTCTATTTAGAAAATATGCGCAAGATTATATTAAATCACTTTCGGTAATTAATAATGATATGATTGTGATGGTAAGGCATTTACAGCCAACGGATAAAGGTATTCCACTCGAGGTTTATGCATTTAGCAAAGCGAAAATCTGGGTTGAGTACGAAAATATTATGGCTGATATTTTTGATCATTTAATCGCTTCTGTTTCCTTTTTTGAGCTCGAAATATTCGAGCTTCCTTCTGGAGGGGATTACAAATTTTATGCTGAAGAGACCGAAGAAACTCCAAAAGCTATTAAAAGAAAGAAAAAGAAGAGTAATGATTTGCCATTTTAACAATTTTCGTTAGCTAATTCTACAAGGAGTTTGTTTGGCTATAAATAGTTCTCTATAGTATTTATCTCACTAATTAGAATAAAAAAACAACCAAATCGTTTAATATTGTACAATCTGAACTAACTAACCCTTGTGATTAATATCTTTTCGAAAACATTTCTTGTTTTTTGGGGATTATTCTATTTGAATACTTCCATTCTTGCACAAGAAAACCAAGGGCTTATTTTTGATAATTATAACCCGGTTAACGGTCAGTTTATCAACCCTTCAATTATTGTTGATGCAAAACCATGGCTCGATATTAACCTGGTTGGTGCCAGCGTCTTTGTTTTTAATAATTACCTGTTTTATCCCAATACGACGCTTTTAAGTTTTGGCTCATTTACATCAGAGCCTTCATTAAAAGAAGATGTGAGCACAATTAAAGCGTATGAAAGTGCCTTTGTTACAGGGCCTTCTGCCAGCCTGGTTATTGGAAGGCAATCGTTTTCGGTTTATTCAAACGTCCGGACGATTTCGAATGGGATAAATATTCCCTCAGTTTTGGCAAAAAAATCCACACAAGAAGGCCTTGATAGTTCAGATATCGGAATTTATAACATTAAAAATGCCCGCGCAAAAGTGATGGCATGGGGCGAAATAGGCATCACTTACGGCGGTATAATCAGAACCCGGGAAACAAATATGATAACTGCTGCTGTTTCTGTTAAACGCTTGTTCGGCCTTCAAAATTCGTCGGTAAATTTTAAAGAAGCTGAATTGATTGTTGTTAATCCTGATAGTGTTGTTGTAGTTAGTAACACTGGTACTTATTCGTACACAGAACCTTCATTTAATGCAGGGCGGGGCTGGGGAATAAATGCCGGTGCTACGTTTAAAAAAATGAAGGGAAACGTGACCCACTATATTCCCCATTCTACTTTTAGCGATTGTAGAATTATCGACTATAAATATAAAATTGGGATTTCATTGCTTGATATCGGATACATCAATTTTAAAAATGAAGCATTTTACGGAGACCTTGAGGATATTACCCTTATTGATACAATTGACGCAAATGATGATATATTGGAAGAAGCCAAAAGATTGGCTTCCGGAAACCGATACACCGCTCCCCTGCCCATGGCCGCTTCTGTTCAAGTTGATTATAACATCAACGATAATTTTTTCTTAAATGGAACGATAATCCAACGGTTACCAAGCAAAAACAGCTATGGAGCAGAAAGGGCTAATCTGCTTGCAATTACCCCCCGTTACGAATCAAAATATATTGGTGTAAGTATTCCTGTATCGTATGTGAATTACGAAGAAGCATATGTTGGACTGGCATTCCGCTTGGCATTTTTATCCATTGGTACCGAAAATATTTTACCATGGTTTGTTAAACAAGATATTAATATGGTAAGTTTTTATTTTTACCTTAAAATAACGCTGTTTAAAAGTCCACCATGCCGGGATAAGAAATACAAGGATAAGTCTGAAGAATATATTTTAAACGCCTGCCCTGAATGGAATTGATTATATAAAGAGAATGAAGGATATTGTCTCTCTCAGTATTTTTCTCTCTAAAACTTCCGGGGTTATCATTCATACATTCAATTATTGTAGCATTGTCCTACTCATCCCAAAGATTAGCAACTGTATATGTGGATCTGGGCAAAGCCCAGAATTTCCCGTTAACATATCTGAAATGCCTATCAAGTTTTGCTATTTGATCCATATCTTCCTTATCTAATTGAATACTTTCAGCTTCATAATTCTGTTTTATTCTACCCGCATTAACAGATTTTGGTATTACCGAAGTCCCACGTTCCAACGCCCAGGCAATCAATATTTGTGCAGTCGAACATCCATACTTTTGGGCAATGGCTGATATGACTGGGTTTTCGAGCAGACTCGGTTCGTTATCGGCTTTCATTTGAGCACTCCTGTCAGGCGAACCCAAGGGAGAATACGCAGTTATATAAATACCCTCTTTCTTACAGTACTCCAACAACGTGCTTTGTTGCAAAAACGGGTGCATTTCAACCTGGTTCATTTCAGGTTTGATAGCAGCAATTGCAGATAAGCTTTTTAGCTTTTTTATACTAAAATTGCAAACACCGATATGCCTGGTCAATCCTTTCGAAACCATGGCTTCCATACCTTTCCATGTTTTTATAATAGGACGCTCTTCAAGGCTCAACAAATCTTCCCCTTTCTCCGGAAAAATCACATCCGGTTTTAATGCCACCGGCCAATGAACCAGGTATAAATCGAGATAATCGAGTTGTAAATTATTTAAAGTAGATTTTAAAGCCGGCATCACATTTGCTTCACCATGGGAGTTGCACCATAGCTTTGAGGTTATCCATAGCTCTTCCCTTTTTACAATTCCAGATGAAAAAGCCTTTTGGAGCGCTTTCCCAATTTCTTTTTCATTGCCGTAAATCATTGCACAATCGATGTGCCGATAACCTACTTTTATAGCTTCAAGCACAGCATCATAAACCTCTCCGGGATTTGATTTCCATGTGCCCAGGCCTAAGGCAGACATAGCATCATTATTTCTATAAATAATATTTTTCATAGCATTTGTTTAGTAGTTGAAAAGCCAAAATATACATAATTAATGTTTTGCATCCTTCTATAATATCATTTTACCGTTTAATAATTTCTATTTTTGATATTCCCTGAATTAAAATCAATTTTGAGTTCACTCTGAAAAGAGACGAACTTTACAAATGGAATTATTTTTGATTAGATTTTCATTTTTTATCTTTTAGTGATGCCATAGTATCAGTAAATTAGAAAAAGTGAAAAGATGGCAAAAAGAAACAATTTTAATTTTGTGTCTTTTCGGAGTGGACTTAATTTTAATACCTTAAATTTAATCCTAATTTAAAAATCAAGATATATGAGCAGGTTCAAACTTTTATTATTGCTATTGTGTACCATTCCGATAGGTTTGGCCGCACAAAAAAACATGCCGGATAATTTTTTCTTAGAAAAATTAGACAATGGCCTTGAAGTACTTACCATTGAGGATAATACCGTTCCTTTGGTCACCATTGAAATTACTGTGCGAAATGGTGCTTATACCGAATCTCCAGACTTTGACGGGCTCTCACACCTATACGAACATATGTTTTTTAAAGCGAATAAAACTTACAATTCGCAGGAAGCATTTTTGGGAAGAGTAAAAGAACTCGGTATTTCGTTTAACGGAACAACATCCGGCGAACGTGTAAATTATTATTGCACCTTAAGCAATCTTAAACTGATAGAAGGCCTGGATTTCATGAATTCTGCCATTCGCTATCCCCTATTTTTAAAAGAAGAAATGATAAAAGAAAACCCAGTGGTTGATGGCGAATTTCAACGAAATGAATCGAATCCGGTGTTTTATCTTTTTCAGGACAGCAACCAGCGGATGTGGGGCGATTTATTCAGTCGTAAGAATGTAATCGGTGACCATGATATTATTATGACGGCCACGCCTGAAAAAATGCAGATTGTAAAGGATAAATACTATTACCCCAATAATTCCATAATTACCGTTGCCGGGGATGTTAACCACAAAGAAGTATTAAAAAGAGTAAAAGAAATATTCGGCGATTGGAAATCCTCAGATTTTGACCCTTTTGTGAAATATCCCATTCCTGAATTTAAACCTTTAGAAAACACGGAGTATTTTGTAACTGTAAATGAAAATGCCCAAACGCCTATCGGAATGATTACCTGGCATGGACCGGATACCAGAAATGATATTCCTGCTACCTATGCGGCTGATGTGTTTTCATTTATTTTAACACAACGCTCGTCTGAATTTCAAAAAAATATGGTTGAAAGCGGTTTGGCACTTCAGGTAAACTTAGGTTACCAAACCAATAAATATGTAGGCCCGATTACCATTTTTCTGGTGCCCAACCCAGCGAAAACAAAAGAAGCTTATGCCCAATTAGAAAAAGAAATTGAACGTTGGGACAGCGATGATTATTTTACTGATGATCAATTGGAAACTGCCAAAACCATGTTAGCAATACAAGACGCTTATGGTAAGGAGCAAACTTCTCAATTTTTACATACCGTAACTTATTGGTGGGCTTCAGCCAGTATTGATTATTATACCGGATATGTCGATAATTTAAATAAAGTTACCCGGGATGACATTAAGCACTATGTGCAAACCTATATAAAAAACAAACCTTTTGTTTCGGGTTTATTGCTTTCGCCCGAAATGGTTGAACAAATGGAAATTGAGACATTACAAGCTTATTTAGGTAAATAAAATAGAAAAAATGAAAAGAATAAATCGAATATATACACTCATTATCCTTGCCTTTTTTGCGATAAGCAATTCTGGATTTGTAAATGCACAAACAACTGAATTTGAAGTTGATGGATTAAAAGTAATTTATAAAAAAGTACCGAAAGAAATTCTAAGCGTGCGCTTTTTTATCAATGGCGGAACCGCAGATTATCCGCTCGCAAAGCAAGGTATTGAAAACTTTGCATATAACCTTGCAGTTACCGGCGGAACCACTTCTATGGACAAAATAGCATATACAACTGCCCTCGAAAAAATAGGATCAAATATCGGTGCCGGTGCTACTTTCGACTACGGGCAATTTAATATGCTATGTATTGATAAATACTGGGATGAATCATGGGAACTTTTTGCAGATGCAATAATGAACCCGGCATTTGATGCTGATCAATATGCAATACTAAAAGAACAATTAATCGCTGGGGCTAAGCAGCAAGATACCGATCCGGATGCCAGTTTAAGAAACGAGGTAATGACCCATGTTTTTGAAGGAAAGAATTATGGGAAAAATCCTTTGGGTACAGTCGAGAGCCTTGCTGATATCACCCTCGATGATATTAAATCATTTTATAAAAATACGCTTGGAAAAAAACGAAGCTTTTTGGTTGTTATTGGAAACATTGATGAAAAAGATTTGAAAAAGAAAGTCGCTGCTACCCTGGCTAAGCTTCCGGTAGGCACTTTACCCCCAACAGAAGAAAGAGCAATGATAAACGATGCCGGAAACTCGATTGTTGACCGCGATATTGCTACAAATTACATAATGGGAATTATGAGTGCTCCTACATTAGATTCGGATGATGGTATCGCTATGATGCTGGCCATGAGCATAATGTATGACCGTTATTTTATAGAATTAAGAACCAATCGCGGTTTGTCTTATGCCCCGGCTGCTTTTTACTCAACTACGCTTATCGAAAACCCTTATAACGGGATTTACATTACAACTACCAATCCTAAAGAATCGATAGAAGTAATGGTAGGTGAAATTGACAAACTTAAAAAAGATGGGTTTACCCAAAAAGAACTCGATGATAAAATGCAGGGGTTTTTAACCCGCTATTTAATGGGACAGGAAACGCTTGCTTCTCAAACAAATAGTCTTGGCGTTAACGAAATGAAAGGTGGTTGGGAAATGGCAGAGAATTTTACTCAAAAAGTAAATGAGGTTACGCTTGAAGATATTAACCGGGTGATTGATAAGTACACGGGCCAGATTAACTGGACTTATCTTGGTAAACAAGATATGATTAATGAAGAAGACTTTTTACAACCGGGAATATTGACCGAGGAATTAAAAATTGACAAGTAAAAATTAGCATACTACCGAATAGAAAAGAGAAACCCCTGCCTTCTGAGCAGGGGTTTCTCTTTTTTAGAAATGTATATTTAGTCTCTGCAAGAAAACTGTTGTATTTTGGTGTGACTGATAAGAGGGCGCCAAGTTTGAGGCGTGTGATACCGATGGCTATCGGTATTTGAAATTCAGGAGTTTACTGTTGTAAATGACTGGATTTCAGGGCGAGCACAACCTGCCTGACCGGCAGGCAGGCAGGCGAAAAAATTGACATTTGCGGCAATAATCTACCAATTTGTTTGCTACTTCTTTTGTCGTCATAATTATTTGTTTTTTATTTTCTACTTTTTGTTTTTTACAGCTACTTCAAAAGCTACAAAAGCCCATTCGGTTAATTTATCTTTATCTTCCAATATATCCACCGGAACTTCGTAGTATGGCAATCCTTTCTTCTTTTCAGTCGCTAAAAACCGCGTCATTCCAAAAGCTTCGTAATCTTTAACATTTGAATCGTCAACGCGTAAATTGAAAATACCATTTCCTAACAAGGCGAACATAATACCATCTTTAAAAAAGCCTACCCCGCCAAACATTTTTTTGTGGGTAAACTCCCCTACTCCTTGTAATTGGTCAACAATAAAATCCAACTGACTTTGATTAATTGCCATGTTTTTAAAGTTTTTCAGCTGCGTCTTTGATTAATTCTGTTACCATATCCCATCCTTTTCCGGCGTGTTCCATGGCTTCTTCGCTGTGAATATTCTCCTGGTTAATGGTCAATAATGATCCCCCATTGCTTTTTTCTATGTTATAGGTAACCAGGTGATAATTTTCAGGAATATCCTCAATTCCCGAAAAAGTGCTTAAATAAGTATGTTGAAATATTTTTCCTTTTTCGAATTGCCTGATGATGCCCCTATCCGCATAAGCATATCCATCATACTCTCCTTTATATATGATTTCGGAACCTACTTTCCATTCTGAAACGGCTTCTGCTCCATAAAGGTATTTTTTTATTATCTCGGGATTTGTTAAAGATTCCCAAACTTTTAAAGGTTTTGCATTGATAGCAATTCCTCTAATTACTTTATAAGGTGTCATATAATTAATTTTAATTCCATTGGTTTCAGGCGTAATGCCGCATTGAAATTATGAAGAAAATGTGGGTTTTGATATAAGTAAATCACCTGATTTTACTATTGGCTTATATGGATGATTTATGGAGTGAGAAATAGTTAAATGGTATGGCGTTTTTTCTAATTGATAATTAATAAAAAAACCGCCCTAAAAGCAATTTTAGGGCGGTTTCAATTTTAAACTTAAAACGTATTATTTTGTTACCGTACCTGTTGGGAAGTTCAAATTCTGGCCCATATC
>Ga0164313_10004793_pt1 | contig 11985 bp, 10 predicted proteins | sample GuaBasSedimGuay4_FD_113735 | JGI IMG/M metagenome (GOLD analysis project Ga0164313, IMG submission 113735) | Subseafloor sediment microbial communities from Guaymas Basin, Gulf of California, Mexico - Guay4, Core 4569-4, 0-3 cm | ecosystem: Environmental > Aquatic > Marine > Hydrothermal vents... | reverse complement strand
GCTTCCTTCCTGAATATTGGGGAAAGGGTATTGCAACAGAATCATCAATTATGTCATTAAATTATGGTTTCCAAGAACTGGGTTTAGAAAAAATATATGCTTTTGCTGAACCTGAAAATAAAGCATCTGGCGCTGTATTAAAAAAGATTGGATTTACGCAAACACAGCTAGCTTCATATCCCGGAGAAGAAGACCAGGAAGCAGTTGAATGGTATCTTTTGACTAAGGATGATTATGAAAGACTTAATATGTCTCCTCGAGCGCAGTCGAGAGGTTAATAATTAAAAGGTCTCGACTGCGCTCGACCAGACAAAATAATGAAAGACAATAAAAGAGTTGTTTACTGGCTTTTAACAGGCTGTGCACTCATCTTTATTATGGTGGTAGTAGGTGGTATCACTCGACTTACTCATTCTGGATTATCCATTTCTAATTATAAGTTGATCTCGGGAACCCTTCCTCCTATGAATGAAGTTCAATGGCAGGAAGCATTAGATCTTTATAAACAATACCCTGAATATCAAAAAATCAACAAGGGTTTTAGTCTTCAGGAATTTAAAGATATTTATTTCTGGGAATGGTTGCATCGGTTTATTGGTCGTTTTATTGGAATCGTATTTATAGTCCCTTTCCTTTATTTTCTTCTGAAAAAACAACTTACAAAATCAACTATAAAAAAAAGTATACTACTCCTTGCCCTAGGAGGGTTTCAAGGTTTTTTAGGTTGGTATATGGTTAAAAGTGGTTTGGTTGATCGACCAGATGTAAGTCATTATCGGCTTGCTCTGCACTTAACCACTGCCTTTATCACTTTTAGTTTTGCTTTATGGATCGCATTGGATATTAAATTCCCTCAAAAAAAAGATGTTGAAAAATCACTGCGAACTACAATTCGATGGGCATTTGCATTATTAATCCTTCAGATTATATGGGGCGCATTTGTAGCTGGCCTTGATGCTGGGTTTATTCATAATACCTGGCCTTTGATGAATGATGGGAAATTAATCCATGAAACCGTAACCATAGAGCAATCCCCAATTTGGAAAAACTTTATTGAAGGTAAAAGTGGAGTGCAATTTGTGCATCGCTATCTTGCTTATATTGTTGTTGGTATTATTCTTTTTATTTGGTATAAAGCTAAAAAATTACCATTAAGCCCGCTTCAGTCTAAATCAATAAGCATTTTATTATTTTTTGTTTTACTTCAATTTATTTTAGGTGTTTTTACTTTAATTTTTCAAGTACCAGTCGTTTTAGGGGTGATCCATCAAGTGGTAGCATTTTTCTTATTAGCAGCTATGACAATAACTTTACACCGTTTCAGTAAATGAAAAAAAACTTTTCAACAGACTAATTTAACACCCAACACTTCCATATATTTGTATCCCAAAAAAATAAGAATGATCTATCGTTTTAGAATTATCTTGGATGCTAAAGAAGATGTATTTAGAGATATCGAGATTGAATCAAATGCAAGCCTCGAAGACTTTCATAATTCCATCACCCAGTCATTTGGTTTTGAAGGACAAGAGATGGCTTCATTTTATATAAGCAATGATAACTGGGAACAAGGAGAGGAGATTCCATTATTCGATATGAGTGAAGGCCCAGAAAGCATTCGTACAATGAATGATACTGCTCTGGAAGACGCTGTTGATAGAGATCAAACTAGAATGCTTTATGTTTATGATTTTCTTAATATGTGGACTTTTCTTGTGGAATTAGCAGACATTGCAGAAGCAAATAGCGGAGAAATATACCCAAATCTAATGTTTGCCCATGGAGAGATCCCAGAAAATGCTCCTACTAAAGAATTCGTTGCTGATAAATCTGATGAATATGACAACTATGATGATGATGATGATACTATTGATGATGATCTGGATCCCGAGGATTATAGCGACCTCGATTTTAATGAAAATTGGAACTAGACTAGTATACAGTCTTCAGTTGGCAGTCTTCAATAAAAAATATATTAATTATAATTAAACAAGCAAATGATCAACTTATACGGTGCACATATTAATTCTTTATCAATTCATCGAGTAGGAAATAAAAGCCATAATGAACCTATTTTCCTTTCAGAATCTCCCTATCAAGCAGATAATGAATTGACGCCCTTATTAAAAGAATATTTTCTGAAACCGTTTAGAGATAAAGAAGAAAATTACTATCAATTTATTCATGAAACAGATTTAGACTTTCATGAATTGTATACCCTCAGCAAACAAATTTTTGATGCTCCCGAAACCATTCATGAGAACAGTAAGAAAATAACAAAATACCTATACGATCAATCCTTGCATCCTCATATAAAAAGTGGAGAAGTCTATGTAGTCTATTTTGAAAATATTCAGGTCGATAATGAAAAAGTTGATGCTATCGGTATTTTTAAATCTGAAATAAAGCAAGAATTCCTTCAGTTTTCGGAAAAAGAAAGTCAATTAGATGCTCATTTAGAACATGGTGTAAATCTAAATAAACTGGATAAAGGATGTCTTATTTTTAATCTGGAAAAAGAAGTTGGTTATAAAATTCTTTCTGTAGATAGCAACCGTTATGATACCCGATATTGGTTAGAATCCTTTCTAGGTGTTGATGCTTTTGAAGATGATAATTTTATGACGAAGACATATTTAAAATTTTGTCAAAATTTCGCTAAAGATGTGATATTACCAGCCGAAGATAAAAAGGAAGAGGTCATGTTTATGAATCGTGCAGTGAATCATTTTGCTAAAAACGATGCTTTTGAAGAGTCCCTTTTCATAAATGAAGTAATAGATAATCCAGATCTTATACCTGAGTTTAAACATTATAAATCTGAGCAAGCTCCGAAGTATAAAATTGAAGATCTAACCGAGTTTCCCATTGCAAATACTGCTGTAACAGCAGCTCGAAAAAAAATTAAGAATGTGATTAGTTTGGATACAAATATCCAGATCAAATTGGATTTTATAAACCCCGAAAGTGCAGAACGATTTGTTGAAAAAGGTTGGGATGAGGAAAAACAGATGTACTATTACTTGGTCTATTTTAATAAAGAACAGAAGAGCTAACAAGTAAATTTCTCTTAGTATACATATTGCTAAAGTTTTCTTAAATAATACTAATATTTAGAGCAATTACGTTAAAAATGAAACTAACCATTTTAACGTATGAAAAATCTTCTCATTTTATTTGTAATTTTTATCACTCTTTCAAGTAGCAAACCAACAAGTCTTGGTATAGCTTATGATCTCAAAACTGCTATTGAAAAAAAACTAGTAGCCTGTGAACTTACAGGAAATACAGATAGCCCTCATTATTATCAACCTTTACAAATACATATTAAAAATCTAACAGATAAAAGTTTACAAATTAAAATACCAAATGGTCAAAAGATAAGTTCAGATTCTTTAAAAATACAAGATCTTATTATCACTCAAGAGGAGCTTATTGCTTTAAGACCTAAGGAAAAAGAAAGTAAACCATTGTTTGCAATGTGTATTCAACAATTCAAATCTGCTTCTAACAATGAAACAACCTATCACTTAGGAAAACAGACTTCTGATAATTTAAAAAAATTGACTGAAGAAATCGAGAAGAATAAAAGCCATAATACCCTCGGACAATATTCAATTTGGGCTTTAACAAATGATTTTCCAATCGAAGAAATAGGTGGTTTCGATGAAGAAGAAGCCTTTCAATATCAGAATTTTATGGCTGATTTATTAGATATTACTTTACCTACAAATATCTCGGAAAGCTATAAAACATACTATAGTCAAACTAAAACCCTCAAACGAAGTGTAAAGGGAATGTTTAAATATAAGTTTCATAAGCAATCGAATGTTACAATTGGTTTATTCAACGAACAAGATATAATCGTAAGAGAATTGTATAGCAATCCAACTGAAAAAGCCGGGGAACATCTTTTCAATTATGCCTTCGATACCAATACCTATGAAGATCCTGTTTATTTTATTAGGTTAATTATCAATGGAGAAATAAAAATCGATTTTAAAATGGAACCACGTCGGACTTAAATTTTTCAGTTAGCAATATTCAGCTAGTATTCTTCAGTTAGGAGTTATAATTCTGAATTTTGAATGCTTCATAGTATGATGTTTTCAATAAATGAAAACTAAAATACTCAATGACTAAAAAACTAACAGACTATTTCCTTAGTTTTGCATTGGATTGAAAACACCTTATGAAATTCAAAATTAAATCAGATTTTAAACCCACCGGAGACCAACCAGAAGCCATAAAACAGTTGGTAAATGGAATAAATTCGGGAGAAGAGCACCAAACTCTTTTGGGTGTAACTGGTAGTGGAAAAACTTTCACAGTTGCTAATGTCATTGAACAAGTAGAACGCCCTACGCTTGTTTTGGCTCATAATAAAACGCTGGCAGCTCAATTATATTCAGAGTTCAAACTATTCTTTCCAAATAATGCGGTGGAGTATTTTGTTTCTTATTACGATTATTATCAACCTGAAGCCTTTCTTCCGGCAAGTGGAACATATATCGAAAAAGACCTTTCTATCAATGAAGAAATAGAAAAGATGCGCTTGAGTACTACCTCTTCTTTACTTTCGGGAAGGAGGGATATAATTGTTGTAGCTTCTGTTTCTTGTTTATATGGAATTGGAAACCCTTCTGAATTTCAGAAAAATATCATCAAGCTTAAAAAAGGGCAGATCATATCCCGAACGAAATTACTTCATAAATTAGTTCAAAGTTTATATTCCCGAACGGAAGCAGAATTTCATCACGGTAGTTTCAGAATAAAGGGAGACACAGTAGATGTTTATCCAAGTTATTCTGATGATGCATATAGAATTCATTTTTTTGGAGATGAAATTGAAGAAATTGAAGTCTTTGATCCACAAACCAATGAACTTATTGAAAAGTATGAGTTGCTTAATATATATCCTGCAAATATGTTTGTTACGTCACCAGATATCCTTCAGGAAGCCATCTATGAAATTCAGGACGATCTGGTAAAACAATTAGAGTATTTTAAAGATATTGGGAAACATTTAGAAGCAAAACGACTAGAAGAACGAACTAATTTCGACCTGGAGATGATTCGTGAATTAGGTTATTGCAGTGGTATTGAAAATTATTCCCGCTACCTCGATAAAAGATTACCAGGTACGCGACCATTCTGTTTATTGGATTTCTTTTCGGATGATTATTTGATGGTAGTTGATGAAAGTCATGTTTCTATACCTCAGGTTTCAGCAATGTATGGTGGAGACAGATCGCGTAAAGAGAATTTGGTAGAATACGGATTTAGGTTACCGGCTGCTATGGACAATCGACCCTTAAAATTTGATGAATTTGCAAGCATGCAAAATCAGGTAATTTATATTAGTGCTACTCCAGCCGATTATGAATTGGAAAAAAGTGCTGGTGTTTATGTTGAACAGATTATTCGACCTACTGGACTGCTGGACCCTCCAATTGAAGTTCGTCCAAGTTTAAATCAGATTGATGATCTGCTGGAAGAAATCCAATTACGGGTTGAGAAAGATGAACGCGTTTTAGTTACTACATTAACAAAACGTATGGCGGAAGAGTTAACCAAATATATGGCAAGGATACAAATAAGGTGCCGCTATATTCATAGTGATGTGGATACCTTAGAGCGTGTGGAAATCATGCATGACCTTCGCTTAGGCTTATTTGATGTATTGGTTGGAGTCAATCTTTTAAGAGAAGGATTAGATTTACCGGAAGTATCACTAGTAGCAATTCTTGATGCTGATAAAGAAGGATTTTTACGATCTGCCAGATCTTTAACGCAAACAGTGGGGCGTGCTGCAAGACATCTACACGGAAAAGCAATAATGTATGCCGATAAAGTCACAAAAAGTATGCAAGCAACGATAGATGCAACAAATTACCGGAGGGAGAAACAAAATACTTATAATATAGAACATAATATTACACCAAAGGCTATCAAAAAATCACTAGACAATGCTTTAACAAAAGCAAAACAAGAAACATATACTTTTGATCCTTTTGAAAATATTGCAGCAGAAGCTAATAAAGAGTATCTAAGTCAATCTCAACTAGAGAAAAAAATAAGGGATACTCGTAAAGCCATGGAAAAAGCAGCTAAGGAATTGGACTTTATGGCTGCCGCTAGGATGAGGGACGCAATAAAAAGATTTCAGGGAGAATTGGAATTACTTAATAATTAATTTTTCTTTAATAAGGAATAATCACTATCAAGTCAAATATTACGGTTTTTGGTTTTCGGTCTTCGGTCTTCGGTCTTCGGTCTTTATAAACATAATCCAACATTATAACAACGATATACAAAAATCAATTAGTTTTGCATTAATAAATTTTTATGTCACATCATCCAGATTCAAAACGATTAAACAAAGCTATTAGCGATAGTGGGTATTGCTCAAGAAGGCAAGCTGATAAATTAATAGAACAAGAACGCGTTAAGGTAAATGGTGAAATCGCAACATTAGGCGATCGCGCTATGCCTGAAGACAGTATAGAAATAGATAGTGAAGTAATCTCTAAAAATGAAAATCTCGTTTACCTTGCTTTAAATAAACCAGTTGGAATCACTTGTACTACAGACACGCGAATAAAAGGAAATGTAGTAGATTTCATAGGCCATAAAGAACGTATTTTCCATATTGGGAGATTGGACAAACCCAGTGAAGGATTATTATTAATGACCAATGATGGTGATATCGTAAACAAGATATTACGGGCAGGGAACAAACATGAAAAAGAATACATTGTTAAAGTTGATAGGCGAATTACAGATGAATTTATTAAAAGAATGAGTACAGGTATCCCTATTTTAGATACGGTAACAAAAAAGTGTGAAATTGAAAAAATAGGTCGGTATATTTTTCGAATTACATTAATTCAAGGATTAAATCGGCAAATTAGAAGAATGTGTGAGTATTTAGATTATGAGGTTGTCTCATTAAAAAGAACCAGAATTATGAATATTCAATTGGAAAACCTAGCCATTGGAAAATGGCGAGATCTTTCAAAAATGGAGTTAAGTGATTTAAGAAACTCCTTGGAAGAATCTTTAAATATTAGTCAAAAACAGAGAAAAGATCAGGTATAAAAAAAACCGCGTGCCGATTGAGAGGCGCGCGGTCATTATCAACTAACTAACCAAATTAAATTTCAATTATGAAATCTCAACCTATTTTCTTCAATTCTTTTTTTATATAATTAAAATTATAATTTTCTCAATCAAATTGTTTTAAAACAAGTTATTACTTTTAACTGTACAAAGATAAGACACTTTTTAATCCTACACTGTTACATTTGTTACACTCAATAGTCAGATTAACAAATATTTACAATTTTTTAATATATTTGTCAGTTCTTTTATTAATTGTATAAAATAACTATAACTCTTTTGTTTTAACTTATAAATTTAAGCAATTTAGTTCTAAATAAACCAATTTTAACTAACAATTTATTTTTCACTAGTTTTCATTATATACGTATAAGCTTAAAAAATAAGTCGTAAAAAACTTATGGTATTTACAATATTTAACAAAAAAAATCTCGTTTTCTTGATTAGGGAAAACGAGATTTCATTTTTTGATTGATCAATTAACTTTAGATTTCAGAGACAATTCGGATTGGAACTGTGTATTCTTTTCCATTTACTAAGTTTGAATCAATTTTTTCGTAGTTCAGGCGACTTTTTATAAATCGTTCTACAATAGTGTTATCGGTATCTACAGATAATACTACTAATTCTTTATCAGCGTTAATAACAAAACATACAGATGTTGTTACATCCATTTCAAAGTTTGGGTTTTCAAGAAGTTTTGCAATTTCGGCAGAAAATTTAGATTTTACTACAGGTGCTGGTTCAGCTGCTGCAGAAATAAGGGTTCCAATAAAAAGCGCAGAGGCTACTAATAATACTTTAACATTTTTCATAATTGTTTGTTTTAAATGATTGATATACAAAGAAGACGAAGGAAGTATACCAATTGTTACAAAATTTCTTTATTTTTAACTAATACTTAACTAAAGTTATTCTTAAAACAAAAAAAAGCCTTAAAAATTTAAGGCTTTGTGAAAAATATTATGATATAAAATACTAGATCAGAACTTCTTGAACTTTATCAGCCGCTTCTTGAAACTCAATAGCACTGTGTACATCCAATCCGCTTTCATCTATTAATTTTTTTGCAATATCGGAATTAGTCCCTTCTAGTCTAACTATAATAGGAATTTCAATATTTCCAATATTCTTATAGGCCTCTATAATCCCTTGAGCTACTCGATCACAACGAACAATTCCTCCGAAAATATTAACCAATATTGCTTTTACATTTGGATCTTTCAAAATTAAATTGAAAGCTATCTCTACTCGTTCAGCATCGGCAGTACCTCCAACATCCAAGAAATTTGCCGGATCACCTCCTGCTTGCTTTATTAGATCCATCGTTGACATAGCCAAACCTGCACCATTAACCATACATCCAACATTACCTTCCAAGTCCACATAACTTAAACCTGCAGCTTTTGCTTCAACCTCAATAGGGTTTTCTTCACGAAGGTCTCTTAAAGCAGCGTAATCTTTATGACGAAAAAGTGCATTGTCATCTATAGTAACTTTACAATCCACAGCAACTATTCTATCATCAGTTGTTTTTAAAACAGGATTGATCTCAAAAAGAGAGGCATCAGATTTTATATATGCAGTATAAAGAGCCGTTATAAATTTCGTCATTTCTTTAAATGCTTTTCCGCTAAGACCTAAATTAAATGCTACTCTTCGAGCCTGAAAAGGAAGTATTCCCATTGCAGGGTCTATTTCTTCATTAAAAATAAGGTGGGGTGTATTTTCAGCAACCGCTTCAATATCCATTCCTCCTTCAGTAGAATACATGATCATATTTTTTCCAGTTCCACGGTTTAGCAAAACACTCACATAAAACTCACTGAGCTCGCTTTCTCCAGGATAATACATGTCTTCAGAAATTAGCACTTGATTCACCGTTTTACCTTCTGCACTAGTTTGTGGAGTAATCAATTGCATTCCTATCATCTTTCCAGCAATTTGCTCCACTTCCTCTAGGCTTTTTGCAAGTTTTACACCGCCTCCTTTACCGCGTCCTCCTGCATGTACCTGAGCCTTAATAATGTGCCATCCTGTACCTGTATCTTCGGTTAATTTCTTTGCAGCAGCAACTGCTTCATCTGAAGTTTCAGCAACAATTCCGCGTTGTATCTCAACTCCAAAACTGTTCAAAATTTCTTTTCCTTGGTATTCGTGTAAATTCATAGTTTGGTATTTTTATTTTCTGATTGCAAAAATAATAAATGTTAGTATAAATGGCTAATGTTTTGACAAGTCAAAGTCATTTTTTATAAAATAAATATTTCAATAATTTCAGTTAATTAATCGGTCTAAGAAAGTCCAGAAATCTTACCATTATTATCGATCGACATTCCTTCGGAAGCGGGTACAGCAGGAAGACCTGGCATTCGCATCATATTTCCTAAAATTGGGATTACAAATCCTGCTCCTGCAGCAAATTCAAACTCACGAACATGAACTGTAAATCCTTCTGGTCTAGCTAGTAAACTTGCATTGTCTGAAAAAGACTTTTGAGTTTTCGCCATACAAACTGGTAATCTTTCTAAGCCTAAAGCTTCAATTCTTCTTAAATTCAATTGTGCTTTTTTGGAATATTCCACGATCTCTGCACCATAAATTTCTTTAGCAATTGTACAAATCTTATCTTTTACAGAGTCATTCCAATCGTATAATTGTTTAAACTTACTGTTTCCAGATTCAATTTCTTGAACTACTGCAGCGGCTAAGTCGGTTGTTCCTTCACCTCCTTTAGCAAATCCTTCTGAAACAACAGCTTTTACACCTATAGCAGCACATCGCTCTTTAATTAATGCTACTTCTTCAGGGCTATCATTAAAGAAAGAATTAATAGCAACTACTGGGTTAAATCCGAATTTCTTCATATTCTCAATATGCTTTTCAAGATTCGGAAACCCTTTAGCAACCCGTTCTACACTAGCTTCATTATACTGTTCTTTGCTTGCACCACCATGATGACGTAATGCTCTAATTGTAGCCACCAAAATAACAGCTTTCGGTTTTAAGCCTCCAGAAACACATTTGATATTTAAAAATTTCTCAGCACCCAGATCTGCTCCAAAACCAGCTTCTGTAATAACATATTCAGACATGGTCAAGCCCATTTTTGTTGCCAGAATAGTATTGGTACCCTGTGCTATATTTGCAAAAGGTCCTCCGTGAATGATAGCAGGATTTCCTTCTAATGTTTGAACTAAATTAGGGTTGATAGCATCTTTTAGTAGAATCGCCATTGCATTTTCAGCATTTAGATCTCTGGCGTAAATTGGATTTCTATCAAATGTTTGACCCACATATATATTTCCCAATCGATCTTTCAAATCACTAAAATCTTTCGCCATACAAAGAATTGCCATCACTTCGGAGGCAGGGGTAATATTAAAGCCATCCTGACGAGGAATACCATTTGCAGTACCGCCCAAGCCAATCGTTATATCTCTTAATGCGCGATCGTTCATATCCATTACCCGCTTCCAGGCAATAGTTCTTGGATCGATACCTAAACCTCTAGTTCTAGATTGTAAGTTATTATCGATAAGAGCAGAAAGTAAATTATTGGCTTTTTCTATTGCTGAAAAATCACCCGTAAAATGTAGATTGATATCTTCCATTGGAACTACTTGCGAATAACCGCCTCCGGCTGCTCCCCCTTTAATTCCAAATACCGGACCTAAAGACGGTTCTCTTAGCACTACAGTAGCATCTTTTCCAATTCTGTTTAAGCCTTCTGTTAATCCTATAGATACTGTTGTTTTTCCTTCACCTGCAGGAGTTGGAGTAAGTGCTGTAACTAAAACCAAGTTATTTTTAGCTACCTTTTCCTCATCGATTAATCGTATTGGCAGTTTTGCTTTGTATTTTCCATACATTTCAAAATCATCTTCAGCTATATTCAATTTTGCTGCAATATCCTTGATATGCTCCATTTCATTTTTCTGAGCAATTTCTATATCCGACAAAAATTTATTTCCTGTTGCACTCATAATATTTATTTATTTTAAGGGCTACAAATGTACTAAAATAACACCTATAAATGATAACGATTTCTTAAAGCAAATGAAATTTAGAATTTTGATTGATGAGTGATAAAAAAATGATTGAATGTTTGAAAGAGTGAATGATTGAATGATTGAATGAGGAAGTATGTAAATAAATTTTTTAATTTTTATAGGTGACAAAGCCTAATATTATTTAGTTTAGTTCTTTCAAAAGAAAACAATAAAATCGATGACTGAAAGAGATACTTTTTTTATGAAAAGAGCCATCGCCTTAGCTGAAAAAGGCATGAACTCAAATGAAGGGGGTCCATTTGGGGCTGTTATCGTAAAAGATAATAAAATTATTGCTGAAGGGAATAATAGCGTAACTTCAACAAACGATCCTACAGCCCATGCAGAAGTAATCGCTATAAGAAATGCCTGTGAAAAATTAAATACTTTTCAATTGGAAGATTGCACGATCTATACATCCTGTGAACCTTGCCCAATGTGTTTGGGTGCGATCTATTGGGCCCGACCTAAAAAGGTGTTCTACGCTTGTAATAAAGATGATGCTGCTCAAATAGATTTCGACGATCAGTTTATCTATGATGAAATTGATAAACCAATTGGAAAAAGAAATATCCCTTTTGTGAGGTTATTACAAGATGAAGGGAGAGTAGTTTTTAAAAAATGGGCGGAGAAAGAGGATAAGACTGAATATTAATAATAGAACACGGAAAAACACTGATTAAACGGATTCTTCACTGATTTTTCGATGCATTCTGTATAAACGTGTTCCTATAGAATGTAAATTAATCGTTTAGCAATTCATCCAACACCCGATGCACCTTATCACTATTCCAACTAGCAGCACCCGTTT
>Ga0164313_10004792_pt1 | contig 11987 bp, 9 predicted proteins | sample GuaBasSedimGuay4_FD_113735 | JGI IMG/M metagenome (GOLD analysis project Ga0164313, IMG submission 113735) | Subseafloor sediment microbial communities from Guaymas Basin, Gulf of California, Mexico - Guay4, Core 4569-4, 0-3 cm | ecosystem: Environmental > Aquatic > Marine > Hydrothermal vents >... | reverse complement strand
CGGGTCGAGTTTTTTGGCAGTGACTCAAATTTACCAATCGCGTTTAAAGCGAGGGTGCCGGCAGCGATTATTATCGATCACGAAGCTGGATCCGCTTTCATCGTCGTCGAAGATGAATTCAAAGAGTTGGCGAGCCGGATACTTGAAGATATTGCGGACTTGCCTGAATATTCCCCCGCAGCGCTTGTCCCCGGCACGATAACCGAAGATGACCCGCAGATTTATATCAACCATATCACCAAAACGAAGCGGTACATTCGCGACGGTGATATCTTTCAGGCCAATTTATCACGCAACTGGACCGTCGAATACAAGGATCAATGCGATCCCCTCGCTTTATTTTATAGTTTAAGCCGAAGCAATCCAGCCCAGTTCGCTGCGCTAATCAAGTACCAGGATCAATACATCATCAGCTCCTCGCCCGAGCGTCTGATTTCGGTAAAAAATGGTATTGCCCAATCGAGACCCATAGCCGGCACCCATCCGCGCGGCAACACCGCCGCAGAAGATGCTGAACTTTCCAGGCACCTGCTCGCCCATCCCAAGGAACAGGCAGAGCACGTGATGCTGATTGACCTGGTGCGCAATGATCTGGGTCGATTTTGTGAGGCCGGCAGCATCCGGGTCACTGAAAAAATGGTGCTCGAAAGTTATGAGCATGTTCACCACATAGTTTCCAATATTCGGGGTCGAATCAGTAGCGGCAAAACCGTAGCGGATATAGTTCACGCGGTGTTTCCGGGCGGTACTATCACGGGTTGCCCAAAAGTACGCTGTATGGAAATTATCAGCGAACTGGAGCAAACGGCGAGGGGGCCCTATACCGGCTCACTCGGTTACATCGGCCGCGATGGGCAGATGGATTTGAATATCCTGATTCGTACCTTGTTATATGATAACAACAGGGTCAGCTTTCGCGCCGGCGGCGGCATCGTGCATGATTCGGTACCGCAAAGAGAACTCATGGAAACCCGGCATAAGGCACAGGGGCTGTTAAATGCGATAGAAGTTCATGCCTGATTTAGCAATAAATGAGGAACTCGACTGGCAGGAGCGGGGATTGCACTATGGTGATGGCTTATTTGAGACCCTGCTAAAACTAAATGGCGAAATACCGCTCTGGCAAGATCATTTCCAGCGTCTTAAAAAAGGCTGTGAACGACTTCGCATTCCCCTAGCGGATGAAAACTGGCTGCTGCGAAAGGTTTCCCGGGAAACCAGCGATCAGAACTCGACTGTTATCAAGATAATTGTGACCCGGGGTTGTGGTGGAAGGGGATTAAGACTACCCGCACAAAATCATTCTTCAATATTTGTACTAAAATATGCCTATACCGCGCTTGCCGATGAGGACCTGGCTCTCGAGGTTTCTATGTGCCAGACTCGATTGCCGATCAATCGAAATTTGGCCGGCCTCAAGCACCTGAATAGACTGGATTACGTATTGGCTGCGATCGAACTTGAAAACCTGGGTAAAAAAGACGAAGGCATACTCTGTGATACGGATGGCTTCCTCGTCGAGGGCGTGATTAGTAATTTGTTTTTTTATCGCGATGGGGCGATGTATACCCCGACCCTCGAATTTGCCGGGGTCGAGGGCATTATGCGCGAGTGCGTAATCGATTACCTGCGACGACATGATATTCCGGTGCAGGTGGGACGCTATAGTCCCGAACTGTTACTGCAGGCGGCGGAATGTTTTATGTGCAATAGCGTGTCCGGCATTAGACCCATTAAGGCCATCGATCGGCAAAACTATGTTACTGGACCCATAAGCCAGATGTTAGTTAACGAGTTCAACCCAGACGTAAGATCCAGGCCGGCTGCCACTACCTGATATGCTCTGGAAATTCATCAAAAAGCTCCTTTACTGGGGATTGTTCCTGACGTTTGTCGCAACCGTTGTGCTGATTGTTCAATTCCAGCGCTTTCAGCATGGCATAATATCTATAACTGAACCAGATCGCACATTTACGATTGAAGCGGGCAGTAGTATTAAATCGATCGCCCGTCAACTTAGCCTCGAAAATATAGTCGATGATCCCTGGCTATTTATATTGCTGGCAAAACTAAAAGGTGTGGAAACCAGGGTTCGTGCGGGTGAGTATCGTTTGCAGCAGGAACAAACACCCGACGATTTACTCGAACTTTTTACCACGGGCAAGTCGATCCAGTATAGTTTTACGATTATCGAGGGTTGGTCGTTTCGGCAAATGCTGAAGGCGATTGAGGCTGACCCGGTGATGACACATAGCCTGAAGGATAAATCTGATGCGGAAATAATGACGATGCTGGGTTATCCGCAACAGCATCCGGAGGGTATGTTTTTCCCGGACACTTATCGATTTCCGAAGGGCACCAGTGATATCAAATTTTTGCACCGTGCTTATGATTTGATGCAAACACAGTTACAACGAGAGTGGTCGAACAGGAGCCCTGGGTTACCACTGAATTCCGCCTATGAAGCGCTAATCCTGGCTTCGATTATAGAAAAAGAAACCGCCGTAGCCAGTGAGCGACCGTTAATCGCTTCGGTGTTCATTCGCCGATTACAGAAGAATATGCGATTACAAACTGACCCAACCGTCATATATGGTATTGGCGAGCAGTTTGACGGTGATATCCGCTATCGTGATCTGAGAAAAGATACACCTTACAACACCTACCTGCACAAGGGATTGACCCCAACCCCTATTGCATTGCCGGGTGTCGAGGCAATTTGGGCAGCCTTACATCCTGCTGAAAGCGATGCGCTTTATTTTGTAGCGAAAGGCGATGGCACACATCAGTTTTCGGGTACTCTCAAGCAGCACAACAAGGCGGTCAAAAAGTATCAGCTCAAGGGTAAATAGAAAAAACGGTATTTGGGGGCAGTTAAGTTAATTCAACGGTAACTCAATACCAATAGCAACCGCATTAGGCATTAGCACGGTTTTCAGGACGCCCCATTGGGCACTGACGCCCAGTATCGGCAAGTAGCCATTGAGGTCATACTCCATGCGCTCGTAACCATTTGCCACCCCGGCTACCAGATCAAGCTTGAATGACTCTTTTTTGTACAAATTGGAGTTGTATGTGACCATCACGCTCTGTTCATCGATGCTGTTCAGGAACGTTCCTACAGTCCACTGGTTCATAGAGATGTACACTCCGCCATGGGTTTCATTGAAGTCATAGCTGGAGAAGTGGTAAGAATTTAAAATGGTACCAATAGCCATCTCGGATTCTTCCAGAATACCTTTTTTAGAGCTAGTCGCGGTGATGGTTACTTGCTGCTGTTCGGGCTCTATGACTAATTTGGAATCCTCTACCATCGAAACAACTACCGATTCTGAAAAAACGCCAGCTTCCACTCGTTGAGCCGATATCGCAAGCAATAGTACGACAGCGAGGAATACAAATAGACGTGTTTTCATCTTAACCGTACTTTTCTGGTACAGGCTATTCGTAATGGGGTCAGAAATTAACGCTACCTGGGCGGCAGGGCTGATTCGTAATAATGAAGTGTCTGGTGTCATTTCTATTTTCATGGCCAGGTTCCTAATCTCGTATATTTACCTTTCTGTATTTAAAAGTAGCCGCCTTACTCGCGTAATTAATCACCCAAACAGGGTAAATTCATCAAAAATCATAAAATTTACATAAATTACTACGGCACTGTGTTGTTTTCATGGTCATCCAAAAGCACATTCCGGGGAGGGAATCGATAGCCCGATTCTCAAATATTAATTCCCGATCGTCAATTCATTGTAGGTTGAAAAATAAATGGATTAATTGATCTGGGTCTCAGTTTAATTGTCACTATTTAACTCTCACCTTAATACGCACAAATTTATAATGCCAGCGTGAAACCAATCCCTTACACTTTGAACCTGCAAACTGGGTGCTGGGTTATGGGCGGATATGAAGAATAAAATGATCGTGATCGACGGCGTCGATGGTTCCGGTAAAGGCGTACAGACCCGGCGGCTTCACCAGGCCCTGTTGGATTCCGGTCTTCGATCACTATTAACCCGCGAGCCCGGCGGATCAAAAGCGGCCGAGGACATCAGAAAGCTGCTGGTCGAAGGTGAGCCTGATAAGTGGGACAGCATGACCGAGTTGCTGTTGATGTATGCGGCCCGCAGATCTCATTTAAACGATACCATACTGCCTGCCTTGCAACAGGGACAATGGGTCGTTTGTGACCGATTTGCCGATTCTAGCCGGGCATTTCAGGGTATTGCCGGTGATTTGGGTCTAGAGATTGTCGAAAAAATTCACCAGCTCGTGGTTGGTTCGTTTGAGCCCGATATGGTCCTGATTCTTGATATCCCGGAATCCCTGGCCCTGCAGCGAGCGCTCGGCAGGGGCGGGGCGGAGGACCGCTTTGAGAAAAAGGGCGAGCTATATCAGTCCAGGGTGAGGCAGGCTTTTTTGCAGATCGCAAGCCGTGATTCACAGATGTACCAGGTGATCGACGCAAACCAGTCAATTGATGAGGTAACCCAGGATATTTTCGATATCGTTAATGGTCAATATCAACTATCACTCGAAGTAAATAAAGGTATCGAATAATGGACCCGGTGGATAAAAATACTGTGATTCAGCCCCATTATCTGTCCTGGCACAGGCCGACACTGGAAAAAATCAACTCGCTCAAAACCCAGCAACGATTGCCACACGCAATCCTGATCGATTCTAAAAGCGAGCTGGACGGCGCCGAGTTTATCTGGGGCCTGGCCATGTTGTTATTGTGTGATGATGCCGAGGATGCGGTTCCATGCGGTAATTGCCAGTCCTGCCGGCTGATGTTATCGAATACCTATCCCGATTTTCATTATATCAGTTTGCAATATAATGACAAAACTAAAAAAATGAATAAAAACATCAATATAGAGCAGATACGTAAACTAATACATGAAGTAAATTTGACTGCTTTATACGATAAATTAAAGATTTTCGCGATCCATCCCGCCGATAAGATGAATATTGGAAGTGCCAATAGTTTACTGAAAACCCTCGAAGAGCCGGGTGCAGGGGTCCTGATTCTGCTGTTGACTCAAAAAAAGGGCAAACTGCCGGTGACGGTACGCAGCCGCTGCCAGGTCTGGCCGCTGGATCATCCGCAAAAACAGGAATCACAGTACTGGTTGTTAGGGCAGGGCATGGATGCCAACGAGATAGATCAATACCTGGATTATGCCGGCGGTGACCCGCAATTAGCCCTGAAACTACAGGCAGATGGCTATGCAGGCATTGTCGACCAATTCAAACAGCAGTTTGCCCAGTATTTAAAAAATGAAATTGACGTTGCCACGCTGGGTGCAAAGCTGGTCTCGATAGGCGCGCCGCTAGTGCGCCGGTTGATGAAAATGGTAATCGATGCCTACAGTTACCAGTTATCCGGGGTGAATGTTAGTCATAATGTCCAGTCGAAACCGCAAAAACTGGCTGCACAGGAAGTATTGGCATTATCTAGCCAGATTAATCGACAATTGATGATTGAGGAAAATAACCTGAATTTCCAAATTCAGCTCGAAGATGTGCTAATCTCATTGAAACAAATCATTAAACGGAGTAAGCACTGATGGCGGCACCAAGCCAGGGAATACTGTCTCTTAACATCAAAGATAAGAGTGCGCTTTACGCGGCCTATATGCCGTATGTTCAGAATGGCGGGCTGTTTATTCCAACCAGTAAGCAATATTCACTGGGTGACGAAGTATTTATGCTGCTCAGTTTGATGGCTGATAAAGAGCGCCTGCCGGTCGCCGGAAAAATAATATGGATTACCCCGCAAGGGGCCCAGGGCAATAAATCAGCCGGTATAGGTGTCCAGTTTAGTAATCAGGACAACGGCACCACGAGGAATAAGATTGAAGGCTTTTTGGCCGGAGCACTACAGGCGGACAGACCCACCCACACGATGTAAAGCGCTCTTGCCCGCTTATGTTTTTTGATTCCCACTGTCATCTGGATCGCATCGATCTGGAAGGCCACAACAATAGTTTCTCCCAACTACTCGAAACCATCCGTGCCGACCAGGTAACCCGGATGGTCTGCATAAGCGTCAATCTGGAAACATTCGACGACATGTACGCGCTGATCGATCCTTACGATGACATTTATTGTTCCGCGGGCGTGCATCCCGACTATGAGAAAGTACGCGAACCGACAGTTGAAATACTGTGTGAGATGGCAACTCGAGACAAGGTAGTCGCCATCGGCGAGACCGGACTCGACTACATAGAAGCAAGCGGTGACATGGAATGGCAACGTCAACGCTTTATCACCCACATCGAGGCTGCCAAACAATGCAAACTACCCCTCATTATTCACAGCCGAAATGCGAAACAGGATACGCTCGATCTGTTACGCGATCATGGTGCCGAAGCGATAGGCGGCGTATTGCATTGCTTCACCGAAGACTGGGAAATGGCCGAGCAGGCGATAGAGCTTGGGTTCTATATTTCGATCTCCGGCATCGTCACCTTCAACCAGGCAGCAAACGTTCGCGAGGTGGCAGTTAAAATTCCTGCGGATCGCTTGCTCATCGAAACCGACTCCCCCTGGCTATCGCCGGTGCCGTTTCGCGGCAAAACGAATCACCCCGGGCGAGTGCGATACGTTGCCGAGAAGTTGGCTGAAATCCGTGGAGTTAGCCTTGAGCAATTAGCAGAAACGACCTATGCGAATGCTAATCGGTTGTTTGGTTTGTAGTATTGTCTCGGTCTATGTTGTTGCCTGATTAACTTTCAGAATCAACATCGCTGCTCCCGATTTATCGTAATTTTCATACCTCGTTTGGGGTAAATTTGATAAATCGTAAAAACCTGATTTCCCCTGATGTGAACTAGTTTACATTACGATAATTATCGTAAATCAATCACTTATAGATTATTTCCAAAGAGATTTATGAATAAATTTGAAAGCAGGACAATTCACGGCCAACAATTTTCGGTTTGAATTTGATAGAAAATAATGCGATTCTCGGGCGAAGGGAAATAACAATACAGGAAAAGGGCCTTCATTATGACCACCATACCGTTCTGCCAAAAATCAGGTTTGTTTCGCTCAAGCAATTTGGTAAGCACTGGCCTGTTGATATTGCTCATGTATGCGGGGCTTTCTAACTCCTCATCCCGAGATGTAGAATATTTTGATGACTATAACGGCGCTTATGACGCCTGTATAGGTAGGGCAGAATCATATGGTTACACCAACCCTTATTGCCGCGAGGTGGCCTCGCCCCCGCCTTTTGTTGAGGGTGGGTATTTCTGGGATAATGGCCCGCCGATTAGCCCTCCCTATGGCGAAGCGCATTTACTGGGTTTTTATTTCAATAATACCAATGTAAACAGAGCTCCAAGCTGTCCAGAGCCCACTTCCAAGCCGGCAAACTCATCTCCAGTTCCGACTGAAGCTACCAATGCGCCGGTTAGTATCGCCACAGGCGCTAAGTTCTTCCGTGAAACTGATTATCAGGACCCGACACACCCGTTCCTTAAAATACAACGAACCTATGATTCCAGTGATGGCCTCTGGGTTCATCACTTTGGTGTACGTGTTTTTGCACAAAGTAACCGAATGTATGTGGTAGAGGCGAATGGTTCCACGACTGCATTTGTTAATCTAAATGGTAGTTGGGTACCCGAACTCGGCGGCAATAAGCAACTGACTCAGGAAAATGGCCTGTGGGTATATAAAAAAGGTCGATTAACCAAACGTTTTAATAATCAAAACCGCCTGTCATCGATTACGCCCTACCAGGGATTGCCCTTAACGATAACCTATCCCGAAGCGGGTAAAGCCATACTGCAAAGCGGCAGCAGAGCTATCACGCTGAGTTATATATACGGGCTTTCTAGAGTAACCGGTGTCGAACTACCGGATGGCCAGACCATCACCTACAGCTACGATGCGCAGAATCGTCTAACCCTGGTAGACAATCGTGGTGAAGTGACCGAGTACCGTTATGAGCATCCCACGCTCGACATGGCCATTACTTCAGTCATCGACGGCAATGGCGTGGTTTATAAGGAGATTACCTATCACGATGATGGTCGGGTGGAAACCAGTAGTCTCAATAATGGTCAAGGTATCAATTCTTTCACTTACCCGGAAGCGAACGTCACGGTCGTGACCAATTCACTTGGCAAGGACACAATCTATCATTTTGCCGATTACTTCGGCAAGAAAAAAGTAACCCTGGTCGAAGGTGTAGCGACTGCCAGTTGCCTGGGCGCCAACAAGAACTATACATATTATCCCAACGGCCAGCTCCAAACGCGGACCGACTGGAAAGGGCAGTTCACGCGCTTCGAATACAATAGTCGTGGGCTGGTCACGAAACGTATCGAGGCCGAGGGCACGGTCGAGCAACGCATCACAGATACCGTTTGGCATGCACAGTTCAATCTGCCTGTCTCGCGGACTGCAGCTGGACAAACCACAACTTATAACTATGATGCCGAGGGCCGATTACGTGCGATGACGGTCAACGACAATACGGCGAACCAACAGGTGAGCTACAGCTACAATACCGCAGGCCTTGTTGAAACCATCGATGGTGCGCGCACCGATGTCAATGACATTACCAGTCTCGCCTACGACACCGATGACCGCGTCAGCAGCATCACCAATGCACTCGGCAAGGAGACTCAGATCAACCAGTACAATGTCGATGGCTTACCGCAAAGTATTGTCGATGCCAACGGAATAAACACGGAACTGTCGTATCACCCCAGGGGTTGGCTTAGCGAACAACGCATCAAACACCCGCAGGATAGCAGTCTCGATGCCATAACGACGTTTAGTTATGACGCAATTGGCCAAATCACACAGGTGACCCTGCCCGACGGCAGCAGCCTAACCTACGAATACGACGCCGCGCGCCGGGTCACGAAAATCACCAACAATCTCGGTGAATCGATTGAGTACACGCTCGACAATGCCGGTAACCCGCTCAGCGAAACCGTTTACTCCGCAACTAATGAGATCAAACGCGTAATGAGCCGCCAGTACGATGAACTCAACCGCCTGCGCGAGGTGATCGGCGCCAGTAGCCAGACCACGCAATTCGATTACGACGTCAACGATAAACCGAGCCGGACCACCAATGGGCGTGGCTACAGCACCGACGAAGCCGTCGACGCGCTTGATCGTATAATTTCTATAACCGATGCAAAGGAAAACCCGGTACAGTATACCTACGACCAACAGGACCACGTTACCAACGTAACCGATCAACGCGGTAATACCACGACCTACGATTACAATGGCCTTGGCCAGTTGATCTCATTGCACAGTCCGGACGCCGGCACCAGCAATTTCGTTTACGATGATGCCGGTAACCTGGTGCAGCGCACCGATGCCCGGGGCGTGGTAACCGGGTACCAGTACGACGCGCTGAACCGTGTAATCGCGGAGACTTACCCGTCTAATCCTGGATTGAACAAGACATATAGCTACGATGCCACTAGCCCGGGAAATTATGGGGTAGGCCGCCTGACAAGCATCGAAGATGCGAGTGGATTGATGGCTTACAGTTACGACTTCCAGGGCCGTATCAGCGGCAACAACCGAATCATCCAAAACGAGTTGTACGCAACCCTGTACGCCTACGACAGGGCGGGCAATGTTACCGGCATTACCTATCCCTCCGGGCGTACGGTGAGCTACGACCGTAACCAGGCCGGGCAGGTGATTACAGTAAGGAGTACCGATGTCAATGGTGAAACCATACTCGCCGATAGCATCAGATACCTGCCATTCGGACCGGTCGAGCAGTTGATCTTTGGCAACGGCCTGAGCCTGAATCGCGTGTTCGATCAGGATTACCGGTTAGTGCAGCAGGATTCCGGTAACCAGCAAAGCATCGCCTACCTGTACGACACGAACAATAATATCGACGGTATTACCGACCTGGTTGATCCGGCATCGAGCCAGACCTTTGGTTACAACGAACTCGACCGACTGATCGACGAAACCGGTAGTTATGGCGACAAGAGCTACCTCTACGACGCGGTCGGTAACCGCACCGAGCGTGTTTTCAATTTTACCGACGAAAACAACGTTGATCAGACGCGTACACAGATCCTGGTGTACGAAGAAGGCAGTAACCGCCTGGTGCAACGCAACAGTAAGGAAGTAGTGCTGGACGCTAATGGCAATACCATAAGCGATCGGGACGAAAAACGAACATTCGATTACGATGCGCAAAACCGTATGGCAACGAGTTACAAGAATGGTGTTATCAAGGCAACTTACGCTTATAACGCGCTCGGTCAGCGCGTGGTCAAGCAACGCTACAACCTTGATGAAAATGAAGAACCGATAGAATCGCGCAAGTTTGTCTACCACTATGACCTGAATGGCCAGATGCTGGGGGAAACGATATTTAATCAATCGGGTGTGCTTAAAATCCAGCGCCATTACGTCTGGCTGGATAACTTGCCACTTGCACAGATCAAGGAAACCTATAAGAACGATGGGACCTTGAAGAGCACCGAAATCCTTTATTTGCACACGGATCACCTGAATGCACCGCGTGCCGCGACAGATCAAAATCAAAACCTGGTATGGAACTGGGCGAGTGATGCTTTTGGTGTCGGTAAAGTAGATAAAGATCCGGATGGTGACGGCGTAAAGCACAATGTGCGATTGCGGTTTCCCGGGCAATATCACGATGGCGAGACTGGGTTGTACTATAATTACTTCAGGGATTATGACCGGACTACTGGAAGGTATGTGCAGAGTGATCCTATTGGATTGGATGGTGGGATTAACGTTTACTCGTATGCCGAAGGATCACCAATTATGTTTTCAGATCCCCTAGGGCTATTTACAATGAATGTTTTTGCCGGTATAGAAATTCCATTTGCTGGCGGAGCGGATATCGGTTTTATGGTAACGACCTCACCTATTGATATAGGTGTGTATGGACAACTTTCAAAAGCAGTTGGTGGTTTAGCAAAAGGAAAGTTTGCAGTTGGCGCAGGATTTGAATCGGGCTGCCGTAGTAAATTTGATGGTATAGGGTCAGAACTATCAGTTGGAATCGAGGGTGTAGGTGTTAATTTGAGTTTCGATGGCGACCCTGATAGTAGTGTACCGACAGGAGGTTCTATTAGTTTTGGTCCTCAGCTAGGTGTAGAAGGATTTGCTACAAATACTGGGTCGTTTACAGCCAGAGATCTCGGCAGATTGATAGCTGGTTTGATCCATGGATTTGAAGGTGGACCAGTCATTGGTGAGGCAGACTGTGAATGCCAGTAATAAACTGAAAATATTAATTGTTGTCGAAGTTCTACTAGTAGTTGTACATAGATTTTTGAGGGTAGACAATGATTCTGGTGGCGTTAGCTTCAGTGAATGGCATTTTCTTTTAGCAATCGGATTTGGCATACTCGTAGCACTATATGCATTTGGAATGAGATGCCCAATATGTCGTGCTAGACAAGTGTTTAGAGGCTGGAAATTATCTGATCTGCGATTTCCCTCTGAACGGTGTTACAAATGCGATAGCAAATTATAATTAGTCGACACCGCGGATAAAGAAGGACAAGAAAGGGGTCAAGGGACAAGAAAGTCAAAATGTGCAATGGGGTCACAAGGTGTGCTTTGTTTGGCTTCCTGTTTCGTCTGGTAATCCTCGTGATCGACCAACTCTGTTTTCAAAGAACTGAAGAAGCTCTCGGCTACAGCATTGTCCAGACACTCGCCTTTCCGGCTCATGCTGCAGATAAGTTGGTGCTGCTTCAGTAGTTGCTGGTACTCACCAGATGCATAGGTTGCTCCTCGATCTGAATGCACAATCACATCCCGGGCTTGTCCACGGCGCCATATCGCCATCGTTAACGCCCCTAAGACCAACTTATGATCATTAGAAAAAGGTCATGGGGTCAGGTCTTTGATTTATGATTCCCTTCCTGCTAGGCTTGCTGCATGTTAAAAACTGGATTCCTTTAACCTATGGCCAGGCCGCTTCGTTTGGAATTTACCGG
>Ga0164313_10004791_pt1 | contig 11987 bp, 9 predicted proteins | sample GuaBasSedimGuay4_FD_113735 | JGI IMG/M metagenome (GOLD analysis project Ga0164313, IMG submission 113735) | Subseafloor sediment microbial communities from Guaymas Basin, Gulf of California, Mexico - Guay4, Core 4569-4, 0-3 cm | ecosystem: Environmental > Aquatic > Marine > Hydrothermal vents >... | reverse complement strand
TCCTCGGTCATATTCGCAATTACACGATCACGCAGGCTCCCGGCGTTGTTAACGAGGATATCGAGGTCACCGAAAGCCGAGATCGTCGCGTTCACAAGGCTCTGAGCGCCTTCCCAGTCGGCCACGTCGGCGGTGCTCGCAATCGCTTCACCGCCCAGGGAGCGGATCTCAGCAGCCACTTCTTCAGCAGGCGTCTTGTCGGTCCCAGCACCGTCGTTCGCGCCTCCATGATCGTTGACGACGACCTTGGCACCCTCCGAGGAGAAGAAGAGAGCGTGCTCGCGGCCGAGACCCCGGCCGGCACCAGTAATGATCGCAACCCGTCCATCTAGCGATGTCATGTGGTTCCCTTCGACCATTTGTCCAACGGAATCGCCGGACATAAGTGTCGAACCGTAGCGACCAACATGAGGCCGAGTCGATTCCCAGCCCACGTGCCTTGTGCGGCGACACCGCTGGATCGGGTCAGAGGAAGATCAGATCGACGCCGGTTCCGCGGATGAACAGATCACCCGGCTGGACTTCCTCGCCACCTACCGAGATCGCGACGAATGTTCCCTCGGTAGTGCCGAGCAGGCTGTTGATGACGAAACCGGCGTCGTCCAGCGCCTTCTCTGCCTCCGGAAGGGTCATCCCCGCGAGATCAGGAATCGGAACCATGTCAGGGCCCTTCGAGAGTTGGACCGTTACGGTGCCACCACGTTCGACCGGGGTCTCCGGTGGTGGAACCTGTAGCACGACGCGGCCGACCTCGACATCGACGCTGAACACGTCGTCACCACGCTCCAGAACCAACTGCAGGCCATCGGTTGCTGCGGTGGCCTCATCGAGGGTGAGATTGAACAGTGCCGGAGCGGGGCGCGGCTCGGGACCCTTGGAAATCGTCAGCACAATGGTCGTCTCGGGGAGCACCTGGGCTCCGGCGGTGAGCGAGGCGTCGCCACGGACCGTCCAACTGATCACGGAGCCGGCGGGGACAGTTTCGGAGAACTCCGGTGGCACCTCGATGGCGACCAGGCTCAACTCGGTCAGCATCCCGAGGGCTTCTTCCTGGGTCAATCCTTCGAGCTCGGGCAAAGTACGCAACTCTGGACCGTCACTGACGTACACGACGAAGATTTCACCCTCGTCGAGAATCACCCCGGCTGCAGGATCGGTTCGAACGATGTGGTCGATATCGGGAACGTCATCGCTGCGCTCGTGTTCGGTCTCGATGATCCAGTCGTTGCCGGAAATCTCGTTCAGGGCAACCGTCTCTTCGACGCCAACGAGATCTGGCACCTCATACGACTTGGTTCGCACCAACAACCAACCGGCATAGCCGAGCGCACCGAGACAAACCAGGATCACAAGTGCGAGCAGGAGAATCTTGCCCCAAGGTTTGCCGTTGTCTTCGTCGTCGTAGATGATCCCGGACGGCGTTGGGTCGACGACATCTGTCTCGGTTACCGAACCGACGGTTGCAACCGCTGCAGCGGCAACCATCTCAGCCGGCATTTCCTGCGTTGGGATTGGTTCCTCGGTTGATCCGGATGAAGCCGTTGTCGAGGCCCCGCCGTCGGCCACTTGAACGGCACCGGTTGGTGCGTCGGCAATATCGGTCAACAAGAGCAGGGGAATCGCACCAGCGCTGTCACCGGCATCGGCATCGGCATCTTCGGAGTCTGACTCCCCGGGACCTTCGGAGTCCGAAACAGAGTCCGCGTCTGGTTCGGCATCATCGGAACCCAACAGATCGGAAGCGCCGACAATCGCGCCGACAGCAGCCTCCTCGGGATCAGATTCGGAGTCTGACTCGCCGGGACTCTCGATCTCGATCTCAGTGTCGGTCTCGGAAGCACCGTCGTCCGCAGATTCGTCCTCAGATGATTCGTCTTCCAGCGGCTCGTCCTCTGGAGCACCGTCTTGAACAGATTCGTCGGTCTCTGGCTCTGGCTCAGGGGTCTCTTCGTCGGTCTCGGTGTCAGCACCGGCTTCCGGAGTGTCCGGCAATTCGTCGAGGGTCGCCTTCTCGCGTAAGGCGACGGCGAACAGACTCGCCTCCATCAGCAGGAAAGGTTCAGGGCGAGGCAGCGCCTCAGCGGCTTGGACGAGAGCCTGGCCAAATTCGGCTGCGGTGTAGCGGTCTTCGGCTTCGGGCCGCCCGGCGCGCTCGAGTACCGAAGCAAGCGAACCCAGGTCGGCCGAGACAGGCATCAGTTTCCCGATCCTGGCGGCAAGCGTGGAAACCGTGGAATCGCCCGCAAACGGCACCGAACCTGTGACCGCCTCGATGAGACACAGAGACAGCGCGTACACATCGGTCTTGGCGTCGACAGTCATCCCGAGTGCTTGCTCGGGTGACGCATAGCGCGCAACATGCGTTGCAACGGTCGCCGGATCTCCCCAAGCTTCGATGCCGATGAGTGCAGCCATACCGAAGTCGACGACCCGCAGCCGGCTGTCGTCGCCGAACACCAACTTCGAAGGAGTCAGTTCAGTGTGCACGATCCCACGCTGATGCGCGGCGTCGAGAGCCCGACAGGCCTCCAGGCCGACCACCAGAGCCTGTGACGGCTCGAGCAGGAGTCCACGATCGAACAAGTCGCGAAGACTGCCGCCGCTCAAGTACTCGACAACCCAGAAAACCGTCGGTTCTCCGTCGAGTTCGGTGTCGCCCCAGCCGAACACGGAAGCAACGTTCGGATGCCTCAAGGCTGTTGCGACCTCGGCCTGCCGACGAAAGGCCCGCTTGAACTCAGCAGACTCCGCAAGCTCGGGACGGACGACCTTGACCGTGACCGGCTGATCTTGCTCAATGTCGACCGCTTCGGCAATGACCGTGTTAGCTCCGGCGGAAACCACGTTCGCGATGCGATAGCGGTCGGCGATGATCCGCCCCTCGAGGCGATCGGGACCGCCATCCTCTTGCTGCAATTCTTCGTTTTCGACCACCGCAAAACGCTACCGCCTGAGCAACACGGCCAGACGGCGGGCATCATGGTGGCCGTGATCGACACCGCCGATGCACCGTCCAGCAATAGAAAAGAGCGCCGAAAGGTCGATCGCGGGCTTCTGATCGCCAGCTTCGCCATTGCCTGCGGGCTTGTTCTGGTGATCTTCGGGCTGTTCGTGGCCGAAACCGGCGACGACGGCGTCGACCGTCCTGACGAGGTCGAATCCGTGCAACCGGTGGAGGATGCCGTCCAGGTGCTCCGCCAAGAGCGTGTGGTCGTGGATCTGGAGGCGGGCCTGGAGGCCCGCCTCGTCGTCGACGGAATCGAGCTACCGACAGTGCAACTGGGACAGGCCGACATCGATCCGACACTCGAACCGGGCCAGCAGGTCGAGTTACCACCCGCTGCTGTATTCGATCCCGGCAACGGCGTCATCACCTACCAGCCGATCGCCGGCGCCCCGCTCGAATCGTTCAGCCAGGGAATTCACGAGGTCAAAGTCATCTACTGGAGTATCGAGGACGGCCCCTCCCGGGCACGTAGCTACACCTGGTCGTTCAACGTCATCTAGCTCCGCCCACGGCGATAGCCGCGCAGCTCCAATTCAGGAAACTGAGTCAGGCAACTCGCCGGTAGCGAGCAGATGATCGAAACCTGCTTCATCGAGAATCGGTACGCCAAGCGATTCTGCCTTGGTCAACTTGCTGGCCCCCGGCGAGTCCCCTACGACGAGCGCCATGGTCTTCTTGCTGACGCTCCCCGGGCTCTTGCCCCCGCGCGACGTGATCGCCTCGGCAGCCGCTTCTCTGTTGTAGTTGGGCAAGGTGCCGGTGACGACGACCGTACGACCATCGAGAGTCTGGGAAATGGCGGCCTTCGCCGCGGCGGCATCTCGGGCTGCGTCTGAGTCCCCAAAGTTGACACCGGCGTCTCGAAACCTCTCGATGAATGCCTTGTTCGATTCCAGCCCGAACCAGCTGACAATGGTGTTGGCGATCACGTCGCCGACTCCGTCGACCGCTGCCAATTCTTCGGCCGACTTCGACATGATTGCGTCAAGCGTGTGGAACTCGTTGTTGAGCGCAAGCGATGCCGCCGGGCCGAGGTGGCGTACGCCGAGCGCCGTCAGGAATCGTGGAAGTGGCTGCTCCTTGGATGCCTGAATCGCCTCGACCAAGTTGCCCGCACTTGTCTCACCGATCCGCTCGAGCTCGACGAGGTGATCCACGGTGAGCGAATAGAGGTCTGCCGCATCGTGAACGAGTTCGGTCTCAGTGAGTTTCTCGACCATCTGCTCACCGAGCCCCTCAATGTCCATCGCTCCACGCGACGCGAAGTAGGCGATCTTCTGATCCCGCTGGGCTGGGCAATCCGGAGCGACACATCGGGTATCCGACTCTCCCTCCGGGCGGACCAGAGGGTTCCCGCAACGTGGACAGTCCTTCGGGAACACCCACGGCTTACTTTTGATCGGCCGGAGGTCAAGTACGGGCCCAACGACCTCAGGGATGACATCGCCGGCTTTGCGGACCACGACCGTGTCTCCGGGGCGGACGTCTTTGACAGCCACCTGGTCCTGGTTGTGCAGCGTGGCCATGCTCACGGTCGAGCCACCGACGAAAACCGGTTCGAGCACGGCAAATGGCGTGGCACGCCCGGTACGGCCGACCGACACCTGGATGTCGAGAAGCTTGGTAGTTCGTTCCTCTGGTGGGAACTTGTACGCAATCGCCCACCGCGGTGCTCGTGAAGTGACACCGAGGCGCTCACGCTGTGCGACATCGTCGAGCTTGATCACCACACCATCGATCTCGTAGTCGAGGTCGTGGCGATGCTCCTGCCAGTACAAGCAGTGGGCGGCAACTTCAGCGATCTTGCCGAACGTGCGCAGGTTCTCGTTGATGGGAAATCCGAACGATGCGGCGTAGTTGAGCATGGCCACGTGACTCGTGAGCGTTGGCCCCCCGGTGACCTCACCCAGTTGGTAGCTCCAGAACGACAGGTTTCTGCTTGCCGTGACCGCGGCATCTTTCTGCCGAAGGCTTCCTGCGGCCGAGTTTCGCGGGTTCACGAACGGCTTGTCACCTGCCTCCATGGCTCGTTCGTTGAGCTGCTCGAAGCTCGACCTGGTCATGTAGACCTCGCCACGAACTTCGAGCACCGATGGAATGGACGCACCATCTCCTGGCTCGGCCAGACGGTCCGGGACGTCACCGATTGTCGCGACGTTCGCCGTCACATCTTCACCGACGCTGCCATCACCACGCGTTGCCGCTTGCACAAACCGGCCGTCCTCGAATCGCAGGTTGATCGCCAAACCATCGAACTTCAGCTCACAGACGAACGTCGGCTCATCACCGTCGAGGCCCTTCACGACCCGCTCGGCCCACGCTGTCAGCTGCTCTTCATCCATTGCATTGTCGAGGCTCATCATCGGCACTCGGTGTTCGACCGGGTCGAACGTGGCACTGATCGCACCGCCGACTTGATTGGTAGGCGAATCGGCGTCGGCCAACTCTGGATGCTCTGTTTCTATCGCGCGTAGCTCGCGAACCAGCGCGTCGTAATCGGCGTCGCTGATCTCGGGATCATCAAGCGTGTGATAGCGCTCGTTGTGGTGGGCAATCTGCTCCCGGAGCGCCGCTACCTGAACCTCGAGGCTCACGCTCCTAGAGCGAACCGCGTGGCCATCGACTGGTCCTTCACGCGCTTCGCGACTTCAGCGGTCAGTTGCGCAACGTGGCGCGCCACCGACTCGGTATGCATCGCCAGGCCGCAGTGTGGCGTAACCATGCTGTTTCGACGCAGCATCACCGGATCGCAACCACGCTGTACAAGCGCGCACCAGAGGTCGCTGAGCGAACGCCAGAAACGTTCTGACGTGACTGGGATCGGCCCCTCGGTGGGAATGACTCCCCAGGCGATGATGCCGCCATCGGCGAGATACCGGGAGAGATATCCGGACCACTCGACTAGATCAGGTGATGCAGGCAGCGACACGACACTTGGGCCGGAAGCCAACAACGTGGCTACGTCGCACGGCCCGCAGCAATGAATTCCGACCAGAGCGGTTGAGGGCAGCGCCGCCATCGCACCCGACATCCTGTCGATGGCTTCGTCCGGCGGAATCGCGAACCCTGGTGTCATCAACTCGGAGAGCCACGGTTCGTCGAGTACGACCATCTGGGGTGAGTTTGGCAGCGCAACTGTGACGGCATCAGCGACTTTGGCCACTTGCGAGCGAACCGCAGTGCTGGCCACGTCGAACGCCGTGTCGACATCGAGGCCAGCGCGTTGCAACGCGACGCCCAGCGTGACCGGACCGACGTACTGCCACTTGACAGGTGACCCATCGAAACCGGATTTCTCGGCGTGGTCGAGGAAGCTCCTGAACCCGAGAAATGCGTCGTGCTGCAGGTCGGTAAGGATCGGCTCGCCGCTGGTTACACGGGCGCGGTCGACGATGATGTCCCCAGTTCGGTCGAGCGATACTCCGGGAAGCCCGATCGCCGCCTGGGCGATCATTGCCTCAGATGGTGACCGCATCGGCAGCGTTGGAATGGTCGCGATCTCGAACTCGTCGATTGCGAACTCGGCAGCGGCCGTTGGATCAACATGGGGCAAACTGCCGATCCCGACCGCTACACCATCGGTGAAGGCTGAATGCGGATCAGCCGGGGGCGTGACCCGAGGACGCTTGGTGTCGCTCATGTCATCCCCTCCGATCCCTGTTGTTCGTTCCTGCCACTGTGCCAGAACGGCGACTGCCGATCCGGGACCCACGCATCGTTCCACGGGGCCGCTCCTCCGACCGAATCGAGAAGCAGCGATTCCGTCCGGCTTGACCAGATTCACGGCAACCTATGGAGATGGCGTCTCGATCACAAGTGGATTTTTCCCGAGTCATGCCATGGATCGCGCGGGTCGCATGGATCATCGTTGCTGTGGTCGGTGGCTCCGCAATCGAGGCCGCCGTCGAAGATCGCAGCATGTCTGTCCGATACGTCGCGGGGGTTGGCGGCTGGACCATCTGGGCGGTTGTCGCCCTAGCTTTGGCGATCGCCTCGGTGCGTTCATTGACCGCTGCCCGCGTGGGGACTCCGCTTGCTCTCGCTGCGGTTCTTGCAACGGCGCTCGCTGGAGCACCCGCAGTCGATCTGGCGCTACTCGGGTTCCCGGCTTTCGTGGCATGCGTCTCGGTCTTCACCGCTGAATTCGGTCGCGTTTTTGTACAGGCTTCGGCCTACGGCGACGAGGAACGATTCCCGCTACGTGCCCCAGCGGCGGTCGGGGCCGCGGCAATCACGGCATGGTTCGTATGGGCGGCCTGCCTCATCTCGGGGCCACTGCTGCTTGCCGCCGAATCATGGATATTCGGCGCCCTCATCACCGCACTGGCGATCGCCGAAGTTGTTCTGCTCGGCCCACGATGGGACCGACTCTCACAACGGTGGTTCGTGCTCGTGCCGGCGGGGATCGTGCTCCACGACCCGGTCGTTCTCGCTGACACGCTGGCGCTACGAAAAGCACAGGTGGCAAACATGCGACTGGCGCCGGCCGACACCGAAGCTGCCGATTTCACGGGTCCGGCGAGCGGTTACGCGATCGAGGTCACCACGACCGAGTCGGTCACTGCTGTCTATGCGTTCACACCGGCTGAGCCCAATGGGAAGGCAATCCACCTGACCGCATTCCTCATCTCACCCAGCCGTCCGGGCCAAGCCCTCCGCGCCTCCGCAAGCCGAGGACTTCCCGTCTCCTGAGGTAACACCCCGTTTGCGTCGAGATTTTGGTGGACCGTCTCACCAGAATCGCGACACAAACGATGATTTGTCGCTGATGGCTAGCGGCCGATGCCGCCACCGAGGACCGACCTGTCGGCGAGGTCGTAGAACACGACACTCTGGCCAGGAGCGATACGACGCTGCGGGTCATCCCACTGCACGTCGACGATCTGCTCGTCAGCTCCCGACAGCTCGATAGTTGCGGCGCGTGGCACGCCATGCGCGCTGCACTGCACCAGCACTCGGCCAGAGACAGATTCGTCAACCCAGGTCACAGACTCCACGGTCATGCTGGGTCGCAAAAGCTTGTCCTCGTGACCGATGGTGACCACCTGCGATTGGATGTCGACATCGACCACGTACCGTTTCGGACCGCCACCGGGGATACCGAGACCCTTGCGTTGACCAACGGTAACCATTTCGACAGATTCGACATCGCCGACATGGACCCCATCGGTGTCGACCACACGACCCGGCCGAAACGAAATCCGTTCGCCCAGGAAGGTCGTACGGCCGGCCGTTGACGTTATGAAACACACGTCTTGGCTGTCGGGTTTGTCGGCCGTGCGCAGGCCAATCTCGGAAGCCAGTTCACGGACCTCTGACTTCTGAATGCCACCTACTGGAAACATGGTTCGCGCCAACTGCGCCTGGTCGAGCATGTGCAAGACGTAGCTCTGATCCTTGGCGTCGTCAGCGCCCCGTACGAGCGCATAGTGACCGTCCGGGGATTTTTCGATTCGCGCATGATGCCCCGTTGCTACGGCATCGAAGCCGAGAAGCTCCGCTCGCTCTGCCAACCGCGCGAACTTGACCGAACGGTTGCACTCGATGCACGGATTCGGGGTCAGACCGTTCGCGTGTGCTTCGACGTACGGGGCGACGACGTGCTCGTCGAAGTCATCGCCGAAATTGAACACGAGGTGATCGATACCGAGCTGCTGCGCGACTCGACGCGCGTCGTCGACGTCGGAGATCGAGCAACATCCGGTATCTGAATCCCCACCCCACAGCTTCATCGTGACTCCGACTACATCGTGGCCGGCACGCTTCAGCAGTAACGCCGCAACCGACGAGTCAACGCCGCCACTCATCGCACACATGACCTTCATCAGCGACGCAACATCCGAACTGCAGGGGCAATCACTTCGACGGCCCGATCGATGTCGGCGGCGCTCGTCGTGTACCCGAGCGTGAGACGCAACGCGCCGAGAGCGACCGAACGATCGACACCCATCGCAGCCAACACGTGCGACGGTTCCATAGCACCGCTAGCGCACGCTGAAGCGGCCGACGCGCAAAGCCCTGCTTCGTCGAGCAGATAGAGCAGCGCTTCGGACTCGACGCCGGTAATGCAGACGTGCGCCGAACCAGCCACCTTGCGATCGGGAGCGACCGTCTCCACGACACCTTCGATCTCACTCTGGAGGCGAGCGACGAGTTGGTCACGAAGCTCGCCGAGGCGAACTGCTTCGGTGTCACGTTCGTTGTCGGTCAACTCCAAGGCAACTGCGGTCGCAACGATCCCTGCCGTGTTCTGGGTTCCCGAACGCCGCTCGCGTTCCTGGCCCCCACCGATGATCAGCGGATCGATCTGTGGCGAACCACGCTCGATGAGAACTCCAACGCCTTTGGGGCCACCGAACTTGTGAGCGCTGAGCGACAGCAGGTCGACTTCGGGGGTGACGTTGCGCAGATCGAGCCAGCAGACGGCCTGGACAGCATCAGTGTGGAGCAGAGCTCCGGGGGCGTGACGGCGTACAACCTTGCCGACCTCGGCGAGATCTGTGACCGTGCCGACTTCGTTGTTCACGGCCATCACGCTGACAATCGCGACGTTGTCCTCGGCATCGAGCACGGCTGCCAACTGCTCCAGATCGATGCTCCCTGCCTCGTCGACAGCAACCACTCGCCCGCCAAGGTGCTCAACCACTTCAAGAACCGCGGGGTGCTCGACCTCGGAACACACAGGGATGCCGCCACGCCGAGTGACGGCACCGGAGATCGCCGTGTTGTCACTTTCGGTTCCGCATCCCGTGAACACCACCTCGTTGGGGCGACAGCCCACAATCGCTGCTACCTGATCGCGGGCTTCGTCGATCGCCTGGCGAGTTCGCCGCGCGAAGCGATGCGACCCCGAGGGGTTTGCATAGTTGCCGGTGAGATACGGCATCATTGCCTCGATCGCTTCGGGCCGCATGGGCGCGGAAGCAGCGTGGTCGAGGTAGGTGAGCGCTGGTTCGGTCACCCGCACCACGCTATCGGAGGCCCTTTGCGAGGCTGATCGGCCTATCCTCCAGCCGATGCGGGGATACGACGATCGTTCCTACGGCAACGGGTTTGCCGACGTGTACGACGATTGGTACTTCGATGTCACCGATGTCGATGCAACCGTCTCGAGGGTCCTCGATCTGGTGGACCCCGGCGGGAAGGTGCTCGAACTGGGTGTCGGTACCGGACGTCTGGCGGTACCGATGACCCAAGCCGGGATACGGGTCACCGGAATCGACAGCAGCGAGGCAATGCTCGATGTTTTGGCCGAGCGCGACACTGCTCACGAGGTCGAAACGATCCGTGGCGACATGGTCGATGACCTTCCCGACGGGCCATTCGACGCAGTTCTGATTGCCTACAACACCATCTTCAACCTGCTGGAAGAGGAGACGCAGCAAAGATGCTTCGCTGCCGTTGCTCGTGTCCTGCGGCCGGGTGGAGCGTTCGTGGTGGAAGCGTTCGTCCCCGATTCAGAAGTTGCCCCCGGGTCTGATGTGACGGTGCGTTCGATGACCGTCGATCAGGTCGTTCTGTCAGTTTCCGAGCAGCAACCCGGCGAACAACGCGCGAGCGGGCAGTTCATCCAGTTTTCCGAGGCCGGCGGTGTCCGACTGCGGCCGTGGTCGATCAGGTGGGCATCGCCTGAACAACTCGACGCGATGGCTGCGACAGCCGGGTTCACCGTCGAGACACGCACTGGCGACATGATGGGTAGCGACTTCAACGATGCGAGCGCTCAACACGTGACGATTTACCGCACCGAGCCCACCGATGGGCCGGGATGACCGGTCAACAACTGATTGGAGCAAGACGTGACTGAAGTTCGACCATCGTTCGGCCTGGGCGTCCCGAATGGCCGCGACTTCGCCGACCCGCGACGTATTGCGACACTCGCAGCCGATGCCGAAGCCGCAGGTTGGGACGGATTCTTCCTCTGGGATCACGTGATTCGTCGTCCTCCATGGCAGCCCATGGTCGACCCGTGGGTCGCGCTGGCGGCCGTCGCTGTCGCCACCGAGACGATGATCCTCGGCCCGATGGTCACGCCGCTCGCTCGACGTCGCACGTCGGTGCTCGCCCGTCAGACGGCAACGCTCGACGTACTTTCAGGTGGCCGGTCGAGACTGGGCGTCGGCCTCGGAGCGCCCGATGATGAATTCACCAGGTTCGGTGAAAGTGCCGATCCGAAATTGCGGGCACGGATACTCGATGAGTCGCTCGAGTTACTGGAACTGCTCTGGTCGGGCAAGACAGTCAACTTCGCAGGAGACCACGTTGTCGCCGATGACGTGCAGTTCCTGCCACGGCCTGTGCACGGACGCGTGCCGATCTGGGTTGCAGGAGGATGGCCGGGCGGCGCCCCCTTCCGTCGTGCCGCGCGCTACGACGGAGTCTGGCCCGTCGCCAAGGCCGGCGGATACCTGTCGATCGACGAATTCGCTGCATGCGTCGCCGCAATGGAGGAACACCGCGAGCGAGCCGGAAGGCTCGAGTCCAAATTCGACTCGATCTTCATCGGGCGCACTCCGTCACCGGACGATGCGGAGAGCCGCGATCGGGTCGGGCACCTGGCCGAGGTCGGGATGACATGGTGGGTCGAATCACTCGACAATCCCGACGTTCCGTTCGAGCAACACCGCTACCGGGTCCAAGCCGGCCCACCTCGTTAGGGCAGGTCGGTTCGATTCAGAAAGAGTGGTAGCCACCGTCGATCGTGATGACGTCACCTGTGTGATAGCTGGATGCCCGGCTTGACAAATAGACAGCAAGTCCGCCGAAATCATCTGCGGTTCCCCATCGACGCATTGGAACCCTGGGCATCACCTTGTCGACGAATCGATCCCAGCCGAACGCTCCGGCGGTCATGTCGCTTTCGATCCAACCGGGAAGGATCGAGTTGCAACGCACACCGTGTCGAGCGTGTTGAACAGCAATGGCCTTCATCATCGAGTTGAGCCCCGCTTTCGACGCGCCGTAGTGCTGGCCCGACTGT
>Ga0164313_10004790_pt1 | contig 11988 bp, 11 predicted proteins | sample GuaBasSedimGuay4_FD_113735 | JGI IMG/M metagenome (GOLD analysis project Ga0164313, IMG submission 113735) | Subseafloor sediment microbial communities from Guaymas Basin, Gulf of California, Mexico - Guay4, Core 4569-4, 0-3 cm | ecosystem: Environmental > Aquatic > Marine > Hydrothermal vents... | reverse complement strand
TTCCCCGACCGGAGACCGATGGCCGAGGCAGGGGAGCCTGCGGCGACGCTTTCGACGAGCGTTCCGGCCTTTTGCGGGATGTTGAGGGCGCGCGCCAGCGGGCCCTCGACGAGGACGCTATAGAGGCCCGTCCACGGGGTCGGGTCGTCGAGCAGCAGGTGTTTTGCGAGGTTCGAGGTGATGACAAAGCCGATCCCCTGAAATCCACCGCTGGACGAAAGAATGTGACTGACGATGCCGATGGCTTCGCCCCGCATATTGAACATCGGCCCGCCCGAGTTGCCCTCATTGATGGCGGCATCGGTCTGCAGCAGCTCGACCGTTTCGAAGCCGCCGAAGAGCTTATCGGGAGTGCGGCGCCCGCTGATATAGCCTACGGTCATCGAGTGGGCGATGCCGAATGGCGCTCCGATCACAAAGACCTGATCGCCGATCTTCGCGGAATCAGAGTCTCCGAGAGTGACCGGCATGATGCCCGCAGGTACGGACTCAGCCTTGATCAGGGCCACGTCCGAGCTCGGGTCGGAGGCTACGACCCTCGCGGTGACCACATCGCCGGTGGCGAATCGCACCGATAGTTGGTCCGCCACCTGCACCACGTGTGCCGCGGTCATGATCTGTCCGTCGGCCGAGATCAGAAACCCGGAGCCGAGGCTTCCCGAGCTGACCCGTCGCGCCGGTCCCTGGTCGGCGACCACCTGCTGGACAGTTGCGATCTCTACGACCGCCGGATCGACCTGGGGAAATAGCTCCGACAGGGTGGGGTCTGCAGCCCTCGCCTGAGCCGCAACAGCGATGCTGAGGCAGATGAGCGGAATGTGCAAGATGCGAAGCTTCATGATTTCTCCCTCGAAAGTGCCTTTTGAAGCGGCGGTTCGATGAGTGAAGTGCTGTCTTTACTTGACGAGTGGGATCTCTCCGGCCATTTCGTAATCGATGATGGCGTCCATCTTGTTCTCGATCTGGAAGAACCGGGCGACGGTCCGGCCCGGCAACACTTTGCTCATCTTTTTGGCGTACGAGGTTCGAATCTTGAGCATCTCCTTCTCGAAGGCCAGGTGGTCGATGAGAAGGGACATCGCCTCGTCGTCGGTCAGGGTCTCGTAATCCGAAAAGAGCCGTCTGAGAATGTCCACCTTGGCATCGGCGGCCTGATTGACGGCGTTGCGATAATCCCGGTACATGGGCCAAAAAACGGCGCTCTCCGACTCGTTGAGCCCGAGATTTGCGGCGACGACCGCCTGGCGCTCGGTCTGAATCGCCGAGCGGGTGAGTTGGACCGCATCATCGGCGGTTTGCGCCGAGACGACGGCTACGGCGAAGACGGCGACCAGGGTGGCGAGCACGACGATCAGGTGTTTCATATTTCAATCTCCTTTTCGAACGGTGCCGCCTTGCCGAGCGCCCGCCGTCAGCTGAGGAACGAGAGAACGCCCCGGGTCATTCCCGTTTTTCGGAGTCCTGACAGGCAGCGGCTGCGGTGGTGCTTGCTGCGCCTTCACACGAGACCTGCGTCCAGCCGCCGCGGACCTTGGTGTTGCCGCAGTACGTCTTGCCGACGCTATTGGGGTTGTTGAGGTAGCCGAGGATGCTCGAGCAGCTCTCGTCTTCACCCGGCGTCACCTCGCAGGTGCCGCTGAAACGTGGATTCTCGAAGCAGCAGGGCGCCTGCTGAATGGTCATGGACGCATCCTCGGCGCCGGCTTCCGCGGCGAGTGCTCCGAGGCACAGGATGCAGGCGATGGCAGCAATAATACGACTGGGTGATTTCATCATTCGGCCTCCCTTTGAGTCAGTTTCGCGGCGCGCTCTCCAATGACTGTATCTGGAGATTGCGCTGCAGATTATTGCGATAGAACATCGTATAGGCCATGTAGTACTTGTTGATGTTGGCCACGTAGCGGACCGTCTCACTGCCGACGCGGGCCGCGGCGATGATCTCAACGTTTGAAAACCACATATTGGGATCGTAGCCTTTTTCCTCGGCCTCGCGGCGGAGGCCGATGATTCTTGAAGGACCGGCGTTGTACGCGGCGAGGGTGAAGTCGAAACGAGCCTGATCCGGAATCTCCGGATCCGAAAAGTATCGATCGCGCAGAAACGCCAGATACTTGGCCCCGGCGTGGACGTTCTTGTCTACGGTGTCGATGGGCGTAACAGCGATGTTCTTGTCGGCGGCGGTGCTGGGCTTCATCTGCATGATGCCAACCGCGCCGGCCTTGCTGCGCCGGCTCTGGTCGAGACGGGACTCCTGGAAGCCCACGGCTCCAAGAGCGAGCCAATCAAAGCCGTACATCTTGCCGTATTTCTGGAATACCTCGCGAAGCTGTTCGAGCCGCTCTTGGTGGTCCTTGATGATCGGGTTCGCGATCCACTTCGAGCCCTTGAAATACCGGTTGAAGAGAATGTTCCCCAGCAGGGTGCCCTTCTTGTGCTTGCCGATGAACGTATCGAGACTGGCACGAAGCTCTGGGTTGTCCTTGCGCACCGCCCACGCGATCGCCCCCCCGGAGTGGACGACCAGATTGTCGTGAACCTCGAGATCGGTCAAGACCCCGGCCCAGGCGTCAGCGATGTGCTGATCGGCGACGGTGAGCTTGATAATGCCCGAGTTGACCATCTCGAGGATGTCCTCGGTGGTGAGGCTGTTCGGCGCTTCGATGACCTCGATGGGCGATGCGCCGGAGGCCGTGAGCCGTGCGCTGAGATTTCTCAGATGACCCGCGTAGCTGCTCCCGGCGCGCACCCACACCTTGTGGCCGGAGAGACCGTCCAGAGTGCCGATCTGTGGGGCGCCCGGCCCGGAAATGACGATCTCATGAACATTGGGTATGTAGGGCGTCGTGAATGCGACCAGCTCTTGCCGCTGTCCGGTGATCGTGATCCCGCCGGCCGCAATGTCGCCGCGGCCGGCGCGAAGCTCGTCCAGGAGCTTTTCGAGCGGTACCGGAATGAAGACCACGTAGATCTTCTTCGACAGTGGACGGTTCTTGTTGAGATCCTCATCGTACTTGCTGAGGAGCTCATACTCGAAACCGTGCTCAGTGCCGAGGTCGAGAAAGTAATTGCTGGGGCTGTAGCTCACCAATACCCTCAGCTGCCGTCGTTCGATGATCTGCGGTAAGTCGCCCGTATAGGCGGCCTCGATGCGATTGAGCGCTGCCGCGCTCGCCGCCGGGGGTTCCTGAGGCGCCGCGGGCATCGCAACCGCGAAGCACACGACGAGAAACAGAAAGACTCGTGTCGGTTGGATCATTATGAACCGCATTCTACCCCCTGCCGAGTGGTTGTCTGCATTATGATGGAACCGCAACAGTAATGCGAGTCATCGACTATCTCCACCGTTATCTCCACCGTCTGGATCTCAGCGGCCTTCCCTGGTGGGAGAGGGCGCCCGTTCGCCTCCTCCAGTTCGTGCAGGCGACCTGGGGGCAGCTCAACCGCGAAAAGGTCCTCATCCGCGCCTCGGGTCTGGCCTACTCGTCGCTGCTCGCTGCGGTGCCGCTGGCGGTCGTCATCTTCGCCATGTTCTCGGCCTTCGGCGCCTTTGACGATGTCAAGCAAAAGGTACAGGACTTCCTGTTTTCACAATTCCTGCCGACGAGTCAGGCCGAGATTCTCTCGTACTTCAATCAGTTCATGGAGGGCGCCAGCAGGCTCGGTCTCCTCGGTTTCCTCTTTTTCGTCTTTGCCGCCATCCTGTTGCTCGACAACATCGAATCGAACTTCAACCAGATCTGGCACGTTACCACCCGTCGGCGGTTTATCGCCAAGATCACCTCCTACACCTCGGTGCTGGTTTTCGGCACCCTCTTCCTCGGCGCCAGCATCACCATCTCGGCGCGGATCAGGGCGGCCCTCTTCCGCGACGTTCATTTCGACCTCGGCCCTCTCGAGACGCTGGGAACGTGGATCTTTCCGTGGAGCTTGAGCCTCCTCGCCTTCCTCCTCATGTACAAGGTGATCCCGTTCACTCGAGTGCGATTCAGAAGCGCCCTGCTCGGGGCGACCATCGGGAGCATCTTGTGGGAGGTCGGGAAGAACCTCTTCGCCAACTCGATCGGACAGTCGGTGCGCTACTCGACGATCTACGGTTCCTTGGCAGCAGTTCCGATCTTCCTGATCTGGCTCTACATTACCTGGATCATCGTCCTCCTGGGTCTGGAGGTCGCGTTCACTCACCAGCATTTTGCGGCCCTGGTTCGGAGCAAGGCGGCCGGTGGGCGCGACGACTGCGACCGCGTGCCCATAGGTCTCCAGCTCTACACCCTGATTGCGCAGCGGTACCACCAGGGCAAGCCCCCACCGACCAGCGACGAGCTCTCGCGCCGCTTTTTGGTCGCGACGGGCTCGGTGGACAGCCACCTCGACCGGTTGGTGTCGGAGGGCCTCGCTCTGATGGTGGCGGTGGGATCGGCCGAGGAGGGCGTAGTTCCAGCCCGCTCTCTGGCCGATGTGCGGGTGGCCGACGTGATTGCCGCCTTCATCCCGATGGGCGACGAGGAAATGCGCGAGCGCCCGATCGAGATTGCAGTCGAGGGCATGGTCGCGGACTTTCGAAACGCGGGCTTCGAAGCCATCGGCGAGACCACCTTTCTCGAGCTCGTCGATCAGCTCTCGTGAGCGGCGACGCGATGGACTACCAGCGCGACTTCTCCGAGCTCCACCCGGAGACCATGTTCGACGAGCCGGGGCGGTTGCAGAAGGCGCAGAAGACGGCGGCGGTCATCCTCGATGCGATGCCGGAATTCGGTCTCGAACCCGCCCGTGCGCGCGTGCTCGACATCGGTTGCTCCACCGGGATCCTGACCCGGCACTACGCCGAGTCCTTCGGCGAGATCGTGGGGGTGGACATCGACGATGGCGCCGTCGAGTGGGCACAGAGCAACCGCTCAGCCAAAAACATCGAGTACCGGGTCGGCGACTCGATGGAGCTGCCGTTTGCCGACGGCGAGTTCGACGTCGTCACCTGCACCCACATCTACGAGCACGTTCCGGATGCCCAGCGCATGCTCGACGAGATCTTCCGGGTTCTCAAGCCCGGCGGTCTCTGTTACTTCGCGGCCGAGAACCGACTGCGCTTCTGGGACGGGCATTACAACCTACCGCTGCTGACCCCGCTGCCGAAACCGCTGAGGGATGTCTACGTCCGATGGACCAGAAAGGGAGAGCGCTGCTACGAGACCCACCTCAGTCTGTGGGGACTGCGCCGGCTGGTTCATCGGTTCGAGATCATCGATTACACCGCGGCCGTGGTGCGCGATCCGGAGAAGTATGAGGCCGGCGAAATGATCCGCCCCGGGTCATTCAAACAGCGCGCCGCGCTCGCCCTGCTGACGGTCGCATACTGGGCCTTCCCCACATACCTGTGGATCCTCCGCAAACCGGGCTGAGAAACCGCAGATCACGCAGATAGACGCAGATTAAGACCCGGTCTTTTTGATCTGCGCTCATCTGCGTGATCTGCGGTTTTTGTTGTGACTCTGGGTCTCCGGTGGTCATCGGATCGGGAGTTTGCCGCATACGACTCTTTTCACCAGGTGGCCCTTCTCGAGCACCGTGTCCTGGTTGACGCCGTTGATGATGGCGAGCTCGGACATTTTGACGGTCGAGGGGTAGCGGGCGGCGAAATCTGCAAGCGTCATGTCCTGCGGAAGCTCGACGATGTCGATGGTCTTCGGCTTGACGTCGAGGTAACGACGGTCGGTGACCTTGGCGAAGCTCCCCAGCGACTGCTGCATGGAGGCGCCGTACGTCTTCCAGGTGTCCACACCCGTATAACCGAGCAGCTGGTAGACGCGCCCACCATGGCTGATGAACCTGACGACACCCTCCGCCTCGCGGACGCCGGTCTGGGTATTAAACGAGCGAAAGGCAAAGATGTTGCGACCCCGGTTAGGGCCCTTTTCAATACCCTGCTGGGCAAAGAAACTGTCGAAGGCAGCCCGCGGTGATACCTCGTCCGACAACGTCAACACCACGGCCGCGTTCCGGCTCTCGTTCAACGCTCCCACCGCCTGACGCTGGTTGATGATCCGCCACTGGTCGGGAAAATCGATCTTGAAGGCGAGCGCCGGGTGGTAGTAGGTGCGGCCGATCGTGTAGCCCTGGCGAGGGTCGTCGGCAAAGACCAGACCCTGGAGACGGTGCATGTAGGAGGCGCGCCCGACGGTCCCTTCGCGTTCATCCGCGGGCAACTGGCCGATGGCGGCGTCCATGCGCTCGACCCGGTTGCCGGGATCGGGATGGGTGGACAGCCACTGGGGCGTCGCGCGTAGGCTTTGGGATTGGCTCACGCGGTCGAGGGTATTGAAGACCTTGGGCATCTCGTACGGGTCGTAACCGGCGCGTGTCAGATAGCGCAGACCGAGAGTATCGGCCTGGTTCTCGTCATCGCGACCGAACTTGAGGAACAGCAGGTTGACGCCCTGACCCGCGAGACCCGCGTATTGGCGAAACTCCTCGCTGGCAATAGCGGCGACGCCAAGGCCGAGCTGTGCGAGCTGGGCGCGGCTCATCTGTTCCACAGAGTGGCGAGCCGTGACGTGCCCGATCTCGTGACCGAGGACCGACGCCAGCTCGGCCTCCGAGTTGAAGTGGGCGAGGATGCCGCGGTTGATGTAGATGAAGCCGCCGGGCAGAGCCATGGCATTGACCACCGGGTCGTCGAGCACGGTGAAGGTCCAGTCCAGGTTAGGCCGTTCCGAGGTCGCCGCCATCTTCTCCCCGAGCTGCTGGATGTAGGTCTGCCACGTGGGGTCGTCGTACGCGCCATAGGTTGCCAGAACTTCGGGATGGGTCTGCGCACCGATCTGGATCTCCTGAGATTCCGACATCAGGGTCAGCTGACGCTGCCCGGTGGCCGGGTTCATCGTGCAAGCAGCGATCACGAGCAAGCAGATTCCAGCCGCCCGGATCCCTCTGGCGCGCGTTCTTTGAGTCATGATCATCCTGGGACCCCCGGTCGTGTCACGATTCCAATATGTGGCGCCATTGTAGCGGAGCAGGCCGGTGTTGGAACGTTAAACATTGAACGTCCTAACGAAAAAAGGGGCCCGAAGGCCCCTCGAGTTTCACAACGTGTGATCAATCACTCGGCGGATTCACTCTCCGCCGGCGCAACGACGCTGCTGTTCCACATGTCACGATGGATGAGCCATGTTCCGTCGGTCTTTTTCCAGATCTCGATGTACTTCCCGCGGTCGAGAAGCCCGCCATCCTTGGTGAACATCCGGTAGCGGCCGGCCTTGTAGCCGAGGTCGCCAACGATCTTGACCTCGAGATCCTCGAGCTCCATCCCGAGACCCTCCTGGGCGAGCAGCTCCTTGTTGGTGGCGCGAATCGCATCGCGGCCGAAGACCGCGGGCTCATTCGGCGGCAGCAGGACCGCATCCTCGGTGTAGAGCGAGGCCAGGGCATCAGCGTTGTGGGCGTTGAAGGCCTCGATCCAGGTGTTGGTTCCGACCTCGAGGACGGCCTTGTCGTTGGCGGGCTGTGCGGCGGACGTCGTCTCAAAGCTGACCAGGGTCCCCTTGGCGATGTTGACCTGCGAACCCGAGGTCGCGCTCAACGGGATCATCTGGTCACCGACCTTGATTCCCGTGGCCTGGATCTGGAAGGCGTCGCCGCCGCCATCGGTCCAGTAGCTGGTGGGGACGAGCTGCGCGTACACCTGGCTGCCGGCCGGGGCAAGGACCGTATCGCCCGACATCAGATCCTCTTCGAGGGTTCCGGTCACGAGCTGACCGGCGGCCTGGCTGTCGGAGTCGACACTGCCGTCGAATCGCACCCGGAGGGGCGCCGATGTCTCGATCAGCATCGCATCCTGGGCTGCGGGAGCGGTCTGGGGTTGAGTGGACCCAATGCTGGGCTGGTCCTGTTGGATCCGCTCGGTTGGTTGCGTGAACTGCGGAGTGTGGGATTCCGGTGTCATCTGACCGACGTTACCGCAATCGCTGAGCGTCCAGCCGCCCCGCACCGTGGTGTTGTCGCAGTAGTACTTGCCGACGCTCTGGAAGCTGTTGAGGTAGCCCAGGACGCTCCCGCAGGTCTCGGACCCGCGCGCGACCACCATGCACCCGCCTGCAAATCGGTAGTTGTTGAGGCAGCAGTTCTCGTCCGCCTGTACCTCGGCGGGTGTGACGAGAGCCACCGCGATGGCGGTGACGAGAAGCAGTGTCTTCAGGTTCCGTTGATTGTTCATATCGGTTTCTCCCTCCGACCGTGCACGGTCGGTGCCGTCAGTATACAGATTTGACGGGGGATATCGCTAGATTGACATATATTTGACAATTGACTGTTCGACCGGGTGACCCGACGTAGGGTGGGCCTTGGCCCACCATCAGAATTGTTAAGGATTCGGGAATGACTCTGAAGGTGGGCTGAAGTCCACCGTACTGCTCAGGCGCGAATCCCCGCCACGACCCTCTTCAGCACCAGAACCAGCAGGTAAACGGCGCCGGCGATGACGATAGTGGTGGCGCCTGCGGGCAGATCGGGAGAGTAGCTGACGGCGAGACCGGCGGTAGTGAACGAGACCGCGAGGACCGAGGCGAGGGCCATCATACCGCGCAGGGTGGCGGTGAACTGACCGGCGATCGCGGCGGGCAGGGTGAGGAGAGCGATCACCAACACGATCCCGACCACGCTCACCAGGAGCACCACGGTGAGGGCGGTGAGGACCAGCAGGACGAGGACATAGGCCTCGACGTTGAGACCGCGGAGGCGGGCAAACTCCTCGTCGAAGCAGACGGCCTCGAGCTGAGGGTAGAGACCGAGGGCGAGCAGCAGAACCACCGCGTCGAGCGCCGCCATCGCCCACAGATCGCCGCCTCCGATCAGCAGGATGTTTCCGAAAAGGTAGCTCATGAGATCTTCGTGGTAGCCCGGGGTAACGGCGATGAAAAGGATCCCAACCGCCATGCCGATGGCCCACACCGCACCGATGATGGTGTCCTCCCGCTCACGCACGCGGAGACTCACGACACCGATGACCAGGGCGGCTGCCACCGCCGCGACCACAGCGCCCTGGGCGGGCGTGACCGGCCACCCGTGAACGACCTTTAGCCAGCGCGCGATTCCCAGACCGGCGAGGACGCAGTGGGCAATGGCGCCGGCGATGTACGTGATGCGCCGCACCACGACGTAGGATCCGACCACCCCGCAGGCGATCCCGGCCAGGGCGCCCGCCACCAGCGCGTGCCGGAGGAACTCGAACTGGAGAACCGCGTTGATGAACTCCATCAGTGATCCACCCTATGATCGTGCCGCACCATGCGCACCTCGCCGCCGTAAATCTCGGAGATCGCGCGGCCGTCGAGAGAGCTGGTGGGGTGGATGTCGACGTGCCCGTGGACGCATATCACCGTCCGCACGAAACCTGCTACAAAGCCGAGATCGTGGGTCACGAGGACGATGGTGATGTGCTGGTTGAGCTCCTGCAGCAGCTCGAAGAAGTCCAGCTCGACCTTCTGGTCGAGACCGGCGGCGGGCTCGTCCAGGAGCAGCAGATCGGGGTCGGTGACGAGAGCGCGGGCGAGCAGGACGCGCTGCCTCTGCCCACCTGAGAGGTCTGAGAAAGGCCGCCCTCCGAGAGCTTCGAGATCCACCATGGCCAGGGCCTCGGCCGCGGCCTCCCGGTCTGCTCGAGTGTAGTTTCCGAACCGGCGGCCCGTTCCGAGCCGTCCCATGAGAACGACATCGGTCGCTCGCACCGGGAAGCGTGGGTCCATCATCGCGTGCTGGGGCATGTAACCGATGCGGGGCCGGGCCTTGCCCGGTGGCAGGCCGAAGACGCGGACTCGTCCGGTGGTCGGCTTCAAGAGACCGACGATGAGCTTGACCAGGGTCGTCTTGCCGCCGCCGTTGGGTCCGATGACGCTTGCGAAGTCGCCGGCGGTAATCTTGATGTTGACGTCCTCGAGCACCGGCGGTCCGGTGTCGAAGCGGAAGCTCAGGTCTTCCACCTCGATGACGGGTGTGGAGTCCTGGTGGGTGTTCATCTCAGCCCCCCCGCGATGCGGTCGGCCATGATCTCCAGGTTTGCCAGGTAGTCGCCGGCGAGGGGGTCGAGCTCGACCAGCTCGCAGTCGAGGGCATTGGCTACCTGTTCCGCCGCCGAGCGAGAAAACTGGGGTTGGACGAAGAGGGCCGGCACCGGCTGCTGTCGAAGCTCGTCGACGACCATAGCCAGGCGCCGGGCCGATGGGGCCTTGCCGTCCACCTCGACTGCCATCTGAATCAGCCGGTAGCGGCGGGTGAAGTAGCCGTAGGCGGGATGGAAGACGAGCAGGGTGCGGCCGGCAAACGGGGCGAGGATGTCAGCGACCCGGGCATCGGTGTCATCGATGGCTCGATGAAGGGCGGCGAGGCGTTCTTCGATCCCCGGCGCCTCGACCGGCAGCAGTGCCTCCAGCGCTTCTGCGGTGGTGCTTGCAATGATCTTCATTCGCTGCGGGTCGAGCCAGATGTGGGGGTCGAGGAGACCGGCGTCGTGATCGTGGCCGCCGCCGCCAATCGGTTCGAGCTCGACACCTGCCCGGCAGTCGACGACGCGGAGCTCCGGCATCAGCTCAGAAACCTTGGCGAGAATCGGACCTTCAAAGGGTGCGCCGATCTGGAGATAGAGCTGCGCATGATCGAGGGCGGCCACCTGTTTTGGGGTCGGTTCGTAGGTGGCGGGGGATGCCCCCGGGGGAAGCAGAACGTCCACCTGCGCGAGATTTCCGGCGAGCCACTCGACGAGAAATGCCTGCGGAGGAATGCTGACATAGACCTCCTGGGCGCCGGAAACGACCGGAGCCATGATCACGAGGGTCAAGGCTACAGGGGATAGGCTTCGGCGAAACCGCAACGTGGTCTCCGATCAGCCGCGGGCGGCGACGCAGACGAGCTTGCCCTCGTCGCACTCGCTGCAGCGCTCGACGGAGTGGGTGCGGCTGAACTCGAGCCAGTGACGTTGTTGATGAGGATTGAGCACCCCGGTGCCGTGGCACAGGGGACACACACCGTCCAACGCCGCGAGGATCGCCGAACGGATGAACTCCGAACGGTTTGGGATGTCCTCCATGGCCTCGACCAGTGCCTCCTCGGCCTTGAAGGTGATGATTTGCTGCTTGCCGCCCATGGTTGCCATGCGTCGCCTCCGGTTCTTCGAGCGTGGGTGTTACATGGTAATACCATTTGTTAGAGGCGTCAATTGGTGGGGGTCGCGTCTCCGTCGTCGTCCTCCGGTAACAGTTTCACGAGATCGCGGGTGATCCCCGGGGTGAGCATGGAGAGCGGCTGTGCCCTGATTTCCGGGTCGGCGAGCTTTCCGGTGAACGTGAACTGGGCGGCGATGATGCCCTCCCGGTTGACCCCCGTCAGTAGGCGACCCAGCAAGGGGATGTGGCCGATGAACCGTTGCAGGGTTCCCATCGGCGCCAGTGCGCCACGGATATCGACCTCGCCGGCGCCAAAGTCGACATCGCCGTTGACGACGATTCCGAGCCCGTCCGCGTGAACCCGCATATTGTTGATCGAGAGCCGGCTTTTCTCGTAGCTCAAATCCGTTTTGATCCGGTTGATGTTGAGACCGGAACCGGTAAAGCTGGCGAGAAGACCCTGAAGAGAGGTCAATCGAAGCACCCGGGTCATCACGTCGGACTCGGTGAGCTTGGTGTCTCGAATCTCGACCTGACCGGTGGCCGGCCCTCCCTTGGATTGACGTTCGGCCGTCATTTCGAGGGTGCCGCCCTCGAAATGAGAATCGAGCCCGAGTGCGTCGATGACCTTCCCGAAATTGTCGATTTGAAGCTGGAGAGAATTCCCATCCGTGCCGGAAGAGGCAGTGAGGGAGATGCGACCCTCGGGGACGGTTGAAGCGCCCAATTGCGCCCGCTCCCACATGCGGCCGTCGAAGGACCCATCTGCCGTCACCGAGGTGAACTCGACCCCGCGCTCGCCGTACAGATGTTCCAGGCGGACCGCGATGTCGAGGGGTGGGGT
>Ga0164313_10004788_pt1 | contig 11989 bp, 19 predicted proteins | sample GuaBasSedimGuay4_FD_113735 | JGI IMG/M metagenome (GOLD analysis project Ga0164313, IMG submission 113735) | Subseafloor sediment microbial communities from Guaymas Basin, Gulf of California, Mexico - Guay4, Core 4569-4, 0-3 cm | ecosystem: Environmental > Aquatic > Marine > Hydrothermal vents... | reverse complement strand
CTTGGTGCAGGTGCATGATAAGCGATGCCCACGTGTCGGGCTCTTCGCCCTTCTCCTGAAGGAAGTCACGCACGCGGTCGAGGAACTGTGGTGAATTGACAGGCTGGTCATCCCAGTCGCTTTTCGCCGTGGTCTCGGGGGCAGTGTCTCGTTCGATCTTGAGGGCGCTCTCGGCGACGTTGGCGAGGGTGCCTGGTTCGTCGAGATTCATGTCGCCGACGCTCTCGTGAACCGTGCCGATGAAAGGAACCGAGTCGGGATCTCGGTTCAGATCGGCCTCGATTCGATCATTGAACGTAGCGTATTCCTCGGGGGCCGGTCTTTCACCGTCTCCGCCCGCCCCCTCCCACTCCCGGAGGGTGCTTGGAGCGAACCGCATGGGATTTCTATCGAGCCACGCGGAGTGAGCGGAGTCTTCGCCGAGGTTCATCGCTTCGACGCGCTCCATTTCCACTTGCCGGAGCGGGGTGTCTGAGGAGCCGTAGACGTGAGCGTGAGCCTGAAACGCTTTCAGGTGTCGGCAGCCATCTTGGATACCGGAGTCTTCCATCATGAGAGACAGTTCGGCTCCAGCGAATCCCTGACGGATCCCTTCGAAGTACGCGATCTGCTCCATCTTCCCGAGGTTCCTCATGATCTTCGATGTCACTTCTGCCGGCGCGTGCTGCGCGAGCAAGCGGTAAGCTTCGGACATCAGGGACAGGTGGCGCTTCTCGTCTTCGGTGAATCGGAAACGGATCACTCGTCGTCTCCCTCGGGCTCATCACCTTCGTCTTCGTCGCCATCTTCCGCGTCGGGGTCTTCTTCTTCGGGTTCGTACCCGAACTTCTCGAACCCGCGATGGATCCACATCTCGCTCTCTTCGAGCTTCGTGAGCGCGATTGAGAACTCGCGGCTGACCGTGCCGAGGTTGTCCAGATCGTCGACCACGTCCTGAATGATCGCCATCGCCTCGGAAAGGCCCCGCTCCTGCTTCTTTGTCAGCTTGTCTGCCATCACTCACTCTCCTCGAAGTCCAGCTCTTTCGCGGACTCGTCGTTCATCATTTCCACAAGACGCAAAGAGAGGAGCCTGATCCATTCCTCGTGCGATTCATACTCGCTGTCGACGCTTTCGATGGCGTCGGGGGTGCTTTCTGACATCCAAAACTCGAACTCATCTCGGGTCATCAGTTCGCCCCGTGTTCGAGGTTCTTGACGCGTTCTTCCACGGCGGCGATGCCGGCTTCGTTAGAGAGTTCCTTGAGCACGACCGAGAGCACGAGCAGCGTCTGGTCTTTGCCCTTGGTGCTTCGGATCACCCGCTTGTTCCAGTCGATTTCGATCGATTCCTTGTAGACCACCGACTTACCATCGCTCCGTTGCGTCGTGTCGCGAGTGCCAGCGCCTTTGCGCGTCACCTTCTCGACGGGGTACTTCGAGCCGGCGACCAGGACGGCATTACACAGCACGGCGTCTGTGGCACCGAGTTCGCGGTCGAAAGATCCGCTCATCGAGTAGAGGAGTTGGTTGTTTTTCGTTCGGTACTCGAACAAAAGGGTTGCGCCGAGGGCTTTTCTGGCCCCCTCGTTGAAGTCTTCTGGCATGGCGGGTCGAGAGTGCCCCAGGTGTCAGACAATCGCAAGCACGATGGCGATGGTGGTACACTCCGGCCATGTCCTATTCCCTAGGGTCAGCCACGCCCGGGGATGCCGCCTTGGCGACAGAGGCCGGTATTCCCGTCGACATACTGATGGCCATACGTCAGATCGAGTCGAGCGCAAGCCCGCGGGCGGTTCGGTTTGAGCCGCATGTTTTTCATAGAAAGACAAACAGCCGTTTCGTCAGTTCGGTTCCCGGTAGTCCGGGCGAGGTGAGCCGTGTTCGAGAGTACACAAACCGCGCGGCGTTCGAGCGAGCGAGACGGTACGACGAAACGGCTGCGATCCAGTCCACGTCATGGGGTCTTTTTCAGGTACTCGGTGGCCACCTCATACGTCGGTACCCTCGTCGTCCTGTTAGTGCATTCGATGCCAACCCAGAGCAGGTAAGCAAAGAGCTTCTGGTTTCCTGGTTTCAAGGGAACCCACGAGCCAAGACCGCAGCGCAGAACTACGACATTGCTGAGCTTGCCCGAAGATACAACGGCTCCGATCGATGGCGACGGCGGGTGACACTGGCGTTAGAACGCATCCAGGGGGAGGGGATAGAGATAGCGCAGGGGTCTATGAAAACAGCGCTACCCGTCCTAGGTATCCTTGCAATCACAGGCTCCGCGGCAGTTGCGGGGTGGGCGTACTATAAGTACGGGAGACGTTAGATGGCAGACCAGTCAGGTGGCAACGCTCGGTTCAGGGGACCCGGGTCGCAGTGGAAGTCGAGCTGGAAAGGCAAAGAGCCGTTCAACGACATGTGCTGCTTTCAAGGGTTCTCGATTGAGCCAGATGGCGCGTACTACGAAGAACCAGGGGGCGCGTTGGATTTAGCCCCTGGCGGGTATTGGCTCGGGGCGCTCATTCACGTCGATCACGATCTGCCAGATGGTGTTGAGCAGTTCATTGCGATGAATAGCGGGTCGCCCGGGGTCGAGGGATGGGAGTTGGTTTACAACAAGAAAACCGGCATATCCTACGAGTTCAAGTTCCGCGTTTACGACGGCGTCGGTCTCGCTGCGTCGGTCACGACACCGTCGGTGTTCATCGCACCCAACGTGGACGAGGACATTCCGATACGCATCGCCGCCTTCTTCTTGGCGCCAACAGGCGGGGCGCCGAACGGTGCTATTGCAATCAACGTCGAGAACCAGCCCGCGTTCGCTTCACTCGCGAGTCCGTATTCCAATCCGTCGCCGTACCTGCGGCTCGGCGTGAGCACTCTCGTTGAGGACCAGAGCATGTCCCCACCTCAGTGCATCTACGGTCTCGAAGGAGGCGAGGGAAACTACGATTCGTCGGACGTTCTCCCGGTGACTGCCGATTGGTACCAGCGCGTAAAGAACGCGCTTCAGCTCGTACCGATGCCGTCTGACGTGGCTGGAGTTCCGGTCCCTGGGTACACGGTGGATAACGGATGGCGCGGAAACAACCCGTACATCTCGCCGGGCGTTGCGCCAAACCCTCTTCCGCCGTTCGCTGGTGACACGCCACTCGTGTACGGGGGCGGAACCGGCAACCTCACAGTGGAGTGCGGGCCGGTTCTATTCGCTTTCTGATGGCGACAGTCCACGGCCGAGGTTGGCGGCCTGGTTTCGTACCTTGAGCAGTATCGACTCGTGGGCGGATATTGGCCCCGAGTGCTTGTCGAGGTACACCTGGGTCGTTACGGGGCTCGCGTGACCGAGGAACGTTTGGATGTCCTGAATGGGTACGCCTGCGCTATCGAGGTCTCGTGCGACCATGTGACGGATCGCATGAATCTTGACACCCTCCATGTCCACGCCCGCGTCCTGCGCGGCATGCGTGAGGATCCAGTTCATCATCCGGTCGGTGATGGGTTTGTTCCGCTCTAGGTTGCGCGTGAGCGACGTGTCGTGAGTGGCAATGAACACGCCGTCGTCTGAGCCAAGGCTATCGAGCCGATCGGCAGCGAGCCAGTACGCCCTAATCGCCACGCCGCATGTCTCTGGAAGCTCGAAGGTCTTCCTCTTGCCGCCCTTGACCGTGACCGTGTACGAAGGCGGCGTGCTCTTGAAATCAATGTCCCTGACCCGGAGGCCGGCAACTTCAGCGCGGCGCCTGCCGGTGTACGCGAAGAACAGCAGGACGGCTTTGTTACGGAGGCCGGTGACAGTCAGCGGGATGGATTTGACGATGGCGTCAAACGTGTCCCAGTCCATGGCCTTCGCGTCAGAGTAGGGCGTGGGAGCGATGTCCCTCTTGGGCACCGAGTCGAAGGGGTTGCTCGCGATGAGTGGGTCGGCGTTGGGAGATGGGGGTTGTTGGAGGTACCGGAACAGGCTCGTGAGGGCACACAGGCGGTAGTAGGTCGTGGCTCTGCTCACTTCCTTGTGGGTGAGGAGCCATTTCTTGAACGCAGCCGCGTGGGCCGGGGTGACGCTTTCTGGGCTGATCCAATCGAACAGGGTAAAGAACTGGCGGATCGCGCAGGTGTAGGACCGCCGTGTGTTGTCGTTGAGGCCACCGAGGAACCCGGCGATCATAGTGGCGTAGGTTGCAGCTTTCCGCTGATCGCCGTTACCGAAGCGGGCGATCTCGTCGTGAGTCGATGGTGCAAGAGCGTTGGCCACAGACGCAGTATAGCATTGACGGATTGGAATGTGTCAGACAGTATACCTCAGTGCAGGACAGGATCGGGAATGCAGATCGCTGATTTGATGAAGAAGAAGCGGCAGCGGGTGAAGGTCCGTGTGCCGGCTTCGCTCCAAGACAAGCTCGGCGCGGCAGCTAGCGGGACGGTCGTGAGACTGTTTCGCCGCGGCTCAATCGCGTGGGTGCTCGTGAAGGTCAAGGGGTCGGGTGAGCACGAGTTCCGGCCGCAAGATCTCTCCCTGGCGTAGCCGTGGAAGTGACCGTCTGCACGTGGGATGCGACGCATACGCTCGACCGCGTAGAGGCGCAGCACGAGGCGATTCGTACCGGCGTCATCAAAGCGCTCGTTGACAAGTACGGAAAGAACTCCGATAAAATCGGAGTCGCAATGGACTACCTGAAACTCACATCCGTGGTGAAGCGCGGAGACGGCCACCTGGCGTGCGCCGAGTGCGGTTCTCTCACTGATGAGGTCTTGTCGAGGCCGGGGATCAGAGACCGCCTGGAAGCTGTGCGAGATGTTGCGCAGGATTTCGGCGGAGCGATCGACCGAACCCGCAAGGCGCGGGCACTGGGCGCGTAATGCTCCCGCACGGAGTTCACGTAGTACCCATCGGTGAGTGGGCAGACGAGGACGTCCTCGACGAGCTTGGCATCGACCTATGGGCGACCACGGACCGAGCAGATATGCTCTTCGACAGAGCCGAGATTCGGTTCAGCTCCTACGAAGAGGTGCGGTACGGCGCGGTCTATGGAGAGGATGTCGTCGGAGCCGCGACGCTTGGCATGAACCGGGACGGCAATGGCGGATGCGAGTTCACTTTCTCTGTTGTAGTTGACGATGAGTGGCAGAGGCAGGGGATCGCGAGGTACCTAGTGAACACTGTGATGGCAGACGCCTCCGGAGAAGCGCTGTCGTGTGAGTACGCGATGTTCCGCGTGTGGGTGGTCGACCCGCGCATGGCGCTACTGCTCGAAGACCTCGGGTTTGAGTCAGATGGCATCGAATGGACGCTGGACTCTCCTCACATGTCGAGACCAATGATACAATCCTGAGGTGTCCAGCGAAAACGGCGTCGTTGCGAGGATCAAAGCGTCGAAGGATGTGCTCGCAGCCGCACTGCTCGTGATCACGGTCTTGTCCGGGGTCGTGAAGTTCGCGTTTGACGAGGCGATGGAGTCGCGCGATGCCGCAGACGCGGCGACGGCGCGGACGATCGCGGCTCTTACCGAAAGCCATTCCTCCGAGATGGAGGCTGCGCTCGATCACATCGGCAAACTCGAAGAGGCTCAGTCGGCGACCGTAGATGCGTCGCGTGATCGGTTTCAGAAGTCTGAGGTCATCGACGCGGAGATCCGCGGTGCAGTAAACGCGCTCCGCACTGAGATTCGCGTTCGGCACCGAGAAAACCCAGAGGCATACGGCGTATCCCGTGGCACCGCTACGCTACGCCACCTCTCCCGAGAGACGGACCGAATGCTCATCCGGTCGCAGAACGCGATGCCGCAAGGGAACCCGCTCGAAGGTCTCTAACCGGGCGCGTGATCGGAGTAGTCTCGGTCGGATCGCGCAGTCTTACTCACGATGGCGTTGTAGTGGTCTTCGCCATCTGGCACGAGATCGACGAGGACCACAAATACCCCCGCCTTGTCCACGGTCACGTTCTCGCTTCGCGGTGATTTCCACCGAAGAGCCACGACACTTGGAGCGGGGTCGTATGGCCTCATGTCACTCACATCACCGTCGATGACCTGCAACCCGAGGAAAGTCTCAGGGAGTTTCGCGTCAACACGTACCCGCCTGCCAGACGATACTCCCGGCGGGTATGTCAGGTAGTCGGGGCGACGCGGTATTTGGATTTTGCCGGAGCGCTCCTGGGTACCGCCGTACTTCTTTGCGCGCTTCTTCGCCGTAGACTCTCCGAGCATTTTGACATGAGGAACGCCGTACTCGTCGATCCACTGAGTCCGGTGAAGCACCTTCATGCTGGTGGCAGCGAAAACGACCGCGACGCGTCGCTTCATTTCTGTCACCTCGTAGTCCATGTCCTCCACGTTCTTCTTGGTGCCAGCGAAGCTGAACGTGAGGTCGTAGTTCTCGGGAGGTTTCCGGTTCGGGATCTTCGTGTAGTCGTAGAACTGGACTTCGGGGAATCTCTCGAACAGGCCCGGGACCATGAGTTCCCAAGGCAGGTCGCTGAACACATTCAGTCGAACCAGCGGCATTTCGTTCTCGCACGCCGTGTCGCACACGTGGCTTTCGATACTGGCAACGAGCATTCGTACAAACGCCTCGGGTTGGTTTACCAGCGATGACAGGAGCGCGAACTTCTTGATCGTGTTGTACCGGTCAGACCGGTTCTGTCCGCTGAACACGAGACAGGACGAAGCGCACTGGACAGTTGCTCTCCTGCAAACGTTCACACGGACCCGTGCCGATCGTTTCATCCCGAACAATTCAGAGGCCCTGGACAGCAGACTGTTGACGTAGTCGTTCTTGTACCCCTGGGTAGTCGGAAGGATCGACAGGCCCATGACGAGGGCTTTCCTGAACCCGGTCTCTTCGAACAGCGTGTCCACGATGTCGTCGGGGGTCTCTTTGGCGGTCTTGTAGTTCTGACCGAGGATGCTTCGTTTCATCGATCGTGGGGTCTTGTAAGCCGTCGCCGGGATGATCTTTCCCTCACGGGGCCGCGTGGTCGGGAAGTAGGGCACCATCAGGGAGTGAGCCTCTTCTTCGCTCATCCGCATCGCGGCCTCGAAGTCGATCTCTTGCCTTCCAATGGCCTTCATGATCGCGCTCAGGGAGTCTTCGGGAGCGTCGGAGATTCTTGACGGCACGCGCGATGGGTTCGCGGCCATGGAGGTCACTTCTTGGTAATCTTCCTCGGTCGGAGCATCAAGGAAGATGAAACCGTCGGTCGCCTCGTGGGCCATAGAGACAGCATCGTCTCGTTCCTTGGCCAACCCGATGACACGGCCATGATTGTCGATGAGTAAGTACGCGGGGCCTTCCATGGAGACATCGTACCTCATACCCCCTCTCTCTGCCTGAGCCAACGTGCGTCGAAGCTACTTGACCCAGAGGGCTGTCTGACACAGACTCGCTAAGTGAAGCTCGATGACGCGATTCGCCACGCGGCCACCATGCTCGACGGCCTCAGCGGTAAGGACGCAGCGGCCGTTGTTTCTCTGATTGAAGTCGGGAAGCGAGTGAAGCGGTTTAGGAAACCTATCCGACAGCTGGCGGATTCGTTTGCCCCAGGAGCGGCAGAGCTGAACCAGCTACCGATGTTCAGCGAAGAGGACTAGAATGAGGGCGTGTCCCTGATCGAAAGGCGAGTGGAGGCCCTTCGTCGACTGGGAGCGAAGCTCTGCTCGTCCTGTAATGTCGTAATGCCTCGCAGTAGCACGAGGGCTGAATGCCATCCGTGCTTCCAGGTCACCATGGACAATAGACGCCAGGACGAGGCGAAGCTTCTTGCCCGAGTGCAGTCCGACCACGACCACGCCATGGCCTCTCGCCCGAGCAGCACCGAGTACCGCGTTTCGTGCTCTGACATGTCGGATGACGTGAAAGCGGCCATGGAATTGTGGGCATTTGGCGGCAAGCTCTGACCGCGATACCATCGCGCCATGGAATCACTATTCGAATTCGCAAAAGACAACCTCTTTCCGCATGGCCCGTTCTTCGCGTGGCTCTTCCTCGCAATGCTCTTCGGGCAGGTGATGAAAAAGACCTTGTGGACGAAACACAATGCGGCTCACAAGAAGCCTCACTGGATCTGGTGGTGGGCGTACAAGTCGATGGCTCTACACCCGGTCTTGGTTGGCGTCATCATTGGGCTGCTGTGGCAAAACCCAGAGGGCGCAGACCCCGCGTGGTCCCTTGCGGCGTCTTGCGGCTACTTCGCAGTGGCTGGCGGACTGTCGACATGGGCCTACGAGGTCCTCAAGAGTATAGCGAAGAAACGAGCCAACCTCGACCTTACGCTGCCAGGCCTCGACTCGAAGCCACCGAAGCCACCCGAGGGTTGATCTGTCTGACATAGCCGGGTAGCCTCTCGCCATGCGTATCGGCGTATTCAGCGAAGAGAGCTACCCGCTCTACAATTGCACGAACGACACGCTCAAGGTGCTCAAGGGGAGCGGTGATCCCGAGGTGGTGAGAATCGCTGACCTGATCGAGGGCAGGAAGCGAAGGCAGCGATTTGACGTGTGGGTCACAACCCAGAAAAGTCGCAAGGACGACGTTGGTTCGTTTTCTCGATGGCTTCTCAAACAACGGAGGGACCACGGTCGGTACCTCGGGCGCCTCTGCTCCGGCGGAGATCCTGAGGCATCGCTCAGGATGTTCCTCAAGCCCAACATGTACGGCATCGAGGTTTCTGAGCACACCGGGAAGTGCTTTGCGAAAGCAATCGAGGAATGGGATAGGTGCGGCGCATGAAGAAAGCGTGGGAGTGGCTCAAAGGAGCCGGGGTGTGGATCGCCATGGCGCTTCTCGCGTTCGTCGGTGCGGGATGGATGTGGCGTCGCCAAGGCGGGAAGCTCGGAGCACTGAAAGACCAACTCGCGGTCGAGAAGGCCACGACCCGCGTCAAGGAACTCCGGATGGAGCGCACCATGCTCAAAGAGCGGGATGCGGAGTCCGTGCTGGCGATCGCGCGCATCGACGAGGCCCTGGATCGCAACAAGCGTGAGATACGCGATGCGTTCGAGAAGGGCGCAGACGCCACGGAGGAAGAGATTGATGAAGAACTTGCTCGTCTTGGTCTGTAGCGTTCTGATCTTTGCGTTCGCCTCGACCGCATTCGCCGAGGAGCCGTTGCCGGGTCCAGAAGCATTCTTGGATGTCTGCGCTCCCGGGATCACCGGGGCCTACCGGGGTTCATGGATCAACGTGGAGGTCGCTGGAGATTCCGTGAGGGCGCGGTGGTTCCCGGCCGACATCATCCGGTGCATGACTATCCGGACTACGAGGCTTCCGCTCTACGCGGCACGGGTTCAAGTTCTCGATCACCGGATCGTAATCCTGAGCGACCGTGTGGTGAACCTTCAACGTCAGGCCGACTCTGCTGAGGAAGGCGAGATCGTGGCGGTGCTGGCCGTTGACGCCGCTGTGAGGGGCCAGAGAGAGGCCGAGGAGTCTCGGGATGCGTGGCATCGATCCAGGGCACTGTGGTTCGCCCTGGGGGCAGTCGTGACGGCCGCAATCGTTGCACTCACCGGATACGCCCTCGGGCAAGCAGGAGACTGACGTGTCGATGCTGGAGAAAATGGGCCGCGCGTTCGCGGTCATCGAGAAGCTGAAGAGACTCCCACTCGGCGAGCGTCGGTGGATTCTTCAGGCGGCGATCAGAGCGCTCACTGATGCCAGGACGCAGGCGATGGAATCAGCGTCATCGGGGGACAGTCAGGTCCACCTAAATGGGCTGGAGCGCCTTCGTACGGTCGATGTGGTGATGGAGCTTCTGAACACCATCGAGATCCACGGGTGAGCACGGTCAAGTACCACATCTGTTCTTGCATCGAGTGCGGAGCGTGGCCTCTTCGGGACATAGACGAAGCGGGTCGAGTGGGGACATGCCCGAGCGGGCACGTCGTTCCGGTGTTTGTCACGATCGAGCAGTACGACGAGGCATTCGGAGGGAATGACGCCTGCGGAGTGCCGGGATGTGGCCATCACGTTGAGGCGTCGGGTTTTTTGAAGTGCCGTCCGTGTATCGCTCTTGGGTCGCCGCGATCTCAAAGGCGCCGCGGTGCCGTGTAAGTCGTACGGTGTATACGGCACCTTGTCACGATCTCAAAGGCGCCGTGATGCCGTTGCAAGATCGAAGGCGCGCGTCAGGAGACTCGGCGAGGGATGCGTCGCGATCTCAGAGGCGCCGCGAAGCCATTGAAATACGAGTCGCTACGCCTGTCGAGGTCTTTTAGGCGCCGCGATGCCGTTGTAAGCTCGACGGCACCGCCGACCTGTTTACGTCACGATCTTCTGGGCGCCGTGGAGCCGTTACAGGGAGTCGGAAAGTCGTCGCAGTCTTCGAGGCGCCGCGGAGCCGTTGATGGGATGGCATACGCAGGCGACTGCCGCAGTCTTCGAGGCGCCGCGGTGCCGCTGTAAGATAGATAGGAGCGTCCATGTCCACGATCTCAAAGGCGCCGTGATGCCGTTGCGATCTGGTCTCCGTGCAATGAATGTGTCGCCGAGGGCACTGCCACGATCTTCTGGGCGCCGTGGAGCCGTTGCAAGTTCGACGGCACGGCCGACGTGTTCACGTCACGATCTCTGAGGCGCCGTGGAGCCGTTGCAGGCGGGTGTATGAGCTGTCGACTTGCAGCTTGGGTCGCGATCTCCGAAGCGCCGCGATGCCGTTGTGATGAAACCCGTGCCTCGGGTTTGCTGTAGTCTTATGGCGCCACAAAACCATCGAGCTGTCGATTTAGAATTGATCCGTGGACCGATGGGTGTCGCGATCTCAGAAGCGCCGCGAGGCTATTGCGAGGTTGGTCTGGGCGCCGCGACGCCGTTGCAAGTCGTCGGGCCACCACGCCTCCCCATTCTCGTAACGGAGTCACGATCTCAAGGCGTCGTGAAGCCGTTGCAGTGCTCAGATCGAGAAAACGCCGCGCGCGGTCACGATCTTCTAGGCGTCGCGATGCCGTTGTAGTGAGCGTCGCGACCATGTCGCATGTCGCAGTCTTCGAGGCGATGCGAAACCGTTGCAGGCACGGCGAGGCCGCAGCTCTCGCGGAGTGCTCTGTCACGATCTCAGAGGCGCCGTGAAGCCGTTGTAAGACGCGCTCATCGACCTGGAGTTGGCGCCATGACCCTGCGGTCACGGTCTCAAGGGCGCCGTGATGCCGTTGCAAGTTGTGTACACTGAAAGGCCGTGACTAAATGCGCATTAAGTCACGGTCTCAAGGGCGCCGCGATGCCATTGCAAGAGTCGTATTCAGTTGTCAAAGATTTCGACTAGCTATGAGGCGACTTGCGAGAGGTCAGTTACTCGGCGGCGTCAGCGGTGTCCATCGTCACGTCATTGCTAGGCGTCTCCGAGGAATCACCAGCCTTTGTCGACTCGCGAGAGGTCACGGGTTTTTCGAGACCACCGGGGCGCTCGCTTGGCTTGCACCGGGGGCCCATGACTTCGATAAGGATTTCTCGGAAACGACCGGGAGCAGCGTGTTGAAGATTGTATCGAACCTGAGGGGGAACGTAGACGTCCTCCTGCTTCTTCAACTCAGGCTGCTTTTTCAGAACAGCGATGTCGTAGTCGTCCACGGAGATCGTCTCGAACTGCGTACTGAGACGTATCGCAGCTTCTCGGAAAAAGGCGTCCCGCGAGTTCTCGAACCCAGCGTGCTCATCGGCAGCCCACTGGCGAAGGTGTACGTCTTTACGAGCCCATGTGTAGAGCCACCACGCAAGTCGAGCGTTGGTTGACGTCACTCCGCGACTGCGAATCCACCGGTCGGCCTCTGTGAGCGGAACAAAGAGGTCAGTCGGCTTGCTGTCGATCCATTCGCGCCAGTAAGCAACGACGCCGTGGTGTTTGGCGAACGCTACGCAGATATTTCGAACATCGATGCGCCGTCTTTCGCTCAGGCAGTGATGCCAGTGAGTGAGTCCCGTCCATCGCGACAGAACGCGCTTCACCAATTCGAAGTGCTTATCGGCGTGACCCGTGAGCAGGTGGGGCTGCATGCTGCGCCCCATCATGTGGTGTGGGATGGTGAGCG
>Ga0164313_10004787_pt1 | contig 11989 bp, 5 predicted proteins | sample GuaBasSedimGuay4_FD_113735 | JGI IMG/M metagenome (GOLD analysis project Ga0164313, IMG submission 113735) | Subseafloor sediment microbial communities from Guaymas Basin, Gulf of California, Mexico - Guay4, Core 4569-4, 0-3 cm | ecosystem: Environmental > Aquatic > Marine > Hydrothermal vents >... | reverse complement strand
TACTATAACAAGCATTAATGATGGTGACCTCTATTCTGTGCTTCCTCAACGAATCAGATTCTAGAAGCTGATGCGATGGACGCGGAACACGGACCTACTGAACTTACCTATACTTGGCAAACGATCCTGCACCATGAGGATCATACACATCCAGAACCTATTGATCAAACTCCGGTTACGATCACGGTTTTAAGTGCGGTCGGTTGCGATGGCGAGGATTATTATTACGAGATCATTCTCACTGTTGTGGATGATGGTGGATTAGAAACTACTGTTTCTAGTAACATGTATCCCGATTGTAGTGTAGTACCGCCTACAGCTATCATCAATGCTAGCGAGACGGTTGGTTCTTCGCCATTGTTCGTGCTCTTTGATGGAAGTGGTTCTTTGAATGGGGGAGATACAATAGTGACCTACGCCTGGGATCTTGGTGATGGTACGTTGGACAGTACTATCGCACCTTCACACCTATATAATGATCCTGGAAGCTATTTGGTAACATTAACGGTAATTGATAACCTAGGATTAAGTCATCAGACCAATGTAATTGTTGAGGTTATTTCGTACGAACCGCCTGTTTGTGTTGGGCCAGTTGGCTCTTTACACCGTGAATATTGGACCGGAGTGCCTGGTGATGATCTCAACTCTTTGTATGCTGATCCGGATTATCCCGATAACCCATCTGGCTCAAGTTCTATAAGCAGTTTCCAAGGCCCAACTGATTGGGGCTCGGAGTATGGAACACGTGTTAGAGGCTATATCATTGCTCCAGAAACCGGGGATTATGTTTTCAATATTACCTCAGATGATTATTCGGAATTCTACATCAGTCCGAATGCAAACCCTGATCTGAAACAGTTAGCTGCCAGTATTGTTGGATGGACTGGTGCCACAGAATTTAATAAATTTGGATCACAACGTTCTTCCAACTTTACTCTTGAGGCTGGGGTTTATTATTACGTAGAGATGCGTCATAAAGAAGGAGCTGGTGGAGATCATTTTGCAGTTTACTGGGAGACTCCATCAAATTCGACCTTAACGATCGTACCAGGAGCAGATCTTGCGCCGTGGGAAGATTGTCCACCGAATTTCTTCTTGAAAACAATGCTCGATGGGCCATACGATCCGAATACTGGTTTGATGCACGATAGTTTGCGCTCGAAGGGATTGATACCAACATTGGAACCTTTTACCGCGCTTGGCTATACTCATGTTGGAAGTGGAGGTGAAACGGTCGATCCATCAATGTTCAATATTACCGGAAATAACGCCTTGGTCGATTGGGTTTTCGTGGAAGTCCGTGATAAGAATGACGCTTCTATTGTACTTGAGACCAAAGTTGTATTGGTCCAGCGAGATGGAGATGTGGTGGATACAAATGGAGTGGCTCGACTATTATTCTCGGTTAATGAAGATGACCATTACATTGCTGTTCGCCATCGGAACCACTTGGGAACAATGACCCTCAGTTCTGTTGCATTAAGTGATGAAGAGACAACTGTGAACTTCATTGATCCGCTTACAGATACTTATGGAACGGATGGAAGAAAGATCGAACTTGGAACAGCCAGACTTTGGTGCGGAAACGTTGTTGCAGATACCGCTGTGAAATATACTGGAGGAAGTAATGATCGTGACCCGATCTTGTTGAACATTGGAGGAATTGTTCCTACAGATACGAATACAGGTTATTTTAATGAGGATGTGAACTTGGATGGCATCGTTAAATACACTGGTTTTCAAAATGACCGTGATGCTATTCTTATTACGATAGGAGGAATTGTTCCGACAAATACTCGTCCTGAGCAGTTACCTTGATCTCATTGGAGCTTCTTGTATAGCTTTATGCGCTATGGGTGAATTCAATGTAACTAGGATAACTGATAAGTCTCAACTCAGGACTTTCCGTCAAGAACACCTTAAGGATATTCAGGCGATGGAGCGGATGCTGGAGCTGGATCGCTTCACATCTGGACCTATCCATATCGGGGCTGAACAAGAAATATGTTTGGTCGATAAATACTTCAAACCAGCACCTGTTGGTGAGGCATTGCTTAAGGATATCAATGACGAACATTTTACTACCGAAATAGGCCGTTTCAATCTCGAATTGAACCTTGATCCATTTGAATTTACGGACGACTGCCTTTCAAAAACAGAAGGGCAGATCAATGAACTGCTCGGAAAGTTGGAGAATGCTGCTACCGCAAGAGATTCAAGTGTCATCTTAACGGGGATCTTACCGACTATTCGTAGACGAGATCTCAATAAAGAAAGCATTGTTCAGATCCCCAGATATATTGCTTTAGTCGATGCCTTAGAAGAAGCGAGAGGGGAGGACTATGAATTCAAGATCACTGGAATAGATGAGTTGATGATAAAGCAGGGAAGTGGCATGCTCGAATCGAGCAATACGAGCTTCCAAGTGCATTTACAAGTGGCACCTGACCAATTCGTACAACAGTACAATGTGAGTCAAGCAGTACTGGCTCCAGTTTTAGCAATAGCATGCAATTCGCCCTTACTTTTCGGTAAGCGCCTATGGCGCGAAACTAGAGTCGCACTTTTTGCACAATCGTTGGACACAAGGAGAACTAGCGAACATTTGCGCCATTCTACAGCACGCGTATTCTTTGGCAATAAGTGGTTGGAAGGAAGTGTGGTGGACCTATATAAAGAGGAACTTTCGAATTACAGACCGCTTTTAATGGCGTCTTTTGAGGAGCCTGAAGATGCTTTAGTGGAAGTAGAAGCTGGTCGAACTCCCAAATTAACGAGCATGAGGGTTCATAGTTCAACCGTATATCGTTGGAACCGACAATGCTACGGAATAGGCCCCGATGGCAATCCTCATTTGCGTATTGAGAACAGGGTACTTCCAGCAGGGCCAACAGTTATGGACGAAGTGGCCAATTCAGCTTTCTGGCTTGGTTTAATGAAAGGCTTTGAAGATATATATCCAGATATCACCAAAGTGCTTTTGCACGAAGAAGCGCGTTCTAATTTTAATATGGTGGCTCATAATGGAATGGATACGAATTTGAATTGGGTCAACGATCAGAAGATCGGAACAAAGGAATTGATCACAAAAGAACTTTTGCCCATTGCGAGAGAAGGATTGAAGAAAGCAGGAGTAAGGCAGGACGATATCGATCGTTACTTGGACATTATTGGTGGGCGTAATGAGTCTGGCATGACAGGAGCACAATGGATCATAAATTCGCACACTGCGCTTTCTAAAACAGGTGCTTCTACCGATGAGATAAGTACCGGTCTAACCGCAGCAATGAAGAAACACCGTGCTGAAGATAAACCTGGACATACTTGGCCTTTGGCGGATTCCAGCGACACGGATCAGTGGGCACCTTTCAGGCTGTATGTTGAAGAGTTCATGACGCGTGAATTGTTCACTGTTGAAGCGGATGAAATACCCGAGATGGTTGCGGAGATAATGGATTTCAACCACATAAAACATACTCCGGTTGAAAATGGAAATGGCGAACTTATTGGACTGGTTTCTTCGAGAAATCTACTACGATATTTCACTCATCAGGCAAAGAACGGCAGTGGTGACAACGTGCTGGTCCGTGATATTATGATCAAAGATCCGATATCGATCGCACCCGATGCTTCCATCTCCGATGCGATAAGATCATTTAGGGAGAATAAGATATCTTGTTTGCCTGTAGTAGAGGGTAAGAAATTGATCGGAGTGATAACCGAAGAGGACTTCTTAAGCATAGCACGTCGTTTGCTCAAAGAGATCGACGCACCTGTTGCTTAGATATTTGCTTTTAAGCCGATCATAAATGTTCTTGGTATTCCTGGCCGAAGGCCAGCAGGTCTTCTTGAAACCAGATAAATATCGTCCATAAGATTCTTAACACTTCCAAAGAGTTGGATCTTCTGCCCTAATCTGTATGTTGCGCTAGCGTCTATTATGAAATTCGATCCGATCTCTGTACCGACAGGTATAGCATCTTGTCCAGCCACTGTTCGCATTTGGGCCGTGTATTTACCATTCATACTTATTGCGAATTTGCTATGCTCTAGACTGGCTTGGAGTGTGAGTTGATCTGGAGCTAAGTAAGGGAAAAGATCCCCGCTTTCGACGGATCCCCAAGGTTCGTATCCACTAACGAAATTGTTGGCGAATGTTGCAGTTGTGTGCGTATAATTCAAGAGAACTGGCAAGCTGAATCCCGTCGTGCTATTGGTCAATAAGTCATAAATAACGCTTAATTCGACGCCATAGGTATGTGCTTGTCCCGCATTGAATAGATCCGTGCTGCCTTGACCACCCGCAGCGGCTAAGTCAACACCTAATAAATTGATGTAATCATTGTAGAACAAGACAACACTTGCATTGAATCCGGATGAATTCCACCGGCTTCCTAGCTCGTAGTTCCAGCTTTCTTCGGGTAAAGTCCCTTCTTTGGTGCCGGGTGGGGTAAAGCCTTTATGTACTCCAATAAACACAAACAATTTGTCAGTGGTTAAATGCTCTAAAGAGATACCGGGGATCCACATATCCACGGTGTTTTTACGCTCGGTTAGATCAGTACCTGTGCGTTCAGGATCTTCTTTCCCATAGTCCATTCTTTCCATTGCAATGTTCTCGTACCGAATGCCTGGCCTTGCCGCGAATTTGCCTTTCTGGATCCGGTATTGCGCAAAACCTGCAAAAGCATTAGCGGTTTCGATACGGTTACTCTCTGTACCATGTATCCCGGCACTTGTTTGGAACATCCTGCCTTCGTTCATTTTATAACCATCGTCCCACTGGAATCTATCTATTTGGTCTTCGTGTATCCGAAGTCCAACTGCTAATTCTTGAGCCAATGTTTGACCACCGAACTTGGTCGTTATTTCACTTTGTATCCCTTGCGCAAAGTATTTCCGATTGTTCGCTTTAACCTGCAGCGCATCGTCATGCGAGTTTCCTCCAGTGATGTATCCCATGGTCTCCTCATTGCCATCAGGATCATCGAGAATTCCAGAAATGCCCGTATTCGTTCCAGTGCTGTCAACCACTTTGTCCAACTTATACCAATTGCGGTGGAAGTCATTACGATATATTGTTGTATTCAGTTGAGTTCTCCGACTGATCTCTATCGAGTGTCGTAAAGACACTTGGGTTTGATCCGTACTCATCAGATCCTTTTGAGAGGCAGCATAACGGCGATACGGATCATTCTCAAAATCATTTTGTGTTAACCCTAAATACGTTTCGTTCGACGTTTCCAAAGCCGTTCCAACTTTTAGCGTAAGCAATTGTGGCGTCTTTGCAGTGGCCTTGCTGCTCCACCGTACTTTGCCCAAGTAATCTTGTTTGTAGAAGCCAGTGTTCCCTCCACCATCAAGTTTTTTGAATCCATCCGAACCGTATTGGTATGTCTCGATCATATAACTCAGTTGTCCATGATCGTTACCGACCATAGCATGCATGGTCCTTCCGCCATTGGTTCCTCCAAGGAGAGTGAATTTCGCCCTTAGTCGATCTGGAATTTGCGTAGATATCAGATCGATCGCACCTCCGGTTGTATGTGGCCCATACTTGATCTGGCTACTTCCTTTTAGTATTTCCACCGCTTGCATACGGCCCATGGTAGGGAAGTAGTACGCGGCTGGGGCAATGTAAGGTGCAGGAGCCATTAATACACCATCTTCCATTATGGTGATCTTCGAACTTCGCTCTACTCCAGTTCCGCGCAAACCAATATTAGGACGTAGACCAAAGCCATCTTCTTCTTGAATATGAATTCCTGGTACTGTGCGGAGTGCACGATTCGCATCGCTATACGAGAAACGTTCAACTTGGCGAGGTGAAATATAATAGGCCGAACCCGGAATTGTCTTAGCACCTTGTTCTCCTCCAGTCATCGAATTTCCTGTGATCATAACCGCAGGAAGGTCAAGGACCGCCTCGCGTAAGTACACTGTTATGTCTACTTCTTTCCCATCATCAACCACCGCATCTGTTGTCCATGTTGAATATCCAACGCTAGAGAATTGAACTACATATGTCCCTGCAGGAACATCCAAATTGAATTGGCCTTTTGCATTACTGATCGTCCCTTTTTCGGCTCCTTTAACCCAAATGCTCACGTTATTCAGTGGTGTTATTGAATCATAGAGAAGTACCACACCGTTAATAGAACCGCCTTGTCCAAGAATGAAGGAAGGAGAAACAAGTAAGGCAAAGACAATTAGTAGGAACGAATGAAATGAATTGCTCTTGTTCTGATCTGAATAAGGAAGCATGATGCTGGACTATTGTTAATGACACTGCAAAAGTGAAATGAGCATGATGGTTCGACAATAGCACGATGATGGTATTTTGATCTTTAGTTATCATTTAATGATCGTGAATTGACCATAGTCAGAATAGCATATTTTAATGCTAAGGAACGCGATGTTCTATTTTCGCCACTCTAGAAAATGGACTCTAAGAAAGGCTATCAAGGATTTCTGATCCTCTATTCGTTATGGATAATAGCGGCAGTGCTGCTAGTGTTTCTTATGGACAAGTATGCGTTACACGAAATGCTTAACACTTTTCACGGTCCGATCATAGATGAGGTGTTCAAGATGGTTACTTTCCTTGGTGACGGGTGGTTCATAACGATCCTTGCTCTTTTTCTTTTATTCTATAAATATGGTAATGCGTTTTTGGTAGGCGTTGGTGGAATATTGAGTGGTGTTATATCTCAGTTATTAAAACAACAAGTTTTCTCAGAGCATCACCGTCCTGCGGAATACCTTGATAGAATGCCCGACCTGAATTTGGTGCCTTTATTGGAAATGAAGCACTATTTTAGTTTCCCCTCGGGCCACAGCACAGCAGCCTTTGCTTTGTTCTTTGCATTAGCGCTTCTCTCCCAAAAGTGGTACACGGGAATGCTTTTCGCACTATTGGCAGTGCTAATTGGTTATTCACGCATTTTTCTTTCTCAACACTATTTGGAAGATGTGCTGGCTGGGTCACTACTTGGAGTGCTTTGCACATTGATCGCACTCATTATTTTGAACAGCATCAATGGAAAGTGGAAAGATCGCTCACTAAGGGATGTTCTTGGCTCCAAATGAATGCTTGAACAATTCAGTAAACGACTTGTCAGGTCCTTATATAGTCGTAAATTGCATTGTACTGAATTTAAATATTGTGGGTCTCTAAAAATCAATAAAATGTCATTAAGATCAACTTACGTTGTTACATTGCTATTGGCAGGAGTTATGTTCTCTGCTTGTTCCTCAGATCTTGAAAAGAATGAAGAGAATATATCATCTGAAAGAATAGAGGATCCAGTAAAAAGGTTCAAATTATTGAAACCTGAAGAGACAGGTATACAATTCACCAACTATTTGAAAGAGGATGGCGAATTGAATTACATGTCTTATGAATATATATACAATGGTGGTGGAGTAGCTATAGGCGATGTGAATAATGATGGACTAGTGGATATATATTTTACAGGAAATCAAGCATCGGATCGACTTTATTTGAACAAGGGAGAACTTAAGTTCGAAGATGTAACGAAGGCCATGAACATCACCGCTAATGGTTGGCGGACTGGGGTTACAATGGCCGATGTTAATTCCGATGGGTTTATAGACATATTCGTTTGTCGTTCTGGTATTGGAACTGATCCTGAGGAATTAAGAGATCTACTTTATATAAATCAAAATGGGAAATCGTTTAAAGAACAAGGTGCTGAATATGGAATTGGTGCTACGCTCAACAGTACGCAATCGGCGTTTTTAGATATTGATAATGATGGAGATCTGGATCTGTACGTAATGGGCCATCCAGTCAATTTTCATGGATCCGTAACTTCAATAGAACTCCAAAAACTAGTGGAAGAAAGGGTGGCATCGGATGTTTTATACAGGAACGACGATGGACACTTTACTGATATTTCTAAAAGTGCAGGTATAAAAGATTATTCATTCGGTTTAGGACTGTCCGTAAGTGACCTGAATGGTGATGGATTCAGTGATATTTATGTGAGTAACGATTTTGATGAACCAGATATTCTGTACATGAATAATGGTGACGGCACGTTTTCTGATCAAAGCCCTAAATACATGAAGCACATGGCCAATTTTGGTATGGGTTCGGATATTAGTGATATTAATGGTGATGGGTTCATGGATATGTTCACTGTGGATATGGCTTTTGAGACACATCAAAGATCAAAAATGAACATGGAGTCCATGTCTAATGAAAAATTTTGGCTTCGTGTTAAATTGGGTTTTCACTATCAATACATGCACAACAATCTTCATATAAATCATGGTAATGGCTATTTCTCTGAAGTTGCACAAGCTGTTGGATTGAATAAATCTGATTGGAGTTGGGCACCACTGTGGATGGATATGAATAATAGTGGTCAGGTGGACCTGTTCATCACAAATGGTTACAGAAGGGAATTAAAGAATAACGATACACGGATCAAGTTGCAGGAATTCGATGGGTCGAACATGGATATGAACGAATACTATGAGCTCTTTCCTGTAAAAAAGCTGAAGAATTATGCCTTTCAGAACCATGGAGGACTTAAGTTCGAGAAGGTCTCGAATGAATGGGGATTCGATCTACCAACTCATTCCAATGGTGCATCATATGGTGACCTTGACAATGATGGCGATCTGGACTTAGTAATAAACGGCCTTGATGAGACATCGTTGATCTATGAGAATACTTCTCCCAAAAATTCAGATAGCCATTGGATAAGTGTAGAGCTAATTGGAAATTCTGGAAATACAATTGGTATCGGATCAAAGATCACATTAACAAGTGCTGGAGGCGATCAAGTCAAAGAAATGCAACTTACACGGGGTTATCAGTCCTCAGTTGATCCCAGAGTCCATTTTGGTGTAGGCAGTGTTAATGAAGTAAATGTGACCATAGATTGGCCAACAGGAGAAAGAAGCGTTCTAAAGAATGTTCAGGTCGATCAATTACTGATCGTTCAACAAGGAAAGGCAACAGAAAGAACACCGGAACTGAATAACGATGTGGACTTGATGTTCACTGAATTTGCGGCGAATAGTGGTATAGATCATAAGCATTCTGAAATGATCTACGATGATTTTATAGCGGAAGTATTATTGCCGCATAAGCAGAGCCAGCACGGGCCATTTGTTGCCGTTGGCGATATGAATGGTGACGGTCTTGAAGATGCATTTATTGGAGGCGCTAAAGATCAGACTGGGGGGCTTTTCCTTCAAGGTAAAAATGGAAGCTTTGCTCAGAAGAATTCAACTGCTTTAACAACTGATAGATCATCTGAAGATCTTGGTGCTATAATGTTCGATGCGGATGGCGATGGAGATCTGGATCTATACGTTAGTAGTGGGGGTGTTGAATTTTCGGAGAATTCTCCTAGTTATCAGGATAGGCTCTATTTGAATGATGGAAAAGCAGGATTGACCAAAAGCACTGGATTGCCACAAATGTTGACCAGCACATCGGCAGTAAGTGTGGACGACTTCGATAGTGATGGTGATCTTGACCTATTTGTCGGTGGACGTAACGTTCCGGGTAAATACCCTTTCAGACCAAGAAGTTATGTTCTGCAAAATAATGATGGCGAATTCACAGATGTGACCGACAAAATTGCTCCGGATCTAAAACATGCTGGAATGATCACCAGTCTGCAATTCGGTGATATCGATGGAGATACGGACAATGATCTTGTCGTTACAGGAGAGTGGATGCCAATGACCATCTACTACAACGAGGACGGAAATTTCACGCTGAGCAATAATATCACCTTGGACAATACAGAAGGTTGGTGGTATAGCGCAGCTCTTGGCGATCTAGATGGAGATGGCGATTTGGATATAGTTGCGGGTAACCTTGGAAAAAACAATAAATTCCATCCTAAGGAAGACCACCCGCTGCACATTTATTGCAATGATTTCGATGAGAATGGCACCTATGATATAGTTCTGGCCAAGTACCAAGGCGAGACCTGTTTCCCTGTGCGTGGAAGAGAATGTTCTTCGCAACAAATGCCTTTTATCGTTGACAAATTCCCGACTTACAAGGAGTTCGCAAATGCGGATGTTGAGAGCGTTTACGGAAAAGACCTGTTGGCTCAGTCGTTACATTTAGTGGCCAAAGACATGCGAAGCCATGTGTTCCTGAATGATGGTTCTGGTTCATTTGAAAAAAAGCCCTTGCCCATATATGCTCAGTTCGCACCGCTCAATGCCATTCAATTAATGGATATTGATTCTGATGGCGACCTCGATCTTATCGGCGGAGGTAATATGCATACTGCCGAAGTAGAGACAACTCGCTATGACGCTGGTGTTGGGCTTTGTATGCTGAACGATGGCCACGGTTCATTCACCAATGTTCCAGTTAGTAAAAGCGGTCTTTTTATTGACGGTAATGTGAAGGATGTTAAACTGATCGAAATGGCCGGAGGTGGCAAAGCACTTGTTGTTGCCAATAACGACGGCCCGGTTCAGTTGATCCGGATCGACTTGGGTAAAGGTATGAACGGTGTGGTGAGTTCGCGTTAATCGATCCTCTTCAACGTCTCCAACAAAAATTTCCAGTACTTCTGAGTTGAACTGATCTGAGCTGTTTCGTCTGGGCTGTGAGCCCCACGAATGTTCGGCCCAAAGCTGATCATCTCAACCTCTGGATAATGCTCACCGATCAATCCGCACTCTAAACCTGCATGACAAGCGAGTACCTTTGGATCTTCATTGAACATTTCCTTGTAAATACCTTCCATCGTCCCAATGATAGCTGCCGATGGATTTGGTGCCCAACCCGGATAGGAACCGCCGAATTCAACGGTTGCGCACATCATCTCGAACGCTGCTCGGATAGAAGCAGCCTCATCCATTTTTTCTGAATCCACTGCGCTTCTGCAAAGACATTGGGCTTCGAACTTTCCATTTCTGGCTTGCACTCGGGCGATGTTATTACTGGTCTGCGTCAGACCTTCAACATCCGGGCTCAAGCGATAAATTCCGTTCGGACAGGCGTAAATAGCGTTCAGCATAGCTGCCTGAACATTTGCCGCCATAACATTGGCAGGCGCATCAGCACCTTCAATGGTCAACACAAGATCAGGGTCTGTTGTGGCATGTTCGGTTTTCAGAATGCCGTTCATTTCGTTCACGTAAGACTCCAGATCAGCGGCTTGGCCTTCTGGAATTGACACTACAGCAAATGATTCACGAGGAATAGCGTTGCGCAATCCACCGCCTTCAAGGTCAGCGATGCGAACACCAAGTCCGGATGCTCCTTTTAGAACCCGGTTCATCAATTTATTCGAGTTACCGCGCCCTTTATGGATGTCCATTCCGCTATGTCCACCGGTCATGCCTTTCAAAACAATGCGTTTTCCTACGGAACCCTCAGGAGTTGATTCTTCGGTGTATTCCAATTTGGCGTTAATATCAATACCGCCAGCACAACCAATGGTCAATTCGTCGTCATCCTCGGTATCGAGGTTCAACATTATTTTACCTACCAATTTTCCCGGTTCCAGTTCAATGGCGCCGGTCATTCCTGTTTCTTCATCAATAGTGAAGAGCGCCTCAAATGCCGGATGAGCGATCTCGTCGCTTGCTAGAATTGTCATTATACTGGCTACCCCAAGACCGTTATCCGCTCCAAGCGTGGTGCCACGGGCTTTAACCCAATCCCCGTCCACGTACATTTTAATGCCTTCGTTGTCGAAGTCGTGTTCGGTGTCCTTATTCTTTACGCAGACCATATCCAAATGGCTTTGCATAATGATCGGCGTGCGATTCTCCATACCAGCACTCGCAGGTTTGCGGATGATCACATTACCCGCTGGATCAACATAGGTATCGAATCCCAAGTTTTCGCCGAAATTTTTAATGAAGGCAATTACCCGTTCTTCCTTTTTACTTGGACGAGGTACTTCATTAAGATCAGCAAAGTTGTTCCAGAGAGCGCTTGGCTCTAGTGCGCGAATTTCATCAGACATAG
>Ga0164313_10004786_pt1 | contig 11991 bp, 13 predicted proteins | sample GuaBasSedimGuay4_FD_113735 | JGI IMG/M metagenome (GOLD analysis project Ga0164313, IMG submission 113735) | Subseafloor sediment microbial communities from Guaymas Basin, Gulf of California, Mexico - Guay4, Core 4569-4, 0-3 cm | ecosystem: Environmental > Aquatic > Marine > Hydrothermal vents... | reverse complement strand
TCTGAATAGTGTGGGATAAAGTATTTTGAATGCATCGATATCAGGATCAATTTTATTGATATCGTAAATTGGCTTTTCTGCAGGGACAAACGGAATTTGTGCGATGTTCATTCCGTCTGTTACAACAGTCTGACATGCAAGACCTGCCTGCAATTTATAGTCGCCCTTTTCTCTGTACAAGGTTCCGCATGCACCGCAGAAACCTTCCCTGCAGCCGACGCCAACAGTCAGCTGGAATCCTGCATACTCCAATGCGGTGATTATGGTTGATCCTTCGGGCACATCAAAACCTTCCCCTAAAATATATACTTTTACCATGGGAACGTTCTTAGGCATTATGATTCCTCCTACTATTTATAATAATCATTGAAACGTGAAAACTGCGCTTTGCAAAGTGTATATTCATTTATTCAATCCTTTCGACATCATGACTAATTTTGTGTTCATGTACAATCAATCTTAGGAATTGGACCTAATTTTTTGATATGGTCAGTAAATTCTTTCATGGTGTTTGCGAATTTTTTTCCTTCGCTTGCTGATATCCATTCAAGTCGAAGGCGGCTGGAATTAAGACCAAGCTGTTCAAGAACTTTTTTAAGCAATATCACTCTTCTTTTTGTCTTATAATTACCGCTTTGATAATGACAGTCACCGGGATGACACCCTCCGATGAATACACCATCACATCCTTCGCTTAATGCAAGAAGCACATGCTGCGGATCCACTCTTGACGAACAGAGTGTTTTGATTACCACGCCGTTTGGCGGATATTTCATGCGTGATGTGCCGGCAAGATCTGCACCGGAATACGTACACCATTTACATAAGAAACAGACAATTTTTGGTTCAAAATCTTTCATGAGATTTCCTACCCCACATGTATATTAGGCGAGCTCATTTACCACTCGCTATTATCTTGATCATATTATCAATCTGGTTGTCAGTAAGGTTCTTCTGCTGTGCAGCACCGGAAGGACATGCGCTAATACATGCACCGCAACCCTCACAGAGTATTTCATTCACTTCCACAACTTTGGAAACTTGATTTAGTTCACGAGCACCGTACGGGCAGGTTCCCACACAGATCGTACAACCGGAGCACAGGTCTTCATCTACCCAAGCGATGATCGGTGAGTGATATATCTTGTCACTGGACAGCAGAATAAGAGCTTTGGAAGCAGCCCCTGAAGCCTGGGATACAGAGTCCGGAATGTCACGTGGTCCCTGAGAAGTTCCGGCAAGATAAAATCCAGCTTGCAGACTTTCTACTGGTCGAAGCTTAGGATGGGCTTCGGAGAGGAATCCCTTGTCATCGGTATTGATCTTCATTGTCTTCACCAGATCATGAGAGCCTTCGCTCGGAACAATACCCATTGCAAGTACGACAAGGTCTGCTTCTACTTCGATCTTTTTCCCGCTGAGTGTATCCATACCCATGACGATCATTTTATCACCGTTTTTATAAATCTTTGCGACTTTTCCTCGTATATAAACAATACCTTCTTCGGACACTGCCTGTTGGACGAATTCCTCGTAACGTTTACCTCCAGCTCGAATATCAATATAAAATATATAGGGCTGTCCGTTGTGGATCTTATGTTTATAAAGTTTCGCATGCTTAAGTGTGTACATACAGCATATCTTCGAACAATATGAGAGATGGTGTTCGGGATCGCGGGAGCCGGAGCATTGAACGAAGACGATCTCTTTCGGGACTTTGCCGTCAGAAGGTCGATATATTTCACCACCGGTAGGACCAGTCGCAGATAGGATTCGCTCGAATTGCAAGCTTGTGATCACATCAGGATATTTTCCATATCCATATTCAGGGATGTTTTCTACAGGATAAAGGTCAAAACCGGTTGCCACAATTACTGCACCGATTTCTTCTTCAATGATCGTCTCTTTTGCATCATAATTTATCGCTTCAGCAGTACATTTCTCGCGGCATTTCCCGCATGCAATGGGTTCGAGACCAAGACAGTTTTCCACATCGAGGGTGTAGGTTGCCGGAATCGCTTGCGGGAAAGGAATGTAAATTGCCTTTCGCCACCCGAGTCCTTCCTCTTGCTCATTTGGGACGAGTACGGGACACACTTCAGTGCAGTCATCGCAGAGATTGCATTTAGCGGGATCAACATACAGCGCTTTTTGCTTGATTTTTACGTTGAAATTTCCCACATATCCATCAATGCTTTCCACTTCGCTGTTCACATAGAGTTTTATATTTTTATGTTTGCTTAGAGCCACCATTTTCGGCGTGAGAATACATTGCGAGCAATCAAGAGTGGGGAAAGTTTCCGAAAGCTGGATCATATGCCCGCCGATTGAGGGCTTCTTTTCTACCATAACAACTTGGTAGCCGCCGTCTGCGATATCAAGTGCAGCTTGAATGCCTGAAATACCTCCACCGATCACAAGAGCTTTTTTGGTCACGGGAGCAGAAACGGGATACAGAGATTCGTTGAGTTTAAGCTTTTCAATGGCTGTTTTAATAATAAGTCTTGCCTTGTGTGTTCCTTGTTCAATGTCGTTATGCACCCAGCTACACTGTTCACGGATGTTTGCGATTTCCAACTGGAATTCATTAAGATTGGATTCTTTGAGTACTGTTTGGAATGTTGATTCATGTAAGGTCGGGGAACATGCGGCAACGACTATTCCATCGAGCTTATGCTCACGTATGGCATTCTTGATAGTATTCTGACCTGGATCGGAGCACATGAACATATAGTTCTCTATGTACGCAACGCCCGGGTAATCTTCCAATTCTTGTGTGAGTCTTTCGACATCAACTGTATCTTTGATGTTTATACCGCAATGGCAGATAAAAACGCCGATTCTTTTCATTATAATCCTCTATTTTAGATTATTTTTTTAATAGGGGGTTGGGATAAATATAATATGATTTTTTCATGACATCGCCATATTTTGACTACATACGATCTGGAATGCGAATAAGCATTCACGACTATAAGCGTGTAGCATTTCTTCATCAAGAGTCACAATCATTTTTTTTAATAATTTCGTATTTATTTTTTAGTTCAGCGATCTCCAATTAGCGGAATCAGCCGGACCCGTCATTTTGAGATATTCAACAAAGTTATCAACATAGGTGGCTAGCCCTTTTGCTTGCCTACCGGCATACCATTCTAATCGTATTCTGTTTGGATCCAATCCAGCATTCTTCACTTTACTCTTTATAAGGTCTATTCTCTCTTTTGCTTTAAGGCATGCACCAGGATAAGGAGATTCGCCGGGATGACTTCCGCTGATCAGAACGCCGTCAGCCCCATGTTTAAGTGCGTAGAGAATGTGATTTTCATTAAGCATTGATATTGAAAGAACTTTGATTATGAATGCATTAGGTCTGTATTCCATTCTTCCGGTTCCCGCAAGATCTGCTGCCTGATAAGGACCTATCTCACTTAAGAAGCAGATAATCTTCGGCTCAAATGTTTCAGTCTTTTTATCTTTAGTTAGTATAGCATTAATCATGTTGTAGATTTGCAGATCAGAGAGATTCTTTTGCTCAATTGCACCATGGGGGCATTCGGGAATGCAGTAGGCACATCCTTTACATTTCATTTCGTCTATGACAGCGATGTTTTGGATTTTATCAATTGTGATCGCATCAAAAATGCATTCCTCTGCACACCTTCCGCATCCATCGCATTTCTCGGCATCAACTTGCACAATAATTGGTGATTTTTCCACACTATCATGCGCTAAGAGAGCGAGTGCTTTTGAAGCAGCTCCTGATGCCTGGGCAACGGTTTCGGGGATATCTTTCGGTCCAAGACATGTTCCTGCAAGGAAAAATCCTAAATTTACCGACTCAACAGGTCTTAATTTTGGATGTGCTTCCGAGAGGAAACCAGAAGTTCCTACAGAAAGATTATATTTGTGCGCCAATTCTGCAGTTCCAGGACTTGGAACTAATCCTAAAGCAAGAACAACCATATCGACTTTTGCGTCTATTTTTTTGCTGGAGAGAGTATCATAAGCACTGATTGCCATCTTATCTTTTTCTTTATAAATCCTGGAAACTTTACCGCGTATATAAACCAATCTTTGATCAGATTGTGCTTTTTGAAGGAACTCTTCATAGTCTTTTCCTGCAGCTCTGGTATCAATATAATAAATATATGCCTGTCCATCAGGAACTTTTGTCTTAAACATTTTTGCCTGCTTAGCAGTATACATACAGCATATTTTAGAACAATGTGAAAGGTGTCTTTCGGGATCACGCGAGCCGGCACATTGAATAAAAGCAATTTCCTTAACCGGCTTCCCGTCAGAAGGACGTATCATTTTACCACCCGAAGGACCAACTGCAAAAATGAGTCTTTCAAATTGAAGTCCACTTACAACATCAGGATATTTCCCGTACCCGTATTCACCAATGTTTTCCATAGGATATTGATCATATCCTGTTGCAATTATTACTGCCCCTGCTGTTTTTTCAATGATCTCATCTCTCAAGTCATAATTAATTGCATTTTCCTTGCATGCTTCTTTACATTTTCCACAAGCTATAGGGTCTAAACCAAGACAGCTATCAATATCTAATGTATAAGTGTATGGTATTACCTGAGGGAAGGACATATATACGGCTTTTCGGTATGAAAGTCCTTCTTCATATTCGTCCGGAACAAGTATAGGGCATGTGTCAACACAATCTCCGCATCCGGTACAGATGTCAGGATTAATATATTGTGCTGTTCTCTTAATCTTTATTTTGAAATTGCCTACTGCCCCATCTATTGATTCTACTTCGCTATTTACAAAAAGTTCTATATTTTCATCTTGGTCAATCTGCACCATTTTTGGGGTGAGAATACATTGTGAGCAATCGAGTGTTGGGAAAGTCACTGAAAGTTGGATCATGTGACCGCCGATATAGGGTTTTTTCTCAACAAGGAATACTTTATGTCCAGCTTCAGCAATATCCAGGGCAGCTTGAATCCCAGCAATCCCAGCACCAATTACTAATACATTTTTATTAGTAGGCATTGATTCGGGATACAGAGGCTCATTCATCTTTAGCTTTTCGATCATGGATTTTATAATAAGAATTGCTTTTTGAGTGCCTTTTTCTTTATCGGAATGGACCCAGCTGCATTGCTCTCTTATATTGGCAATTTCGCATTGATATGGATTTAATCCAGCTGATGCTGCTGCCTTTCTAAATGTTCCTTCGTGCATTGTGGGGGAACAGCTTGCTACAATTACGCCATCCAATTTTTTTTCTTGTATAGCGCTTTTTATCATTTTTTGGCCCGGGTCAGAACACATAAAAGTATAATCAACGCTATGGGCTACTCCATCATATTTAGCAATTTCTTTGGCAACTCTCTCCACGTCGACTGTACCGGCAATATTATCTCCGCAATGACAAACAAATACTCCAATCTTGTTCATTTCTTCATCTTTCTTCTATTATATCAAACCCTTTTTTTTCAGGAAAGGTTCGGGGTTTACATAGTGTAGTTTCGTCCAATCTTTATTCCACTTAATTCCGAAGGCAAGAGCCATAAGTTCAGTGAAATAGAATACCGGCATAGTCGAAAATTCTAAAAATTCTTCAGATGTTTCCTTTTGCCTTTGATCAAGATTGAATGCACATAAAGGGCAGCTTGTAATAAGGGCTTCACAGCCAGCTTCTCGGGCAGAATTAATGATCTCATACGTTCTTTTTATTGTCACATCTTTTTCGATAATGGTTTGATATGCTCCGCAGCATTCCAACCGGTAGGGAAATACGATACCGTCTCCACCAAGTGTATCTACCAGCTCTTCCATTATAGAGGGATCTTCAAAATCATCGATTGCAAGTTCTTTGGGGCGTAGGAGAAGGCAACCGTAGTAAGCGCCTATCTTCAGATCTTTCAAGGGTTTTGTGACTTTCTTTTGAATTTCATCAAAAGTGATTCTGTCCTTAAGTATGCTAAGAAGATGCACGACATCAGTAGTTCCCTTGAATGTGGACTCTTCTTTGTACATAAAGTCATTAACTTTTCGCAAATTTTCTTCGTCATTAAGAATAAATTCTTTAGCTCTTTTCAGTGTGTTATAACACATGCTGCAAAGTGCTACAAGTTCATCATATCCCTGATTTTCAGCACGAAGCAGATTTCTGATCGAAGAAAGCTGGAGCATTAGATCATCTGTCGTCATAGAAAACACAGTACCACAGCAGATCCAGTTTGCCATCTCTTCGAGAGGTTGTCCGAGAATTTCCATGACCTGCATAGCGGAATCTTCGAAATTCTTTGCATTTGTCTTCAGGGTGCAGCCTGGGAAATATCCTGATTTCATACTATATTCCTTTTAAATTATATATTAATTGAAGTCAGAAGACAGGAGTCAGGAGTCAGGAGATTCGTTTTTTGATAATGAGGTTTGAACTGATTTGATGTAAGATGAGAGCAATTTGCTAACTTCTATGAGCAGATCAGACATTTCGCTATCGTCTCCATATCCAAGATCTTTTGATAAAATTAAATAATATCTACATTCTTCAAGTGATCCTTGAGCTATATTAAAGAACCTGACTTTATCTTTTCTTCCTTTCTTAAAGCCCACTGCAATATTGGCAGGTATAGATATTGCAGCTCGTCTAAATTGAGAAGTTAATCCAGAGGTTTCTATTTGCGGGAAATTGGCAGTATATTTATATAGCGACAAGACGAATTGGTGTGCTTTTTGCCAAACAATTAATTCTTGAAAGCTTCTTGCCGGCTTGCCATCATTCTGACTTCTGTATTCTGTATTCTGTCTTCTCATAAATTTATCCTGTTAACTTACGAAATGCACTGACCAATGCAATTTGCGGAAGATCTTTGAGTTCTTTTGATTTAAGATCATCCGGATTAAGCGTTCCACCACGCTGTCGAAGATTGATAGTGCGAAGTGCTTCCATAACTTTTGCTACCTCGATACCTTTTGGACAGCGTGTTGAGCACTGCAGGCATGTCGAACAGATCCAGATAGTCTTTGAATTAAGTATTTCATCCACACAACCGAATTGAACAAGACGCATGACCTGGTTGGGTGGGAAGTCCATATAGTCTGTAACCGGGCAGCCGGATGAGCAAATACCACATTGATAACAATCAAATACATTTTGTCCGGAGATATCTTCGATTTTATCAACGAGTGAATTTTTTATGTTTTCGCGAGTGATCTTTAAAGTCATTACTGTTCCTCATTATAATCATAACCTGCCTGAAATGCTTTCATATTCAGGTCAGTGAATTTGCTGGGTACAGAATCAGCGATTGCTCCCTTCATTGCATCGGGGGAAACGATCTTTGCCTGTTTTGTGGCAAATCCCAGCATGACAATGTTTGCAACGATCTTTTTGCCAAGTTCCTCAGCGAAACGAGTTGCCGGGATTCCTTTTGCGATAAAATCTTTATGTGATCGTAAATTTTCCACCAGATCAGTGTCGTATAAGAGGATACCACCTTTTTTCAGAATTGGTAGAAAAGTATCGTATCCTTCCTGAGACATTGCAAGGAGAACGTCGGCAGTATTAACAAGTGGATATTCAACATTTTTGGATGAAATTACAACCTGCGAGCTACAAGCACCGCCACGAGCTTCTGGACCGTATGCCTGGGTCATGGATGAGTGTTGCTGATCATATATTGAAGCTGCTTTTCCAACGATGAAGGCAGAGAGGATAATGCCTTGTCCGCCAAATCCTGATATTTTAACTCTGAGTTCACTCATGTATTGCTCCTGATCATTAAACATCTATACTAGAAGTGTATTTTCGATCTTTTTTGTGAGTAATTTTTCTGGAATTGCTTTGCATCTCTTCCCAGTTTGAAAACTTTTCTAATCGGTTTTTAATACCGCCCTGGACATTTTCCCAGAAAGTGGGTCTGTCCTCATTTACAAATTCACCACACACGATCTCGTTATCCATACTAAGAGGTATTTGTGTAGGATCAGCATCATGATCAATAATAGCGCGGGTCTGGAATTCTTTGAGTAGGTCCAGCCCTGTCCCGCCCATATTTTTTCGCGCAAAAACCGTAGCGCAAGGCGAAACGATCTCGATGAAGCAGAATCCCTTTTTGTTCGCAGCAGTTGCAATAGAGTTTGTCAATCGACGTGCATGTGCGGTAGTCCAACGAGCCACGTAACTCGCACCAGATGCTGCTGCAAGCCCAACCAGGTTGAAGGGCATCTCATAGTTGCCATAGGGAGCAGTAGAACTATATGCCCCAAGAGGAGTGGTAGGAGCATTTTGTCCACCGGTCATGCCGTATATAAAGTTATTTACGCAGATAACATTTATATCAACATTTCTTCTGGCTGCGTGGATGAGGTGGTTTCCTCCGATTGCAAAAAGGTCACCATCGCCCGAAAACACAAATACTGTGAGATCGCGATTTGCAAGTTTAAGCCCTGTTGCAAAAGGTATTGCTCTTCCGTGCGTTGTATGATAGGAATCAAGCCGAAGATAACCTGCCACACGTCCGGTACAGCCGATGCCGGAGACTATGGCAGTTTTATCATAGGATACACCTGCTTTTTTCAATCCTTCGACAAAGGTTGTTACTGCCGAGCCAAGCCCGCATCCGGAGCACCAGATATGAGGCATTCTGTCCATCCTCAGGAGATCTTCCATTGGATGGGATTTTTCTTGTATGATTTGAGCTGTATTATTTGCCATGTACGACCTCCTCGATTGCGTGTAGCACATCTTCAAACTTATGTATGCCACCACCGGGATGCGGAACGAGTTTGACAAGTGAATTATTGTGTGCACAACGCTCCACTTCAAGTGATATTTGACCGAGATTCATTTCAGGAACAACAAAACCTGCAACTTTTTCAGAAAGTTTGCGAATTTTTTCATCCGGGAAAGGCCATACTGTTTTCAAACGTAGATATCCGACTTTAATTCCCTTTTTCTTTGCCATAGTTATCGCCGGGAGAATTGTTCGAGATGTAATTCCATAGGAAATTACTATCACATCTGCTCCCTCGATATCATATTCTTCAGTCAGAGAAATATCATTTATATTATTTTTGATCTTGTTGACTAAACGAGGTACGAGTTCTTCCTGGCATTCAACGGTCATGTCCGGATAACCACGTCTATCATGGGTGAGTCCTGTGGTATGATAACGATATCCATCACCGGCTTTTGCGAAATCGGGAATAAGACTTTCATCGTAATCGTAAGCAAGATAATCTTTGGGAGTTTTGTTCGTATATTTTCTGTTAATAATCTCAAGTTCTTCTACTTTTGGAATAACAACTTTCTCAGTCATGTGTCCCACGAGGGCGTCTGCCATAAGGAAAACAGGTAATCTGTATTTCTCAGAAAAGTTGAAAGCAGTAATTGTCAGATCGAAGAACTCCTGGGGGGAATTCGGTACAAGAGAAATACTTCCGTAGTCACCATGCGAACCCCAGCGTGCCTGCATCATATCGGATTGTCCCCAGGTCGTTGGAAGTCCTGTAGAAGGCGAACCTCTTTGAACATTCACCACAACGCAAGGGGCTTCCATCATCATGCCAAGACCGATATTCTCGTTCATAAGCGAGATGCCCGGTCCGGAGGTCGCGGTCATGGATTTCATACCAGCCCAAGAAGCGCCGAGTATCCCTGCCATGGATGCGATCTCGTCTTCATATTGTATAAATACGCCGCGAAGAAGCGGAAGTCTCATAGCCATACGTTCTGCAATTTCTGATGCGGGAGTAATGGGATAACCGCCAAAGAAACGGCAACCGGCTGCAAGTGCGCCTTCTGCACAGGCAATATCACCTTGCATGAAAAATTCACCATGTAATCGGGATTTTTGAAACACTACTCCTCCTTCTCAGTTACAAATATTGCAAAATCAGGACAGATCATTTCACATAAACCACAAAAAGTACATCTGTCCGGTTTTGCGACAACGGGAGGATGATATCCCTTTTTGTTAAATTCCTTGGAGAGTTCAAGTACATCTCTGGGGCAGTACTCGATACAGAAGGAGCATCCTTTGCATCTATCTGGGATGATATGGATCTCTCCTCTTATAGTTTTGGGTTTTTCTTTCCCAAAAGGCTTTTCCCAATATCTCATTAAAAACTCCTTGGAGCTGATATTCGAAATTTGAAATTCGGTATTTAAAGATTGATTAATAATAAATTTATGATTGAAATTATTCATTATTTTGTACTCTTAATAAACGCATTTAGCTTTGGACCAAGTTCGTTGATCATTTCGGTAAATTTCCGAACATTCGATTCAACAATAATTTTTCTTCTAATAGCTTTTCGAAGCCAGCATTTAGTTTCTCCGAACGATCCTCTTGCATATCGGTAAAATAATTTTCGTTCACCTGGGGTGTATCTACCATATCCTTCAGCAATATTTGCTACGATACTGTCTGCTGAGCGGATTATTTTATAGCCAATCGTTTTCTTGGCTATATTTGGCCTTTCATCATATTCATTCCAAACTAAATCTGGTAATAACTCAGATAATTTGTAAACATCCAATTCAAATAAGTCTATCATATTTTAATTAGTTTCAAGTTTCAATCTTATACTTCTTTACGCCTTCTTGATATATATCATTTCCATAAATATCATTCGCAACAATGCATGGGAAATTCTTGACCTTGAGTTCACGAATTGCTTCAGTGCCGAGATCTTCATAGGCAATGACTTTTGCGGCAGTAATGGCTTTTGCAACAACCACCGCAGCGCCACCGATCGCAGCGAAATAGACGGCTTGGTTCTTTTTCATGGAATCGATAACTGCTTGATTTCGTGGACCCTTGCCGATCATGCCTTTCAGACCAACATCCATAAGCGCAGGTGCGTATGGGTCCATTCTGTAGCTTGTGGTAGGACCAGCAGAGCCGATCGGTTTTCCGGGAGGAGCCGGTGCTGGACCAACATAATATATTATTTGTCCTTTAATATCAAAGGGAAGTTCCTTGCCTGCTTCAACAAGTTCGACCAGGCGTTTGTGTGCTGCATCTCGTCCTGTGTAGATCGTTCCGGAAATAAGCACTTTATCGCCGATGGAAAGTTTGGAAACATCTTCGTCAGTTAAAGGAGTCTGTAATTTTATTGTCTTTGTCATGTGAGCTCCTTCCTAAATAACTGCACTTTTATGTCGTGCAGCATGACATTGGATGTTCACCGCAACAGGCATAGATGCAATATGACAGGGTTTATGCAAGATGGTCACACCAAGGGCAGTTGTCCTGCCGCCAAATCCCTGAGGTCCAATTCCAAGTTTGTTTACTTTTTCCAGGATTTCCTCTTCTACTTTTGCCCATTTATCTTCAGGATGAGATTCATTGAGAGGACGGAGTAGTGCTTTTTTCGCAAGGAGTGCGCTCTGTTCAAAGTTGCCGCCAAGTCCTACTCCCACAACTATTGGAGGACATGGATTTCCTCCTGAGCGTCTGACACGATCAACCACAAAATCAATCACACCTTCGATGCCGTCAGCGGCTTTCATCATCTTGACCTCACTCATATTTTCCGAACCGCCCCCTTTTGGCGCAACAGTGATCTTGATTTTCTCGCCGGGAACAATATCAGTATAGATGAGTGCGGGAGTGTTGTCTTTTGTATTCACCCGATCGATGATCGGATCATCAACCAGAGACTTTCGTAAATAACCGTCCTTGTAGCCCTGACGTACACCTTCATTGATCGCTTCGTAAAAATTTCCACCAACAAGATGAACATCCTGACCGAGTTCTATAAATACGACAGCCACGCCTGTATCCTGGCAGGTTGGCATTTTTTCCTTTGCTGCAAGTTCGTAGTTTTCAAGAAGGATAGTCAGCACTTCTTTTGCAGTTGGGGATTCTTCTTTTTCGTAGAATTCCTTGATCTTATCCAATACATCCTTGCCAATGTAATAGTTGGCATCGATACAAAGTTTTCTGACTATAGGGATAATTTCTTTTACATTGATTTCTCTCACGAAAGCTCCTCAATAATTTTAAC
>Ga0164313_10004785_pt1 | contig 11992 bp, 5 predicted proteins | sample GuaBasSedimGuay4_FD_113735 | JGI IMG/M metagenome (GOLD analysis project Ga0164313, IMG submission 113735) | Subseafloor sediment microbial communities from Guaymas Basin, Gulf of California, Mexico - Guay4, Core 4569-4, 0-3 cm | ecosystem: Environmental > Aquatic > Marine > Hydrothermal vents >... | reverse complement strand
TGGTTATTGATTGTTAATTCACTACTCCAGAAAGATATACCAGTAGAGAATTTAGATCCAACTATATTAAAATTATCATCTATGGCTTTAAAAAATATTGCTTGTCTTTCGTCAAAGCCAACATTAATTTGTATTTCTCTTTGACTAAACTCAGTTGATGAGATTTCTAATGAATCAGATCCGATATTTACTGGCTGATATCCAGTAATCCTTTTAAGTTGTACTGAAGACTCGTCGCGATTAACTAAAGTAATCTCATATTTTGTTCCGTCCTCTGTTACCAGATTATCTCCAACATCTAATGTTTTCCCATCAGTAACATCTGAAAGGACATCAGTATAACTCAATGTATTAAGTCTATAGTTTCTTCTAGTTTCTTCTAATTCATTACCATTAGCATCTATATTCTTCACTACGTCGTCATAAAAGGCTAAAACACCAAAGGACCCGGTATTTCTAAGAACTCTAAGCGGAAGATCTACTATATCCTCGTCAGTAAAATAACCTATCCCTTCAGCATCAAGGGTTTCTGTGAATTCGGTATAATCTAAGTCATTTCTACCTTTTATGTTATTATCAAAATAATTTTTTTCCTCGTCACTTTGTGTATTCAATATTATTCTTTTAACAACCATTCGGTCTGAATCCGGACTGATCTGATTATCTACATTAACTTTAATGAATAGTAATGGATTCAAGAAGCTCTCAAAAAACCAATTGTCTTTTATAGCAAACGTTGCTGGTACATTTAGATCTGTTAATTTTGCTGGTTCTCTTACTGGCTGTACTTTATAGATCTGTGCGTATGTACCATCTGGGTTTCTAACAGTAGCAAAATTATCGCCAAGTCCCGAAAGAGCCCTTACGTTAGAATCTAATCTTTGTATTTGGTTTCTAAGGTATCCGTATGCAGGAATAGACGCACTAACTGGGAGTCCGTTTTCATCAAGCATTTCTATCTCAACTGAATCGTTGGTAGAAGTTGCTACCTCATTTAAACCATTTATGATTTCAAGAGCATTCCTTTGTAGCCTCATAAACTGAGCTACTAAAGAGCTTATCGAATTTTTTGTTCCTGACATATCTATTTTTCTTTTACTTATACGTTATTTGTTAAACTTTTTCCTATTACATCCACCTGGAACTTATATTCCTTTTCGTCTATACAAACAATCTCTATTACTGGTCTATAATCATATGCTACAAATATATCCTCATCTAAACTTATTAAGAATTTCGAATATTGAACCCCGGCTGGATTAGATTCTGGGTATTTTCCTGTAGAATCTGTATAGAATTAATAAAGTATGATCCTGGGTATATGTCATCTCCAAACGAGAATCTATATTTTTGTCCTCTTTTCCAATTTTGTAACGTATCATCAATTCTTATTAATATATCAGATGTTAATTCTATTGGATTACCTCCATTAACATGTTTGAAATAATTACTAAACTCATTTAATGGTATTACATTTACGTCTTCCGTACTTAAAGTACCAAATCCGTTATTTGCCATTATATTGAATCCCTGGTTTGAATTTTTTATAGTTACTTGGTTTTCTATAGTACGATCTACAATTACACCCGTCCCTTGTTTTATAGAATCTAACTCGTACGAAATTTCAGCGGAGGTTTCGTTATTAATTATTGCTTTAATTAAATCGAAATTTTGATTAATTAATCCCATGACCGCCTTAGTATTATTAAAAAGAGCTTGATTAGTCGCGAGAATTTCCTCTATATTACCCATTCTTCTTTCCAGATTAACTGTTGTTGATGTAGAAAGAGTAACGTCCTCAATCTCAGTCATCCGATATTCAAGGTTAATAAATTGGGTTGCAGAATCATTTAATGTTGCACTAGCATCCTGTAAAACATTCATAGAATCCATGAACATTGTTAATGAGAATGGGGAATAGTCATTTATAGCCTGTTCAACTCCTGCTTGATCTATATCAGTTTCAAATTTTATATTTAATTTAAATCCATAACTGTTACCATTAAGTTTAGTAACTAAATTTGGTTTATATTTTTTCAATCTAGGGATGTAAGTATCCCCATCAGTTATAACATCATCTAAAAATAAAACGCCATATAGGTTAGTTGCGTAGTCTTCGGGATTTGCTGGATCGTATACATCATAATATATCAATACGCAATTGAATTCAAAGTCTGCTGCATTTATAGTAGAGTTAAATTCTTCTATTGTTGTTATAGAAGGATTGTCTAATATCTCCTTATATGAATCCGGATCGAAATCTAAACCAATAGAATCTAAGCGAGTTCTTGCATATTCTAATTGATTCCCATTATTATCCTTAGTTAATATAAGTGAAGTAGTATCTGTAAATATTTCATCAGTATAATATGTGTTTGCGGAATCCCTAGGATTATACCAGTTACCCGCGCCCGTAGTTCCGTCTATTGTATCAGAAAATGTTACTGCAGGCGCTCCTATAGCATCACTATCAAAAATTGCTAATGTCGTAAGCCCACTAGGATTTGCTTCATCATAAGATCTACCAGTTAAATATTCTCTATCTAATGGATCTAATGGGAAATTTGTCCAAGAAAAATCCTGATAATAATTTTCGTCTGCAACGTTTTTAAACATTATCGTTGGGGTATTTCCGTCTTTTGTCGGAACATGCACATAAACTTCTGAATACGTATTTGTAGAATTCTTAACAGAATTTACAATATCCAAACTTCCTATATACTTAACTACGTTATTATAATTAGCCCCGGTAAGCCCATATGAACCTGTGCCTCCTATAGGATCACCTTCAGTATATCTTTTTTCCGTTATAGGTAAGCCGTCAGAAACAGTAACTGTATCCTGGTCTAATGCTGGGGAAACTTGGTCTGCTGTTGCTGGTTGATATCTAATAGCCCCTAATTCCTTTAGCCATTTAAAAAATAATCTCTCTGATAAATTTTGTTTTAAGTCTTGGTTATAATCATCGGAACCAATTATAGTAGATTCTATATTAAGACAGTAACTTTGAAAACTCTGAGAAAAATCTATATTTCCGTCCCCTGTTATTATTTGTCCTGCCGCTGTTGACCAATCTAAAAAAGCACTGTCTGGTGCATTTAATTTAACCTTATTATCTAATGTACTAATGTTATCTATATCGGGGATATCCAATAAAGCATACTTAGAAAATTTAAATTTACTCGTTGAATTATTAAACGTTGTTGTTATATCCTCAGCAGACGAAGAGAAACTATAAAATGTTCCTCCTTGTACTTGTAAGGGTCTTATGAAAGGTGTCTTTGCCATTCTAATTATACTTTTTTAATTTAGTGTTATATTAAATTGTCATGTTAGTAGATGATAAAACCACCCACGAACCTTTAGCTGAAGCTGAATCTTGATCTATCCTTGGTTCCCAAAGTAATTTAATCGAAGATCTGTATGCATTTCCGGAGGATACTGTTATAGTACTAAATCCACCCTGGTTAGCAGTTTCATTAAATCCAGTATAAAATGAGCCTTGTATACCGGTTGCAATAGTTCCTCCAGCATCATTAGTATTTATTATTGTTAATTCAAGACCCGCAGATAATGCAGATACAGTAGCTCCGTCTCCTACACTAATCATAAAACCTCCAGTGCTCCCTAAATCAGCATAGATAATATTTTCTGTTCCTGTTACTTCGTAAGGAGTAGTAGACGTAGTACCATAACCACCCCCATGAGGGAATGTTCCACTATCAGTATCGGGAAAACTTGTTCCCGCTGTTAATCCTGTATTATATACCAAACTGGTATTAGCCACACTACTAGCTGGACCAAAAGTTAATCTACCATTAATGTTTGTTTGCCCATTAAAGCTAGCGGTTGCTCCTACAGATACTGTTACTAGATTTGATGCAGTAACTGGTCCATTTAAAGCAACTGCTCCACTAGCAGTTAATGTTTGGGTAGTAACAGAAACAAAAACCGCTGCTCCAGCTTCTGTTATACTAGCCTTCTCTCCCCCCGAAGCCGGGATCGATAATGTATTAAAAGCACCAATCTTAGCTGCTAATTTTCCAGTTGTTGCCTTAGTTATGTCAAGGATTCCGTTATTAGTATCTATACTAAAAGCATCATTATAATTATTGATCCAGTTCCCGAGGATATTGAAGTTTGAGTTGATTCTGTTCCTAGAACCTGCTACCCCATCGGAGCCTAATATTTCAGTTGTATTTACTGTTGCCATTTCTTTTAATATTTTTTATTCTTTTCAAGTTGAAATATATATCATACTCCAACAAACAGTAAAAATTATAAAAAAAGAGGAGACTATAAAAATATGACCAGGAAACGAAAAAAATTAACCGATGAAGAGGCAGACCTAGTAATAAAAGACATGGACGATAGCCGAAAACACGAAAAAATAGTATCAAACAAGGAAGTTAGATATCTGGATCAGATGTTAAAAAAAATCAAACTGCACAGTGCTCAAAAGAAAATGATAAAGGCATATAAAGAGAACGAAATTCTGTTTGTATTCGGTCCCGCGGGAACGGCCAAGACTTTTACTGCCTGCTATTGTGCACTTGATACTTTAATTAATGATAAGGATGGGGATAGAATAATACTCATAAAACCCACGATCGAAGCAAGTAAATCATTAGGAGCTCTCCCCGGAGACGAAAAAGAAAAAACCGATCCATATATGCAATCATACTACGACAATTTTGGAAAGATCCTGGGGGCTACTAAATTAAATAGTATGCTTCTTAAAAATAATACAATAAAAGTAGAGAATCTCCAATATATGAGAGGGAGAACTTTTGATGATTCTATTATCTTATTGGACGAAGCACAGAATTGTTCATATAAAGAGATTATGCTAGCGATTACTAGACTAGGGAAAAACTCTAAAATGATAATATTTGGAGATGTTTCCCAATATGATATTAGAGAAAAAGACCAGGCACTAAGAAAATTCTTTGATCTATTTAAAGATATTAAAGGTATAGGGCTATTCGAATTCCAAAGCAAAGATATAGTTCGTGCTGGAATTCTAATTAAGATCACAGAGGTCTATGAACAATGGAGAAGGGATAATAAGCTAGATTAATCTTCGTCTTCTTCATTAAAAGTAGCATCAGGATTATCTTTTATAACTACGCCGGATCCAAATTGGGGTCTGGCTTCTTTTTCTATGTCTTCGCTTTCCTTAGTAATCTCTTTACCGAGTCTAAAAAAGTCGTCATCTCTTGTAGTAGAGCTTTCTGGGTATCCATAATCATATGAATTAACAAGACCAGGCTGATTATCTTCTACCCTGACCTCTTTATGATCGACTACATTTATATAAGCAGGCTTAGAAACTTCGTATACATTACCTTTAGAATCTTCTATTGAATTATATAATGTATAATATCCAGCTTCTGGGAAGGTGAATATAAAATAAGGGGTATTTTTAAGGTCTAATATTACTTCTCCAGTTTTCTGGTTTGTTAATACCCATTTATAATTTTCTTTACCAAATATATTAGAGTCGTAATTACTAAAGAATACAGTAGACATTAATGGTATCTCCATATTTTTATCATCCCTATGTACATCTGCCCATCTCCATGGATTAGTACCAGCTTTTGATAATATATGTCCCATAGATTTACCTGTCTTCAATCTAGCAGCAATAGACAAACCTACAAAAATTTCATATGATGCAGGTACAGGAAGGTCTGAAGCAACACTTATTGTACCATCAGTATTTGTTCCAGCGAAGAATATATCGCCTTCCTGTGATGTTTGATATGACATATAATCTATACCAAATCCGGTAGAACCAAAATCTAAGTAATCTGCCCTGCCTCCCTCTACTCCAGTCTTAAGTAAAAGTCGATAATTATTGCCTCCTGTTAATCCATAATATGCTGAATGTGTATGTAATTTAGATATAGATGTCCCATCAATACTAAACAGAGTACTAGTCCCATCAAATTCGATCTCATATGAACCAATAACTTCTCTCACTCCTGCAGGATCTATAGTTAGTACCACACTTCCATATTCACTTTCTATGAGTCCAGATTCTTCGGCAAATACACTAGCAGTTGGTCCAGTTATCCCCTGGAATATATAATGTTTACCGTTCCCAGAAGCACTTGCAATAGCATCTCTTCCTATTAGATTACTACTTGTTGCGGTATCTATATAAGAACCATCAGCATTAAGTAATATGTAATATGCATAGTCACCTGATGTTATTCCTGCACCTATTTCATTTCCATCAAACATAAACGAAGTCCCGTTTGCTGTTCCTGAGATCAAACTAGTACCATTAGAACTTTCTTTACTTAGATTAATGAATTTTGTTGATGTCCCTGGCCCTTGCCCACTGTAAGTATATTGAGCAGCAGTTAAATTAAGGGATAGATCCAATATGAGATGAATTCCCATGCCATCTAAAGTTCCTTTATTTTCCCCTATATATGAAGGTAAACTAAGTCCATCGTCCCGGTCTGGATATTCACCAGCATATGTATATAAAAGTGAATTACCCCCCTCTATATTAGCAGATATACTTATTGCTCTTTTACATGTAGTTATAGTAGCATGGGTGATTCCGTCGATATCCTGTATATTTGTAGGAAAATGTCTAAAATCGTTTACGAAATATTTCTTACGTATATTATAAGGATCGCTTAGGTCTATCCCACCATGAGAGGTTTCTGTTCCTATATTTGGTCCAATCTCCATTAAAAATAGCCCCATTTGTCCTGTTGCTCCTGTATCATACCAAGAAGGGAAATAAGGGGATCCTGTTCCTCCTGTATACCCAGAAAGTATCCACGGATAATCTCCAGTAGCACCCTGTATGTTTGGTGAATTTATATTAGATATTCCTACTGCAGAGCCTATTGGTCCTCCCCCTGATGCTCCACCCGGATAGTCTCCATATACAAACTCTCCTGCTTCTACGTTATTCTTATATCCCCCGAGTACATATAAAGAAGTCTGGTCAAAAGAAGGTTTTAAGTCATAGATAAGTGTTGAATTTCCCCTTATCGTATTATAGCCTTCGACCTGTCCAAATTTATTATAATAAGCAATTATTCCTAAATTAGATGGCACTGGTGTACCATCAGTAGCATTTGGATTTGAAATGATAACATCCGAACCGTCTGCCTTTTTCCCTAAGTTAATAGAAGTTGCTGCTTTTATACTAAGACTGATAATATAAAGGTCTCCCATTATGGTAGTACTAATTCCAGACGTATCTGATATTGAGGTATCCCCTGTTATTCCAGCTATCCAATTATTCGACGGTATATCATTAGCTGCTTTTATCTCTTCATAATTTGGTATAATTCCATTATTCCAATATTCCCTTGTTCCTGCACTACCATCAGCAATATCTCTTAGTTCTGTGGATAAAAATAGATTTCTCCTATCTAATCCAGGGTGGTCAAATTCAAGATATAAATCTTGATATGTTCTCCATGCCGGATATTCCCAGCTATACTTATCAACCCTAGGTAATTTAAGCTTATCTGACGCTGAATAGTATATGAAATTCCACCCTGTTGCCCCCACAGCTTTTGCAGAAGCATATACGTGTGGAGTAACATAATTAATAAGGACAAAATCATTTAAACATGTTACTAACACTTCATCCGGATAGTAAGTAGTTTCTGTATTTTTTGACTTCTTCCAGAAGGTCACTATTTCGGTCACGTTATTATTAGGTAGATCTGAATTTACATCTGTAAATGATTTTAAAACATCCCCATTAAAATAATATAAACCGTTTCCTTGCCCAGCATAGCCATCACCAGGCGAAAAGAAAACCTGTCCATTATTTACCGCTTTTACCACTGTAATCTCATAGGAGGGTAAACTTAATTCCCCGTCGTTCCATACGGTATATTCACCATCAATAGACAGGAAAACTAAACCATTCGCTGTTCCCATCCATAAATTATCATCTTCATCAAAATCTAAACTATATACAATAGAACTAGGAAGTGAAGAATTTTCGGCGTTTATTATTCTTGCTGAATTAACAGTGTCCCCGTCATCTAATAGCATCTCGCTAACACAATCGCTACCCCCAGCAAATATAATAATACCAATCTCTGTTGCTACCCAATATTCATAATTTTCTCCATCAATCCCCTTTGCTTTTATATCATATGTATGTGTCCAATTAAAATCGGTTAGTATCTCTGACCATTTCTCAGTTTTCTTCTCATATCGATATAAAGATCCTCCGGTAACCCCCAAAGGTCCAGTAGCGCCGGTAACTCCTGCACCCCCGTTAAGTTCTGTTATAAATGCAATAACCTCATTCCCATAAGGGCTAGCATAAATTATACTAGTTTCTAAAGTATCTCCAGTTGGACCAATCTCTGCATATGTCCAAGATTCCCCTTCCTGTGCATCTTCTCCTTTAAGATTAAATATACCAATATCTGAAACATAAGGTGCTGTAGCGCATCCTATCCATTTATCCCCATAAGGATCCATTGATATACAACGAGTATCTAGATAATATGGTAGGTTAGAGGGAACTGCAGAATTCTCGAAATTATAGAGTTCGAAATTAGATCCATTATATTTGACTACATCTCTTCCTGTTGCCCAAATGTCATTGGATCTATCTATTGCTATATCTGTTATTAATAATGAGGTACTAGCCATTTTAATTATTTAAGTTTTTAATTCTCCCCCTATTTTAATTCCTGCGCTTTTATCAAATTCCGTACTTCCAAACGTACCTAGGTTTCCGTATCCTAAAGGACCACTTGAAAATGGGACTATTCTAGAACTTATTCCTAAGTATGAACTCGGGGTATCCATCCAATCTGCAGGATCCCCTATATATGGGGGGAGATTTTGCGTTTGCCCTGCGGGTACTGTTCGTCCGAAATCCCAGGTTGTTGGCGTACTCATTAATAGAGGATCCCCGTCTCCATCTGGATCATAAAAAGAACTATACCAAAATCCACCTTGTCTAACCATACCATAAAGTTCCACCAGTTCAACTTTAGTTATTTCAGGATTCTTGATTTCAATAGAAATCCCAGGATATGGGGTAGGACCAGAACCACTTATTATAGTTCCGGGAAGATTATCTGAATATGGGGTGGGTAATGTATAATAATCATCAACTTTTGCTATAAGTTCATCAGTACCGTTCGGTAAACCTAGAGTAGAATCCTTTATGTATGCATTTATATACCCGATAACTCCTAATCCGTTTCCATTATTTTCTGCTAATATCCAAGAACCATTTGCTACGTCGTTACCATAAGCATTTGCAACCTCATATACGTCACCTCCTGTAATATCCGGATCTATACCTGCGGGGATTTTTATAATATTACTATGTAGTGTATCTACATCAGGTAAACCGAAATAAACATCTATTTGTACGCTTTTCCCGCCAGCGTAATAAATATTCATACGCAAACTCATTGGAGGATAAGACGAATCCCAAACAGGGCCATATCTATTATTTAGAAAAGATGTACTAGGTCTATATGGAAGTAAATATTGAGATGGTATAGCAGGATATCTACCAATTTCTGTTATATTAGTTGCCCCTCTAAGCATTTTTAGAGTCCTTATGTGTGAAGTATCTACGTAGGATCTAGCAAATTCATTAATACTATTTATTCGTTGGTCTGAAGACAGATGTATATCTGCGCTTGTAGTAATCCCAATAGTAGAGTCAGCAGTAGTTCCAGGATTTGGTAGTTTAATAGGATGTTCAAAAAGCTTATCTATAGTAGGTTTTGGTATGAAAAAGCTAGCCCCGTTATCTCTTGTGTTAATAACTACCGGTTTAACATAATATGTTAGATATGATCTATCAAAATCATTAACCCCTGTAGCTTTATAATTATCTGCAACTAAAGCAAAGTTTGGATTAACTATTTCATTAAGTGCTGGTGCTGGTGATTTTATATCTGAAGTATATTTACCATTATTTATATTATCCCCTATCGTTTTTCCCGAGCTTGCTCCCCCTAATGCATCAAATACATCATCATTATTTGCTACATATGAGGTTTCTTTAACGTTAAAAGAAGAAAATGCTCTTCCTGTAATTTCTGCCTTCTCTCCCTCAACATGGGGATTAAATAATCCAGTAGGGCCAGTAAGTCCACTAAGACTCCAATATGTATCAACATAGGAATCCCCAAAGTTTACTTGGTATATAACTGAACCGTCACTTGCATATGTTGCGTACTTATACTCTCCTGGGTTTATTCCTTGTGGATCAATTACATAAGAATATGTTAGCCCTATTGATGTAGCCCCAACAGTAGGTAATTTATTCTTTACTGAACCATAGACAGTTGAGTAGATTTCCCCCATATATGAGGGATCGCCTATATCATAATCATAAGTTTCCCTGTATAATTCTTCAGGACCAAGCTTCCTTATGTTCATTAATTCAACCTTACTACCAAGCGCAAAATCACTACTAGCAAAAAGTTTAACCGACGACGTAACCGTTGTTCCAGCCGGGTCACTATGACTTCCTGTTAAAGTAAGCCAATTCATATATCTTAATCCATTAATACTAATTTTACTACTCGCGGTTACACCAGAAGCTATAATTCCATCTGTAGGAAATGTCCATTCATTATAATTAGGTGATCCTATACTTATATTTGTTAGGTTTGTACTAATTCCCATTAATACTGGACTCTCTGATATTGTAAAATCAACCTCCCACGGAGCAGGATCCACATTAATTATTTTAGTTTTTAAATCTGTATCGAAAACTCCATATGCATCTTCAGTTGTTAAAGAAACATCAAAGAGACCAACATTAGTATAAAGAACATTAGGAGAAGGATCTGCTGTAGCTCCAGTAGGATTTCCACCAGGGAACTCCCAGGAATATCCTACAATATCTCCTATTCCGCTATATCCAAAAGATACACTGTCTCCCTGTACAATATTTAATATAGTATCTGACATTTATTATATATTTTATTATGCATCATATGTAAAATTAGTAAAATTAACTGGATCTGCTCCTGGTACTGTCCTTGGTGAAGGGTATGCGGAGGTTAATCCAGGAACTATATTTAGTGATATTCCCGTTGGGCCTGCTGTTGTTACATAATCTCTATAATCCTCTGATGGATATGCTCTATAATAGAAATTTGTTATATTCTCATCATCAGATGAATTAAGTTGGTCTGCGACACTTCCGAGAGTTAATATACCCGCGGTAAATGTGATTCCTATTGGGAATGGTACAACCTCATTTGATGGAGATACTATTAAATGATCAGCCTCTTTTATTCCATAAATTTCAAATCCACCTAGCCAATCATTATTATATTCAAAATCATCAAATGTATGAGCATACATAGAATCCCAAGTGACATCATCCCCCATATCATCCCAAGATAATCTTTTTGTTCCCCAAAACCTAAGATTTTCATCAGGTAAGTCTGTATCTGTTTCTTCCCACTCTACATAACCTTTTGTTAAATCAACACCTCCATGTAATTCGGTATCAGTAAAACTTAAACTTAAAGATCCACTAGCAGTAACAATAAAAGAGATCCCATTAAGTTTAGAATAACTTTCGTCATTAGATTTAACTGTTATTTCGCCCGTATTGGCATTAAAGGAGCGTGTAGAAGCAACATAATCAGGAGAGGTATATGTTTTATTGATTTGTGATACTAAATTCCTTATAGTTGAATTTATTTCTGGTTCTGCTATAACATCAGCTAATACTCTTCCATCAATTGATACACTTACTCTCCCCTCTGAACTAGTTAATTGATTTGGATAAAATGCAGGGTCTACAATTAAAAAGGTTAAGTTAAATTCTACTCCTGCTTGTGGTTCAAGTACCTTTGGTATAGTAAAAGTATAACCAGTAGCACCAAACGGAATTGTTATTGGCCAATCCCCATTAACATCCTCAACAGAACCTCTTATAAAAATAGTATCCCCGTCGTTGAAACCGTGCGGGGTTGCTGTTCTTACTTCAGCAATAGCA
>Ga0164313_10004784_pt1 | contig 11993 bp, 8 predicted proteins | sample GuaBasSedimGuay4_FD_113735 | JGI IMG/M metagenome (GOLD analysis project Ga0164313, IMG submission 113735) | Subseafloor sediment microbial communities from Guaymas Basin, Gulf of California, Mexico - Guay4, Core 4569-4, 0-3 cm | ecosystem: Environmental > Aquatic > Marine > Hydrothermal vents >... | reverse complement strand
GCGCTGCAGCAGTCCTAATAAAAGATGTCTCCCTCCCGGAGATCCATAAAACCCTATTAAAAATCTTGCCGCAGTATGTAAAACCTGCCATTCGCGCCAGGGATATTATGTCGAAGGATCCTCAGATCCTCACACCTGATACTCCATTGGGTGAGGTCGCAGAATTGATGCTGCGGTATGGATATGAAGGGTATCCGGTTGTGGAAAACGATGAAATTCTTGGCCTGGTCACCCGCCGGGCAGTGGACCGCGCGCTGACGCACGAATTGGATGTTACCGCAGCCAGTATCATGGAAGCGGGTAATGTCCGCGTATTTCCTGCGGATTCTATTGAGTTTATCCAGGATGTGATGATGGAATCTGGTTGGGGACAGATCCCGGTGGTCAGTTCACGCTCAAAAAAGATTGTTGGCATAATCACCCGAACAGATCTGATTAAAATTCTTGCCCCGCATCGTCCCTCTCCAGGTCGGCAGAACCTGGCAACCACTCTGGAAACTTCCCTGCCGGCAGCCAGACTGGTATTACTGAATAATATTGCCGAGGTAGCTGCTGAGAAAAAATCAGCCCTTTACATCGTGGGCGGGTTTGTCAGGGATTTATTATTAGATATACCCAGCCAAGATTTTGACCTGGTTGTGGAAGGAGACGCCATTGCTCTGGCCAAGGCAGTTCAGGAGCAGTACGGTGGCAAAGTAACCAGCCATGGTCGTTTTGGCACCGCAAAATGGTCTATCGATAAAGACGCACTGACAATTCTTGGATCAACTAATAAAGTAAAACAAACCCTGCCGGAGACGCTGGATTTTATCAGCGCTCGCCGGGAGTTTTATACCCATCCTACTGCATTGCCAACTGTGGCCAAGGGCAGTATTAAACTGGATTTACACCGCAGAGATTTTACGATCAATACGCTGGCTTTACGTTTGGATGGCCATCATTACGGCGAGTTATATGATTATTGGGGTGGATTGGCGGATTTGAAAAGCAAGTTGGTAAAAGTTCTGCATTCACTATCTTTTGTAGATGATCCAACCCGAATTCTCCGGGCTGTAAGATACGAGCAGCGTTATGAATTTAATATTGATGACCGTACCAGGGATCTCCTGCTGGAAGCCAAAGAATTGCTGAAGCGAGTTTCCGGTGACAGAATCCGCCATGAATTCGATCGCATTCAGGAAGAAGACAATGCTGCCCGGATGTTCGACCGCTTGCATGAATTGACCATCCTGAAGGCAATTCATCCTGACCTGAATTGGGATACAGGACTCAAACAATTAATGGAAACTTTACCCGACAAAGAAATACCAGCAGAATGGAAGATAGATCAAGACGGGATTGGGGTGTCCCTGGATCGAGCACTTTTTTATACAATCTGGCTCATGCGCGCCCCAGCAAGCAGCAAGGTTAGCAAACGACTCAGGTTGGTCAGTAATTTGACCGGAATAATTTCCCAGGCGGCAAAGTTGAGAGACGAGCTGGATAACCTTTCAGATTCCCCTGCCAGTGAAGCCACTGCTATCCTTGATCAAGTCCCAAACCTGGCTATTTATGCAGTTTACCTCGATTCTGGAAAACCTAAATTGAAAGGCATCCTTTCGAGATATTTATCTTCCTGGCAGCATCTGGATTCCAATATTACAGGCAAAGACCTCAGGGAAGCCGGATTGGCGCCTGGTCCGCGATATTCAGAAATACTTACCCGCATTCGAAGTGCCTGGCTTGATGGAGAAATTAACTCTAAGAAGGAAGAAAAAGAATATCTGCATGAGCTTCTGGAAGATTCAGAAGGGGAATTAGCAGGAAAAATCGGGGAATAGTCTGGTGTTCCAATGAACTTCCACTGGATGAAGTGCTGCCCTGCGGATGCCTTGCCAGTGCTTTTTTTTCATGATACAATGGCTCTCACAGAGGGGGGAAGCAATATTGGCGGCGTCGGAAAGTGGGTCAACCCCACTTTTTTTATTGCCATAAACTGCCTGAGCCATCCCTCCCGATAAATGTAGTTGGAGATATTGAAATGAAAACTGAATTTGCTTTGGCTTTTAAACAAGTCATCAATGAAAAAAACCTCCCTGAGGAAATCATTATCGAGGCATTAAAAGATGCCATGGTGTCCGCTTACAGGCGATCTGTGAATGCATCCAGTGCCCAGAAAGTGGAATCTGAAATCGACCTTGAAACCGGTGAAGTGACCGTTTTTGTTGAAAAAGAGGTCGTTGAGGATATCCAGGATGATCGAACCGAAGTGCTGATTGAAATAGCCAGAACGTACAATCCGGATACGGAACTGGGCGACCTGGAGATGGTGGAAAGTACACCGGAGGATTTTGGACGGGTGGCAGCCCAAACTGCCCGCCAGGTCATTCAACAGCGCATTCGCCAGGCAGAGCGCCTGGCTCAGTTTGAATATTACAACGGAAAAATCGGTGAAATCGTCACCGGCGTTATCCAGGCTGTGCACCGCCATGAACTAACCATCGGGTTGAATATTAACGCTGAGGGCAAAATGCCCCGCAATCAACAAATTGGCAAGGAATATTATCGGGTCCATGACCGCATTCGAGCCTTACTGCTGGATGTGGAAGAAACCACCCGGGAGCCCCGGATTATTCTTTCCCGTGGCCATCGCGACTTTTTGCGGCGTTTACTAGAAAACGAAGTTCCGGAAAATTATCAGGGTTTGGTAGAAATCCGGTCCATAGCCCGCGAAGCCGGCTATCGCTCCAAGGTGGCAGTCACGGCGCTGAAACCTGGCGTCGATCCTGTGGGTGCCTGTGTGGGTATCCGAGGTGTTCGTATTCAAGCGATTGTTCGGGAATTAAGTGATGAAAAAATTGACGTCATTGAATGGAATCCAAACACGGAAGAATTTATTGCCAAGGCATTAAGTCCTGCCAGGGTATTAAGTGTTTACCTTAATAAGGAATCTGATGGCATGCCCACTGCTACGGTAGTCGTTCCTGAAGATCAGCTCAGTTTGGCAATTGGCCGCAACGGCCAAAACGCCCGTTTGGCAGCTAAGCTTTCCGGATGGCGGATTGATATTAAAGGCCTCTTTGAAGCGATTTCAGATACTCTTTTCAAAATTGCGGATGATCCTAAATATGCCCATTTCCAGGATCTGGAAGTGGCAATCCTCCCTAGAATTGAAGCCATTATGACCAAAAAAGCAGATGGTCGGCCGATTTCTCCGGAAGAGTACCGTGAGCTGCATAATTTTAATAGCCGGGTTGAATCTGACTTGATCAAGGAAAGGCAGGAAATCACTAAGCAGCATAAAGCGCGCATCAATGCGGCCAAAGATGCGGTTCCAACTGATGCCTACGACCTGCCAATTATGACTCTTGGCCTTCCTACCAAGGTGGAAAATTTACTGAATGAAGCAGGGTATTCAAATGTTGGCGAGCTGGCATATCGCTTGTTATTAGCCCCTGCAGCGATTAATGATATTGAAGGTATTGGCCCCTCGTCTATCAGACAAATTGAAAGTGCGCTGGAAGTCATGACTGGCTACCAACCACTCTCGGAAGAATTTGATATTGTGGAAGAAATACCCCTGGAAGAAGAAAAAGAAACTATTGAAGAAGAATCAGAAGAGGAAGATCAGGACACCACTGCAGCAGAAGAGGGATCCGAGGATGATCAGGAAGAAACCCTTGCGGAAGATGGAGAAAATGCAGAGGATTCTGACACTGAAGAAATAGAAGTTGATGAAGACGTAAAAAACGGGGAAGAAATTGATCCCGAAGATTCTGAAGAATTAGAGAGTAGTGAAGAAAAGGAAGAATTGGAAGAGGTGGAAGAATCCTCCGAAGAAAAAGATGAAGAGGTTGAAGAAACCGAGTCGGATAGTGAAGAACAGGAAAAGGAATAAATCCTGACTGATTTATGACACAACGGAAGCATAAACCCCAACGTATGTGTGTGGCTTGCCGGCAAAGCCAGGACAAAAAATCCCTGGTTCGCCTTGTTCGAACTCCTGAAGGTGTGTTTGTGGATCATTCAGGTAAATTGGCAGGCAGGGGAGCTTATTTGCATGCGGATCCGTCCTGTTGGGAACTGGGAGTGAAAAGACACCTTGAAAAAGCGCTGAAAACGAACTTGTCAGCCGCGGATCAAGAGAGGCTAATTGCCCACCAGGAATCCTTTTTTGAGGGTAATAAAGAGAAATAATCCGTTTAATCAGCTTTTTTCTGATCGAGCGACAATATAACCAGGAACATGAGGTAATACATGAGTGAAAACGGACAAGAGACCAAACAAATAGAACTGCCAATCAGCATCACTGTCCGCGATTTGGCCCAGACGCTGGATGCCAGTCCGATTGAGATAATTAAAACCTTAATGGCAAACGGAATGATGGCAAATATCAATCAGGAGATTGATTTTGACACAGCCGCCATTGTCTCTGCGGAAATGGGTTTTGAAGCATTATCCGCCGAGATCGTAAAAGAAGATGAAATTGAAGAAGCTGCAGTCCCGCTCTGGCGCCAAAAAATGGAAGAACAGGATGAGGGCCAGCTGGAACTTCGACCGCCTGTTGTCTCGATTCTGGGGCATGTCGATCATGGGAAAACAACCTTGCTGGATGCTATCCGGGACACATCGGTTGCATCTGGAGAAGCTGGTGGTATTACCCAGCATATTGGCGCTTACCAGACCCAACATCAAGACAGAAATATTACTTTCCTGGATACCCCTGGCCATGCTGCTTTTACGGCTATGCGTGCCCGTGGTGCCCAGGGTGCAGATATTGTGATCCTGGTTGTCGCTGCAGATGATGGTGTAATGCCTCAAACCGAAGAGGCGATAGCCCACACAAAAGCTGCCCAGGTGTCCATGATTGTTGCACTTAATAAAATTGATAAAGATAATGCGGCTCCGGATCAAGTTAAACAGCAGCTAGCAGATGTAGGCATTGTCGCCGATGATTGGGATGGAGATACCATTGTTGTCCCACTCTCGGCCATTGAAAAAACTGGTTTGGATGATTTAATGGAAGCCATTTTGCTGATTGCGGATGATTTGGATATCCAGGCCAATCCCAAGGGAGAAATTTTTGGTACGGTGATTGAATCCGAAGTGACCAAAGGTCGTGGAGTAATGGCTACTCTGCTGGTGCAAAATGGCACCTTGAAGAATGGCGATACAGTTCTGGCAGGCAAATCCTATGGACGGATTAAAGCAATGTTTGATTACACCGGAGCGAAAATTAAAGAAGCTGGTCCCTCGGTTCCAGTTTCTGTGATGGGATTAAACGATGTGCCCAAAGCCGGCGAGTTGTTTAATGTGGTGCCCAGCGAAAAAATTGCCCGGGAACTGATACAACAAAAACAGGTGAAAGTTGTTCAGGAGGAATCCGAGGAAGATTCGGCTGTCAACCTGGAAATGCTCTTTGCCCGTGTTCAATCTGGTGAAGAAGAAGAATTGCGTTTGATTATCAAAGCGGATGTTCAGGGTTCCCTTGAACCGATAGTAACTTCAGTATCAGGATTAAAGAGTGGAGGAGAACAGGATATCGGTGTAAAGGTTATTCATGCCGGTACGGGCAACATCAGCAACGATGATGTGATGCTGGCTTCAGCGACTAAATCGATCATTATTGGATTTAATGTTGGACCGGATAGCGCAGCCAAACGATTGGCAGATACAGAGCACGTTTCCATTCGTAAATACAACATTATTTATCACCTGATTGATGATATTGAAAAGGCCCTTAAAGGCATGCTGGAACCGGTAGAGAAGAAAATATTGATGGGCCGCGCCCAGGTTCTGGCCGTTTTCCCTTCTGGGAAATACGAGCAGGTTGCCGGCTGCCGGGTTGATACCGGTGAGATTCGCCGCAGCGCTAAAATTCGCGTCCTCCGGGAAGGCAAAGTTGCCTTTGAAGGGGATATTGCTTCCCTGAAAAGACATAAGGATGATGTGAATGAGGTTCGAGAAGGCTTTGAGTGCGGCATAGGCTTAAAGGATTTCTCCAGTTTTGAAGAAGGTGATACTTTAGAAAGTTATGTCATCGAAATGGTATCGGAATTTTAGAGGTTGATATGGTATCTGAATCGCGATCAGAACGGATAGCTGATCGACTTAATCGAGAGCTGTCTATGTTGTTTATGCAGGAAATTAGTGATCCCCGCCTGGAAGGGTTAAGTATCACGGGAGTGGAAGTGGATCGTGAACTGGCCTATGCGGATGTGTATGTTTCTGCATTGGACGGGGATGGTCGAAAACAAGACATCATGAAAGCCTTAAAGAAGGCCTCTGGATTTATTCGTGCCCAGTTAGCCGGGAGTGTTTCCCATTTGCGTACTTTTCCGGAAATTCGTTATCACTGGGATTCTGTTCCCGATCGGGTAACCCGACTGGATGAAATCTTCGCCGAACTGGAAGAGGAAGAAGGGTTTAAGGACTTGGATGAATAAAGACCAAATTCAGGCCTTTGAGGGTCGGATCTCACGAGCTGACCGAATCCTGATCATATCTCATATCCGCCCGGATGGAGACGCAGTTGGATCACTAATAGGTTTGGGATTAATTCTGGAGGAACTGGGCAAAGAAGTTAACCTGGTCCTTGAGGATGGAGTGCCCAGAGTATTTCACCACCTGACTGGATTTGAAAAAGTTATCCGGGAAGCTGTTGGTATATACGACTTGGTGATCGTGGTGGACTGTTCGGATATTGACCGGATTGGTTCCGTGCTGGATGAATACGGTGAACCGGATGTTAATATCGACCACCATCCAACTAACACGCAATTTGCGCAATTAAATATGGTTCGCGATAATGCAGTCGCAACGGTTGAAATTATCTACGATCTGGTTCAAGCACTTTCTTTGCCTGTCACACTGCCCATCGCAGAAGCATTATTAACTGGCTTGCTGACTGACAGCCTGGGTTTCAGGACTTCAAATTCCTCCCCCAGAACATTACGCATTGCGGCCGAATTGCAGGAAATGGGCGCTAATTTGCAGGTTTTATACAGAAAGGCTATGCTTGAAAAATCCCTTGAAGCTGTGAAGTATTGGGGACAGGGATTATCAAGAATTCAAATGGAAAACCGTTTGGTCTGGACCTCCCTTAATTTGGAGGATCGCAAAGCAGCAGATTATCCCGGCAGAGATGATGCTGATTTAATCAATGTTCTTTCCCGAATTAGAGAAACTGACATCTGCCTGGTTCTTATAGAACAAACCAATGGATCAGTAAAAGTGAGCTGGCGGGCCCAGCCAGGATTTGATGTATCAAAAGTTGCCACCCATTTTGGCGGTGGCGGTCATAAACCTGCAGCAGGAGCGGAGATCAGAGGTGATTTAGCGCGAGTGCAGGAAGAAGTGCTTGAGGAAACCAGGAAAGCGCTATCAGGGACGGAATAAACCTGGGTGCCTTTGTATTATTAGTTGGGGAGATAAATAGATGGACAAAGAGCAGTTAAAAGATTTTGTAACTGGCGCATTGGTCATTGATAAGCCAATTGGAATGACATCCCACGATGTGGTTAAGGTTGTTCGTCACGGCACTGGCATTCGCAGGGCAGGTCATACTGGTACTTTGGACCCCAGGGCTTCTGGAGTATTGGTAGTATTGATTGGTCCTGCTGTCCGGCTAAGTGAATTTCTGTCTGCATCCGATAAGCGCTATCAGGCAATTTTGCGTTTTGGTGTGGCAACAGATACTTACGATACTGAAGGCAAACAGGTTGGAGAAACTAAATCTGTGGACCATATCTCTGAAGATGATTTCCAAAACCTTTTACGGAAATATGAAGGGAAAATATCCCAGGTTCCCCCAGCGCATTCCGCTGTAAAGGTGAATGGAGAAAAGGCATATAATTTGGCTCGCAGGGGTGAGGAAGTGATCCTGGAACCCCGCATAATCGATGTCTATAATTTGGAATTACTGGAATGGGCTCCTCCGGAAGCAGTGATTGATGTATATGCTTCCTCGGGAACCTATGTTCGCTCCCTGGCAAACGATTTGGGTTCAGATTTGGGTGTTGGCGCTCACTTGACTGGCTTGCGGAGAACAAAAAACGGACAATTTACTTTGCGTGATGCTGTCCGTCTGCAGGATTTAAAAGAATCATTTGAAATCGGGGATTGGTATAAACATCTCATCCCGGCAGCCGAAACACTGTCAGATTGGCATACTCTGGAATTATCCCCTGATGATTCGGATAAAATTAAAAACGGTGTCCGCATTCCGGCAGAACCGGGATCCAGCGGCTGGGCCCGGGGTTTGAGTGAGCAGGGTGATTTAATCGCCCTTTTGGAAGCTGCGGAGGGTGATGATACCTGGCAGCCCCGAAAAGTATTTATCACTTCCTGATTGGATTCTGTATGCAGCATTTTCACGATCTAGAAAAGATTAAACTTGAACAATCCTGGGTAACCATTGGCAGTTTTGATGGGGTTCATATTGGACACCAACAAATTATTCACGCCCTGGTAGAAGGGGCGCATAAAGCTGGTTTGCCTGCCGCAGTGATTACCTTCCATCCCCATCCTCAATTGGTGATCAATGAAGAGTCAAGGTCCTATTATTTGACTAGGCCGGAAAAACGCGCCCAGCTGCTCGGTGATTTGGGGGTTGATTTTGTGTTAACTTATCCCTTTAGCCTGGAAACTTCCCGCATGAGTGCCAGAGAATTTATCACTCAACTGCATGATGGATTCCAGTTTTTAGAGCTCTGGATTGGTTATGACTTTGCCCTGGGCAAGGATCGGGAAGGCACGCCCACTCTTCTTCGAGAAATTGGTTTGGAGTTCGAATATAAAGTGCATGAAATTACACCATTTTCCCTGGATGGCAAATTAGTGTCCTCAAGCCGGATCCGGAAGAATATCCGTGAAGGGGAGATAAAGGAAGCTGGAAAATTACTTGGCAGACCTTTTGAAATTGCTGGCAAGGTAGTTCAGGGAGAAAATCGGGGAAAAAGCCTTGGATTTCCCACTTCGAATTTGGAAGTGCCCCTGGAAATAATCGATATTAAACCTGGTGTATATGTTTGTAAAGCAATAGTTAAGGATCAAATCTGGTCAGCGGTGACCAATATCGGTTTCCGCCCAACCTTTAATGAAGGTTTGGAATTTCCCCGTATCGAAGCTCATTTGCTGGATTTCTCAGGAGATTTATATGGTGAGGAATTGAATTTGATCTTCATCGATCGATTAAGAGATGAACGTAAATTTTCCACGGTGGGTGAATTAACAAACCAGATTAACAAGGATATTGAACTTACAAGACGGATTTTTGCCAGATAACGAGCATCCTTGCCATAATGGCTCTCTTTGGTATAATTTCCGTGCTGACTAGACCACTTCGTGGCATTTGCTGAGAAGTCGGAGACCTGCTAGAAAGCAGAAAATCATTAATTAGGAGATAGCAGACGTCATGGGTATCGAAAAAGTACAAAAAGAAGAAATTATCAAAGAATTTGGTCGACATAAGGATGATACTGGCTCACCAGAAGTCCAGATTGCCCTCTTGACCACCCGGATTTTAGAACTGACCGAACATCTGAAAGAACATTCCCACGATGAATCATCAAGGTGGGGATTGATAAAAATGGTTGGTCAGCGCCGCAGGTTACTGGCATATCTTCGACGAGAAGATTTTCAGAGATACGTGGCGATCAGCGATCGTTTGGGCTTAAGAAGGAAATAAGAGAATTCAACCGAGTGGGTTCAATAATATCACCCCTCGGTTTTATTTTTTATTTGATAAGTCAGCAGGCGGGACGGGAAGATGCGGTTGTCGGTGCGGTTAGGTTATATGGTAGGGGGACCCAACCAGAGCGGTGGATCAATTTCTCCCTGGGAAATTACAACTGAATAAATTTGTAGAAGAAAAATTAACTGCTTACTCAAAATGCAGAATGTTATCAAGTCCGTGCATTCTATTTGGTTGGGTATTGGGAGGTATTGACATATATGAATGTCCCTAGCTCCCAATTCCTCACCCTAAAATTGCCGGCAGGAGGTACAAAATGAAACCAGAATCAAAGAAATATACAGCCATGGTAGAAGGAAAAGAGATTATTCTCGAAACCGGAACCCTGGCAGGATTGGCAGGCGGATCTGTCACTGTACAGCTAGGAGATTCCATCATGTTAGGGACTGCCACTATGAGTGATGGCGCCCGAGACAACGCTGCTTTTTTCCCGCTCACAGTCAATTATGAAGAGCGCATGTATGCTAATGGATCCATCCCTGGCGGATTCTTCCGCCGTGAAGGTCGCCCGGGCGAAGATGCCACATTAACTTGTCGTTTAATAGATCGTCCGCTAAGACCGCTGTTCCCCAAAGATTTTATGAATGAAGTTCAATTAATCTTATATGCTCTCTCTGCTAATGATCTGCCCATGGATATTCTTGGCATTATTTCCGCCTCAGCGGCGCTGGTAATTTCAGATATTCCCTGGGAAGGACCTATTGGTGCCATTCGGGTAGGGCGCATTGATGGAAAATTTATAGCTTTTCCTACCTTTGACGAGATCAAAGAATCGGATTTGGAACTTGTTATGGCTGCCAGTCGGGATGCAATCTTGACTGTGGAAAGCAATTCCAAAGAAATTTCAGAAGAGGTTATCCTGGAAGCGCTCGAATGGGGCCATAAAGCCATTCAGCCATTGATTGACGCGCAAGAGAAAATGGTTAAAGAGCTGGGCAAGGAAAAGAAGAGTTATGTTTCTTTCACACTGAGTGAAGAATTAAAAACCCAGGTACATGATCAGGCAATTGGAAAGATTAATGATGTTCTTGCTCAGGGCCTGGAAAAAGTTGATTTTCGGAAAGCGCTTGATACTATTCGGGAAGATGTCCTGACAGCTTATGCAGACAATGAAGAATTTGACTCCGGTGATGTTAAAGAAGCTTTTGAAGCTGCTGTTAAGACCGCCATTCGGGAACGCATCCTGGAGACGGGTAAACGTTCTGACGGTCGTGACCTGACCACCGTCCGTGATATTTGGTGTGATGTCAGCACCAGCCCCCGCGCGCACGGCTCCGGTCTTTTCACACGTGGCCAGACCCAGGTAATGACCATGACTACATTGGGTACTCCCCGAGATGCTCAGATCATTGATAACCTGTCACCGAACGATTCAAAACGTTATATGCATCACTACAATTTCCCTCCCTTCTCGGTTGGTGAAGTCCGGTTCTTGCGTGGAACCTCTCGGCGTGAAGTGGGGCATGGCGTATTGGCCGAACGAGCTCTGCTGCCAGTGATTCCTAGTGAAGAAGATTTTCCATACACCTTGAGGCTGGTCTCAGAAGTACTGTCATCCAATGGTTCTTCCTCCATGGCTTCAGTTTGTGGATCAAGTCTATCATTGATGGATACAGGTGTTCCCATTAAGGCACCTGTTGCCGGTGTGGCTATGGGTCTGATCAAAGAAGGGGATCGTTATGCAATCTTGACTGACATCCAGGGCCTGGAAGATCATATTGGAAATATGGACTTTAAGGTTGCTGGAACAGATGCAGGTATCACAGCTTTGCAGATGGATATCAAATTGAAAGGTTTGTCTTCCCAGGTGATGGCTGAAGCGCTTGAAGCGGCCAAAACTGCTCGCACAGAAATCATGGGTAAGATGATGGAAACCATTTCAGAACCACGCGAAGATTTGAAACCCCATGTGCCGCGTATTGAATCCGTACGGATTCCTGTGGACAAGATTGGCGCAATTATCGGACCAGGTGGAAAAACCATTCGTGATATCCAGGAGACTACTGGCGCCAAGATCGATATCAACGATGAAGGCATTGTCTTTATCGCATCTGATAATGCCGAAAGCGCCCGTATGGCCAGGGAACGAATTGAAGGTTTGACAGCAACACCTGAAATTGGCCGGATTTATACTGGCCGGGTTGTTGGCATAAAACCCTTCGGCGCTTTTGTAGAAATTCTGCCCGGAAGGGATGGCCTTGTCCATATCTCACAGCTGGAATCCAGCCATGTGAAGAATGTGGAAGATGTGGTTGCGTTT
>Ga0164313_10004783_pt1 | contig 11993 bp, 6 predicted proteins | sample GuaBasSedimGuay4_FD_113735 | JGI IMG/M metagenome (GOLD analysis project Ga0164313, IMG submission 113735) | Subseafloor sediment microbial communities from Guaymas Basin, Gulf of California, Mexico - Guay4, Core 4569-4, 0-3 cm | ecosystem: Environmental > Aquatic > Marine > Hydrothermal vents >... | reverse complement strand
TTATGGATTGTTATGGGAGCCTATAAAAGCCAATATGGTTTTTACTGTGGAACCAGGAATCTATATCCCTGATGAAGGCTTTGGTATTCGATTAGAAAATGACGTGGTCGTTCAAGAATCTGGGGAACCCTTCGATTTAATGCGAAATATTCCTATTGAAGTTGAAGAGATCGAGGATCTAATGAATTCGTAAATAACTAAATTACCATAAGGTCCTATATTAGAAAGATAATCTAGACACAAAAGCAACTACTATTCTGTAAGGGTGCTCCAATTTATTTTGCTTTAAAGTGCCGATATAAATAAAATATCGGCCTGGGTATTTAGCATAAAATCCATATAAATTTATTAAAATCGTGCATTTCATCGATTATATTTAACTTTTCGTCGATATTTAAAAATATATTTGTAATTTTATTTTTACAACAAATCACTTTTATTATCATGAAAACAACATCCCCATCACAATCCTTTAGATTGTTTAGTTTTTTCTGTTCCACTTTTGGTCATCGTTTTACTGTTTCAAATAAAATAACCAATCACATTAGTGAATATAAATGTAAAAGGTGTGGCCAAGAAGTGACCAATGTAGTTTCAGGAGATATTGAACTTCTTACTCATAGAAATAAAAAGATAAACGCCTGTCTGTCTGAGTTCTTTCAGAAAAAACTTCAGCAAGCCGCGCCTCATTAAATGTTATGAAATCTATAATTTGTAAAATAAAAGGACATCAATTCAGCACTAATAAAAAGGTCAGCTTGTTTATTAAAGAGTTAGAATGTAAAAACTGCAAACAAAAATTTACAACTGATGGTTATGGAAATATTACTAAACTTACTTCCTTTTGGAAAGACAATAATGTCTTCTTCGAAAAATATTTTCAAAAGAACAGCCTGTAAATTTATGATTCCTCTTTTGAGAAATTCCACCCTCTAGCAACTAATGGAATTTTTGTATTTGCACGAGTAATTAAATTCATCCCTTCTTTCTTATCGGTTATATGGCCGATGACCGTTAAACTTGGATTTCCTTTTATTTTGGGATAATCCTCCGTTTTTATGGTGAATAGCAATTCATAATCTTCACCACCACTCAAAGCAATTGTAGTGCTATCCATTTTAAACTCTTCGCAGGTTGCTATTACTTGTTGATCTAAGGGGATTTTATCTTCATACAGATTACAACCTACATTTGATTGCTTGCAAATATGTATGATTTCTGAAGAAAGACCATCACTAATATCAATCATAGCAGTAGGACTTACTTTTAATTCAGCTAATAATCCAGAAATATCTTTTCTTGCTTCAGGCTTTAATTGCCGCTCAATTAAATAGGTATAAGCTTCCAAATCGGGTTGGGATTGTGGGTTGACCTCAAACACTTTCTTTTCGCGTTCTAATATTTGAAGTCCTAAATAAGCGGCTCCTATATCTCCTGTAACAACAAGCAGTTCATTTTCTTTGGCTGTATTTCTGTACACGGCTTTCCCTTTAGTTACGTTCCCAATGGCAGTAATACTAATTACCAAACCTGTTCTTGAAGAGGTGGTATCGCCTCCAACAACATCAATATTATAGTACTTAGCAGCAGTATGGATTCCTTCGTATAATTCTTCTAAAGCTTCTACTGGAAATCGGTTGGATACTCCTATTGAAACCGTTATCTGAGTGGCTGTAGCATTCATCGCATAAACATCTGAAAGGTTTACAATAACAGCCTTATAGCCCAAATGTTTTAGCGGCATATAACTTAGGTCGAAATGCACGCCTTCTATCAATAAATCTGTTGTTACAACAATCTCATTAGAAGATTTACAGGCTAAAACTGCTGCGTCGTCACCGATGCCTTTTACAGTTGATTCCTGTTTTATTTTGAAGTTCTTTGTTAGGAGATCTATCAATCCAAACTCTCCCAATTCTGAAATATTTGTATTTGAAGTATTTTTGTCTTCGAGCATTTATTTTTATTTAATTGCAAAAATAAGTGATACAATCTTGAATAAACAACAAATGCCAATAAAAGCATTATTGGCATTTGAAAATTAAATTTACTAATACTATTAATTTTTATTTTGTCGTTCTTGTTTTCGTCTTTCCCTTTCAGCTTTGCGAATGGCTTTTTGCTCTTCTTTTTTTGCTTGTTTTTCTTCAGGAGTCAACACATAATCAACAGCTTGCCCATTATAATAAAGGGCGTCCTTATCTATTGAATTTATATCAACTTCTTGATCATCTGCAATTTGTTGAGTGTATTCATCAATTTCTTCCTGAGAGATCCAACCCCCTCCAAGGGATTTGTATAACCCTACATATGCAGTTAAGAGGCGTTGATAATTTTCAGAATATGCAAGTCTTGCATCGAATTCTACACGTTGATTCTCAATTACCTCCAGATAACTGGTAACTCCCTGATAATATCGTTCTCTTGATAAAAAACTAGCATTTCTTGCTGCCTTTAACATATATTCATTGGCTGATAATTCTTCATCTAAAGTAGAAAGTTCTACCAAGGAATTATCAACTTCCATTAAAGCGTTCAGAACTGTATTTTCATAAATTAATAAGGATTCATTAGCTCTTTCTCGTTCAATTTCTACTCGCTTTTTGTTCTTACCCCATTCAAATAAAGGTGCTGCCAGATTTCCTCCAACACTCCATCCAAGTCCGTTGGAAACAAGACTCGATAGATCGTTAGACCCCAAACCTACTAAACCTGTTAAACTAATAGATGGAAAACGCATGGCTTGAGCCACACCAATTCTTGCATTTTGAGCTCTATAATATTCTTGCGATTCCAAAATATCTGGTCGTCTTTGTAAAATTTCCGAAGGAATCCCGGTAGGAATTGATTCCGGTAAAACATATTCCTTTAATGATTTTAAAGTGGGAATAGAATCTGGTAATCGGCCTAATAATATATTCAAATTATGTTCTGAAAATGCTATGGCTCTTTTAAATTGAGGAATCGAAACCTGTGTAATGGCTTTTTGAATTTGTGCCTGATTTACATCGATGATATGGGTGTATCCTTTATCAAATCTTGCCTGAATAATTTGTAGCGTACTATCTCTTAAAGCTAGGGTACTTCTTGAAATTTCCAATCTTGCTTTAAAATCAATTAACTGAAAGTAGTTAGTAGCCACTTCACTTATTAAGGCGATTTCAATAGCTCTTTTTCCGTATAATGAAGCTAATAAATCAGCTTGAGCAGCTTCCGTACCTCTTCTGAATTTTCCCCAAAAATCTAGTTCCCAGTTGGCAACCGCTGAAGTAGAGAATCCATTTGAAGGGTTATTTAAATGAATACTTCCCAACGCAAAATCACCTCTTGTGGCACCAGCATTGATTCCAATTTTTGGCCCCATATCTGCTTTATTAAAGCTCACAAAAGCTCTTGCTTGCTCTACTCTGCTTGCTGCAATTAGGGTGTTTTTATTATTCCGTAGTGCGGTAACAATCAAGGTGTCTAAAACTGGGTCGTTAAATAATTCCCACCATTTTAGATTGATAATGCTATCGGTATCCATCTCGGTAAACCTAAAAGATTCTGATGTTTTCTCTTCAGGCTGAAGATAGTTGGGACCCACTTTACAAGATTGCATCAATACAATCCCCACTAAAACTAATATAACTGTATATAATTTCATCTTCATCATTAAGCGTTTGACGATTCTAATTGTTCTAAATTTTCTTTGTCTCTTTTCTTTTCATATCCTGCAATTTTTCCGATAAAGACAAAAAGCATGGGATATAAAAACACCCCTAAAAAGGTTGCTAATGCCATACCTCCTAACAGGGCCATCCCCATTACTTTCCTGGCTTCCGCGCCCGATCCTGATGCTACTACCAGAGGAAATACTCCAAGAATAAAAGAAAAAGCCGTCATTAAAATTGGTCGGAATCGAGATCTTGCTGCAGCCATTGCTGCATCAAAAAGACTCAGTCCCTTTTTAAATTCATCATTGGCAAACTCCACAATTAAAATGGCATTTTTTGCAGCCATCCCAATAAGCATTACGAAAGAGACTTGAGCAAAAATATTGTTTTCAAAAGTTGGGCTAATTAGCCTTGCAACCCAAAGGGCAAATAAAGCTCCAAATATAGCAAAGGGAGTTCCCATTAAAATTGCAAAGGGTAAAGACCAACTTTCATATTGAGCCGCTAATATTAAAAATACAAACACCAATGAGAAAGTAAGAATTAATCCTAGGGAACCCGAAGCTTTTTCTTCTTGAAATGACATGGCGTTCCAGGTATAGCCCATGTCTGCTGGCAATATTTCTGCGGCAACTTCTTTTAATGCATTTCTCGCATCATCTGAAGTAAAGCCTTCTGCAGGGCCTCCTGTAACTTCAACAGATCTGTATAAATTAAATCGTGTGGTATAATCGGGGCCTGAAATTGGCTTTACAGTTGCTACTGTGGATAATGGAACCATATCCCCTCTATTATTTTTTATAAAAAATTTATTAATCCCCGATTCATCAACTCGATATTCAGGTTCGGCTTGAATATAGGTTTTGTACAACCTACCAAATCTAGTGAAATCGTTTACATAAGCACCCCCCATAAAAGCTCCTATAGTTGTATAAAGGTCATTTAAATTAATCCCTAGTTTTAAAGCTTTTTCTTTATCGATATCTAAAAATCGTTGTGGAACAGTAGCTTGAAATGTTGAAAAAGCTCTTGCTATTTCAGGTCGATCATTGGCAGCTTTAATAAACTTCATTGTATTAGATGCTAGATATTCAGGGCTGTTTCCCTGTCTATCTTGAATCATGATACTAAAACCCGATCCATTCCCCAATCCTGGAATTGCAGGGGGTCCAAAAGAAAAAGCCTGTGCTCCTTTAATACCAAAAGCAAGTTTTTTATTAACATCTAGAATTACCTCGTCTGCGGTACGATCTCTTTCAGACCAGTCTGTCATAGACACAAATAAAAACCCAGTATTTGAAACCATGGCACCAGATAAAATACTATATCCCGTTGCGGTTGTGACATATTCGATTTCTGGTATTTGAGCTAATATTTGTTCTATTTCTTTTGTAATAACATCAGACCGTTGAATAGAAGCAGCATTGGGTAATTGAACATTCACATAGAAATACCCCATATCTTCTTCTGGAATAAATCCGCCGGGGACCAAGCTTCCAAAAATTCCAACACCAATAGTCATTATTATAATGAATAGTACACTTCGCTTTAATTTTCTGCTAACGACGTTTGTAAAACTCATATAAGAATCGGTGGTCTTGTCCATTCCTTTATTGAATTTTCCAAAAAACCATCCCAATGGCCCTTTATAGGGTTTGGGCTCTTTTAATAATAAGGAACATAATGCAGGACTCAATGAGAGTGCATTCACGGAAGACACTAATACCGAAACAACTATGGTTATTGCAAACTGTTGATAGAGTAAACCTGTAATTCCAGCCATTCCTGCTACTGGAATAAACACAGCTACTAAAACCAGTGTAGTTGCTATAATTGGAGCTGTTACTTTAGACATGGCATCTAAAGTTGCTTCTTTGGCTTTCATTCCTTTTGCAATATTTACTTGAACTGCTTCCACTACTACTATGGCATCATCAACCACAATACCAATTGCCAGGACTAATCCTAATAGTGATAATACATTAATAGTAAACCCTAATCCTGGAAAAAATATAAAAGCTCCAATAAGTGAAACTGGAATTGCCAGTGTTGGAATTAAAGTAGCTCTCAAATCTTGAATAAAGATAAATACCACTAGAATAACTAAAATCAAAGCAATAATTAAAGTCACCACTATATCTTTTATCCCAGCATCAATTGCTTTAGTTGTATCTAATGAAATATCATATTTTATACTTTCTGGGAATTCAGTAGCGAGAATATTCATCTCATCTTTTATCATTTGAGCCAGTTCGGTAGCATTAGATCCAGGCGCTTGATACAAGGCTATAATTCCAGATGTTTCACCATTCAATCGAGCTTTCATATTATAGCTTTCCACACCTAAACTAATTGTGGCTACATCTTTCAATTTAATTTGAGAGCCATCGGATTGAGTTCTCACAACAATATCTCCAAATGCTTCTTCCGAGTTAAACCGTTCAGGAAGTCTAACTGTATAGGTAAACTCTGTTCCTGGTGGAGCAGGTTCGGCACCAAACTTCCCTCCTGGGACAATAATATTTTGTTCATTAATCCCATTTATAATTTCTGGAACCGTAAGGCCCAATTGAGATAAGCGGTCTGGTTTCACCCAAATACGCATGGAATAATCGGAAGCTCCTAATACATCTACCCTACCTATTCCTTTAATACGAGCTAATTTGTCCTTTATGTTTATAAGCGCGTAATTCCCTAGAAAATCTTGGTCATACCTCCCATCGGAAGTTAAGGTTACCAACATCAAAATATTGGGTAATGATTTTTGAGTAGTCACACCAAACTTTGTCACAGAAGCAGGTAATTTTGCAGAGGCTGCCGAAACTTTATTTTGAGCTAAAACCGTATTCATATCTGGATCTGTACCTACATCAAAAGAAATATCAATAGCCATTGTACCATCATTGGCATTGGTAGATTTCATATAGATCATATTATCTACACCATTGATCTGTTGTTCTAAAGGAGTTGCAACAGATTCTTCAACACTAATTGCATTGGCACCTGTATAGGTTGCTCTTACTTGAACAATGGGGGGAGTAAGATTTGGGTATTGTTCTATGGGCAATCCAATCAATGATACAGTACCCACGATTACAATTACTATAGCAATAACAATAGCTACAATTGGACGGTGTACAAAAAAGTTTCCTTTATTCTCAGCCATAACAATATTATTGGTCGTTTGTTTTATTTTTATATTCTGTAACTTGTGGAATGACTTCCATACCTGGTTTAGCTTTTTGTAAGCCTTCTAATATTATTTTATCACCACTCTTAAGCCCTTCCTTAATTATAGTAAATCCTGGAACTTTTTCACCTACCTTAACCTGCACAATTTCTACCTTATTTTCTGAGTTTACTCTTAATACAGAGTATTGCCCTTGAAGTTCGGAGATACATTTTTGTGGAACAAGAATAGCGTCCTTTACATCTTTTACTTTCACTTTAACTCTGGCAAATTGACCTGGTCGAAGGATCCCATTAGGGTTAGGAAATGTAGCTTGTAATAATATAGTCCCCGTTGTAGGATCTATATTTCTATCTATAAAATCAATTTTACCTTCATGATCAAATACGGAAGCATCAGATAAGATCAATTCTACTTTAATATCAACATCATTTTTTTGTATTGATCTATTGTGTTTTTCTACATAGGTTTTAGCAGCTCTTAAATATTCATTTTCAGAAAGGAAAAATTGAACTCTAACCATATTAATTTTCGACACCGTATTTAATATAACTGGATTGGGATCTTTACCTACAAATTCTCCTTCTCGTGCCAATGTTTTTCCAATAATACCATTGATAGGAGAAAGAATTCTAGTATATCCTAAATTAATTTCAGCAATATTTAATTCGGCATTAGCAGCCTCCAATGATGAAATTGCCGCATCTCTTTGAGCCTGTGCCATATCTAATTCCCGCATACTAACAGCATCCATTTCAGCAAGAGGTTTTATTCTTTTTAGATCGCTTTCTGTCTGAATGAGCATGGTATTTGCTTGAGCTACCATACTTTGTTTAGTCACAACAGCTTCATAAAAAGGTGCTGGATCAACAACATATAACAGGTCTCCTTTTAGTACCCTAGTTCCTTCATCAAAATGGATTTCTTCTAAAAACCCTTCCACTCTTGCTCTAATGGGGATGTCTTTTTCACCATAGACTTGTCCTACAAATTCTTCATATATAGGAACGGTTTTCGGAATAATTTGAAATACATCAATTTCCTGAGGAGGTATCACTATTTCTTTATCTTCTTTACAAGAAAAAACAAGCGATAATGATAATGCGATAAATAAAAAATTAATTTTCATTTGTATGTGAATAATTGTTATTTAGAATACGCTAAGTTAAGTATTAAGTGACTATTATTAATAAAAACATTATAATTCTAAAAAATAACTATTTTAAGAATGAGAATTTTTTAACAGACTAAAAGTAGGGTAGAAAAGAAATTAAATGTTTATTTATAAAAAATTATATTTGAACACTTATTAAATTACTTTTTTATATTTTTTTTCGAAAACTTAAAACCTAACAAAACAACTAATAAGAATGAGAAAACTTTTACTCCCTATTTTACTTGCCTGCTTTTCAATTGCACAAGCCCAAACACCTTGTGTTGGTGGAATGGCTGGATCGTATCCTTGTAATGGATATGACTTACAAGTTTTTATCCCATGCACCGATTTTGGAGCTAATAATGCAAATGATTCATGGGGGTGGACAGATCCAATGGATGATAAAGAGTATGCTTTAGTTGGACTTGATAATGGAATAGCATTTCTAGATATTTCAGACCCAACAAACCCTACTTACCTAGGAAAACTTCCTACACATACTGATGCAAGTCTATGGAGGGATGTAAAAGTTTATAATAATTATGCATTTGTGGTTAGTGAAGCAAGTGGGCATGGAATGCAAATTTTTGACTTGACTCGCTTAAGAAATGTTGCAAATCCTCCAGAAATTTTTACTGAAGACGCACATTATAGTGGTTTTAATCGTGCTCATAATATTGTAATTAATGAAGAAACAGGATATGCTTATGGTGTAGGAACTGACACCTATAATGGTGGAGCTCATTTTGTAAATATTCAAGATCCATTGAATCCAGTTGGTGAAGGTGGATATCAAGGAAGTAATTATACACATGACGCACAAGTAATAATTTATAATGGTCCAGATTCAGACCATACTGGAAAAGAATTATATGTTGGAAGCAATGAAAACCAGGTAGTTATTGTTGATGTAACCGATAAATCAAGCCCCCAATTAATTGCATCTGCAACGTATTCAAATACCGCTTATACTCACCAAGGATGGTTTACTGAAGATTTAAGGTATTTTATTGTTGGGGATGAAATAGACGAACTAAATTTTGGATTTAACACTAGAACTATAATTTTTGACTTTAGTGATTTAGATGCTCCTCAACTATCTTTTGAATATAGTGGACCTACATTGGCTACTGATCATAATGGTTATGTAATGGAAAATAGATTTTATTTAGCTAATTATAAAGCTGGAATGCGCGTCATTGATATTTCAGATATTTCAAATGGGAATATGACCGAAGTTGGATCTTTTGATATATTTCCATCCAATGACGAGCCTGGATATGATGGTGCTTGGAACGTTTACCCTTATTTTGCTAGTGGAAATTTAATTATCACAACTTTAAAATATAGTAATCCGAATTATGTTCCAGGGTTTTATTTAGTTAGACCTTCAACATTATCAGTTGAAGATAATTCTTTATCATACTTTAATTTATTTCCAAATCCTAGCACAAATTATGTTGAGATAAATTCTTTAGAAACTCCAATTTCTAGGATTCAGATCTTTGATATTAGTGGAAAATTAATTTTTGCAAATAATTATAGTTCAGAGATTAATATTAAATTGAATATTTCTAGCTTGACAAATGGAATCTATTTATTAAAAATAAACGATCAATTTATTAAAAAATTGATAAAAAATTAATTGTTAAAAACCCAGCTGATTAATATATTCTTTGTGTTATAAATTTTGATGTCATGAATAAAGTGATACTATTCTTTTTTTTATTTTTTAGCATAATTACAATAAGTCAAACACCTTGTGTTGGTGGAATGGCAGGATCGTATCCCTGTAATGGATATGACTTACAAGCACACATCCCTCTTTCTGTTTTCAATGCTAATTCTAGCAATGATTCCTGGGGGTGGACAGATCCTAACGATGGAAAAGAATATGCATTAGTTGGACTTGATAATGGAACTGCTTTTATTGATATTTCAGATCCTGTGAATCCTGTTTATTTAGGTAAGCTTCCAACTCATACTACATCTACAACCTGGAGAGATGTGAAGGTATACAATAACTATGCTTTTGTAGTAAGTGAAGCGGGTGGTCATGGGATGCAAGTATTCGACCTAAGTCGTTTACGAAATGTTGCAAATCCTCCAGAAACATTTACTGAAGATGCTCATTATAGTGGCATTGGAGGTGTTCATAATATAGTTATAAATGAAGATACCGGATACGCCTATAGTGTTGGAGGGAATGATTATGGCGGCGGACCTCATTTTATTAATATACAAGATCCTTTAAATCCTGTGGGCGAAGGAGGCTATTCTGGAAGTGGTTATTCGCATGATGCTCAAGTGGTTATTTATAACGGACCCGATTCAGATTATACTGGACACGAAATATATATAGGAAGTAATGAAAACCATGTTGCTATAGTAGATGTTACTAATAAATCCAACCCAGTATTAATATCTTCGGCAACTTATTCGAATGATTCCTATACTCACCAAGGATGGTTTACCGATGATCAAAAATATTTTATAGTTGGTGATGAATTAGACGAATTAAATTTAGGCTTTAATACAAAAACAATCATTTTAGATTTTACAGACCTTGATAATCCTCAATTTCATTTTGATCACTTTGGGGCGACAACAGCTGTTGATCATAACGGTTACACTACCGAGAACGAATATTATTTAGCAAATTATACTGCTGGGATGCGAGTTTTGGATATAAGTAATCTTGAAAATTCAGCTATGTCGGAGATTGGTTTTTTCGACACTTATCCGTCAAACAACACTGCTGGATTTGAAGGGGCATGGAATGTTTACCCCTATTTTGGTAGTGGAAATATAATTATCAGTAATTATTTATCTGGTGGGTTTTTCCTAGTGAAATCATCTGTTCCAGATAATGAAGATCCTGTTGCGGTTTGTCAAGATATTACCGTCGCTCTAGATGAAAACGGACAAATTACTGTGGATGCTGAAGCTATTGATAATGGATCTAATGATAATAGTGGTTTTTTTACACTAAGCTTAGACCAAAACACTTTTGATTGTTCAGACATCGGTGCAAATCCTGTAATTTTAACGGTTACAGATTCTTCCAATAATTCCGATACCTGTTCTGCTACAATTACTATTGAAGATACTTCAGATCCAGAAATGACCTGCCCTTCAAATTCAACTGTAGGATATGATTCGGGAAGTAATTTTTATACCCTGCCAAATTATGTGGCTAATAATGATGTGAGCGCTTCAGATAATTGTACTGTAAATTTGACTGTCAGTCAGGATCCTTCACCAGGAACTCAATTACCCGACGGCATTCAAATAATTTCTTTTGAAACCACCGATGATGAAGGGAATTCAGTTTCGTGTTCATTTGAGTTAACAGTAGATGAGAACCTAGGAACCGAAGAACACCTGTTCAATAATGGCTTGAGTATATACCCAAACCCAAGTTCCAATCTAATTACTATAGATTCTAAGAATGTTCCTTTAAATAGTATTCAAATTTTTGATATCAGCGGAAAACAGCTTTTCGAAGCTTCAAATTTAAATACAGCTTCTAAAACAGTAGATATTTCGTCTTTATCAAAAGGAATTTATTTTATATCATTAAACAATCAAGCAACCAAGAAAATAATAAAGAATTAATAATTTTTTATAATGAAGAAAAGTATTGTATCAATCAGTGTTTTTTTAGCAAGCCTGTTCACCTTTGCTCAAACACCTTGTGATAATGGAATGGCAGGATCGTATCCTTGTAGTGGTTATGATCTACAATCTTATTTATCACTTGATGATATGGATGCTGGAAGAGGAAATGATTCCTGGGGATGGACCGATCCCGAAAATGGAAATGAATATGCTATTATGGGTTTGAATAATGGTACTGCTTTTATAGATATTTCAGACCCTGTAAATCCTATTTATTTAGGCAAGTTGCCTTCTCATACCACTACTAGTATTTGGAGAGATATCAAAGTATACAGCAATCACGCATTTATAGTAAGTGAAGCCAGCGGTC
>Ga0164313_10004782_pt1 | contig 11996 bp, 15 predicted proteins | sample GuaBasSedimGuay4_FD_113735 | JGI IMG/M metagenome (GOLD analysis project Ga0164313, IMG submission 113735) | Subseafloor sediment microbial communities from Guaymas Basin, Gulf of California, Mexico - Guay4, Core 4569-4, 0-3 cm | ecosystem: Environmental > Aquatic > Marine > Hydrothermal vents... | reverse complement strand
CCCATCCCTAAATTCTACAAAGGAACGGAATCAGCACCTAAAGGATTACTGGAAGTTGGAGAAAAAGGACGGGAGCTGATAGAAACCAAATCAGGAAAGATGTTTATGGCTAATCAGCCGACTATCACAAGCGGATTGCAGGGTGCAAAGATTTACAGCAACCCTGAAACTGAAAGAATGATCGCAGGCGGGAAAGTAGGATATGACAGCATTGATTTAAGAGAAGTAGTGCAATCCAATAACAGGATTGAGAAAGCAATAAGAAACAAAAGGGAGTTTTATTACAGGGCTGACAAACGGACAATAACAGAACGTAAAGGAAAATATTATAAAACATGGATGAATGCTAATTTAGGCAATGGGTAACCAGTTAACCATACAGCAAAATAACGCTTTCAAAGGTCAAAAGCCTTTTAAGTTTATATTGGCTCATAGTTCTGTATCTGTCAGCCCATTAACATTAACCCGTTCACCTGATGGATGGAAAGATAATGAGCTGAAATTAGCCAGGCACAAAACATATCACGGTGTAATGAAATCAGTATCTACTAAAGAACTGATATTTTACAAAGAGGGCAAAGACTTCTTACAGAAAGCCTATGAGATGGACGGGGTTAATTGTGTTTGTTCGCTAACGATTACCAGGTACAATAATAACACAATGCAATATAATGCCTATCACACAGGCTATATTGATTTTACAACTTATATTGTTAACGAAGTAAGCGTAACGGTTCAGCTGGCATCGGATTCATTCTGGAAAAAGGTACTAACAAGAGATACTCAGGAAGTTGATTTAACTAAAACGGTAAGCATTGATGGTTTGAATGTACCCAAGTTTGATTACAATAATATAACCATACCTGATACAAATGTAAACAATGCGGGGAATTTTACTGAGATAGGTTCTGCGTTTGTACAAGATACTAATCATGTAATACCATGTACTATTGGAACTACTAATTATAACGAAACTCAAACACAGACATTAAGTACAAATATTGAGGATAAAGATTACGCTTTCTTCAAAGAATCAGAGGTCAATAGAATTATAAATGTAGCTGGAAGTTTTGATGTTCAGTTTACGGGTGGAGGGGGTGGACCTTACGCTTGTGAGTTTGTTTTGAAAACATTAGATACTGATAATACAGTATTATTGGAAACTTCATTAGGTACAACTGCGGTTGTCGGCCCGACTACAATAAACTTTGATAAGGACATAACCCTATATAAAGGTCAATCATGTATTTTAGAGGGCAAAGGATTAAGCCCGACAGATGACAAATTTGAGTATTTTAATCTTGATTTTGATGTTACTGAAACCGTAGTAGGAACTGTACTAACTGAATGCAGAGGGTTCTTAGTTTATGAGGCTTTTCTAAGATGTTTGCAGTTGATAACTGATTCAGGTAATCCGTTTTATAGTGATTATTTTGGTCGTACCGATACACCATTTACTCAATATGGTTCAGATGGTGAATTGATTGCTTTGATAAAAGGAATGTATTTCCGTTACAAGTGGTCAACTGAGCCTATTCCTGTTAAGCTAAAAGACTTGTTTGATTCAGTATTTGCTATTTATGCTTTGTCATTAAACCATGAAATAATCGGAGGAGTTGATAAGATAAGAGTTGAAAACTTATCTTATGCTTATTCTGAAACCGTTGTATTAGATATTTCACCATTATTAAGAAGTAAAGATATTGAAAAGTCAGTTAATCCTGATTTGATATTTTCTAAAATAGAGGTCGGATATAACAAGTTCAATTATGAGCAAACGGGAGGGCTGTTTGAATATTGCACCAAAAGCACATGGTCAACTGTAATCAGAACAATAAAAAATGAGTTCAGAAAAATAAGCAAGTATAGGGCTGATTACAACGGTATCAAATTACAGATAGATACTACTGATTTAAATAAAGACGCTAAAGGCGACAATGATAACTTCCTGGTAACAATGAAACGGGACGGGGCGACAGATTTTGAAGCCTTATTGGATGACAATTTTACTTATGTAGGTGGCACTTTCTACGCTGCTAAATCTTTAAATCTGGATATTTCACCGGGTAGGAATTTGCGTAGAATGAATGATTTTGTCAGAGGCTCGCTAATGCACTCATTAAATAGCTTTCTGAGGTGGCAAACTTCAGATAAATCTTCACAGCTGGAAACCCAAAAAGCCGGTGAAGAGATGGTAGATGAGGACGCTGATATTCGAGTTGATGACTTTGCAGAACCTTTATGGCATCCTGAAACCTATAAAATAGAAGTTCATTTAACTTATGACCAGATAAGTTTAGTACTTGCAAACCCGCGTGGATTGATTCAAATAGCAGATAATAAGTATGGATGGATTCTTACAATGCAGACAAAGAACTGGGATGGAATGACTGAATTTGAATTATTGAGAGCTAATAACGCAGCAGTAACACCTTACCCGATTGAGGGTGCAATAAGGTTTATAAAAGACGGTGATCAGTTTATTCATGCTTATCAAATGGTTATGACTGGATGTGCTAAAGTTACAATAGACTGGGGTGATGGTGTTATCGAAGAAGTATCAATAGGTAGTTTTGGGCATCAGGTTAAAGATAACGCAGTAGTTATTATTTACGGTGCTGTTGAAACATTTGAAATGAGCAGTTATATTAAGATGTCGCATATATCAGCCGTCCATCATGCTACATTAACAACATTAAGCGTAAGCGATAACAATAATGAGGGTGCTGACTTTGATAGGAGTACTGCATTGGAAACATTATCATTAATCCTTAATTCATTAGAAACGATAATATTAACGGGATGCACAGGATTAAAAATTCTTTCATTAAGAGATAATTTAACATTCACTAAAAATATAGATGTTTCAGAATGTATTTTGTTAGAAAGTTATAATAATTATAGATGCTCTCAAACGGCAATAGATGTAACTAATAATATAAACCTAACTTCATTACTTTGCTGGACAAACTCAATAACTTCTATTGATGTATCAAAAAACACAAAATTAACATTATTGAGAACAAGGGTAAATCCAATAACAGCACTCGATATATCTAACAATACATTATTAACAAAAGTTGACTCAAGGGTATGTAACTTGACTTCATTTAATATATCAAACAATCCGTTATTGGACGGTATAGGAATTGACTACAATAATATAACAACGGCTCATGTAAATGCTATATTAGCTGATTTAGTGGCAGGCGGACTATTAAATGGATCGCTTAATACAATACATCAAAATCCCGTAGCGCCACCGACAGGACAAGGAATAGTAGACAAAGCGACATTAATAACAAGAGGCTGGATAGTAACAACAGATTAAAATTATGATTATAAGTCTTGCAAATAGCATAAGGTTCGTAGTAAACAATGGTTTGGATCCATCGTTCAATAATACATTGTACAATGATGAGGATTTTGTAAACATGAGGACACGGAATTACTGCCAAAAATACATAAACGGCAATACTTTACTTGTTCAGATTAAAGGCACGTTAACAGAAACTATCGTATTGACACGCTATAATAACAACAATACTACTTCGGTTGTTTCGGTAACTAATACCTATTCTTATACAGGATTTAAGATTTATAATTATGAAATAACCTTATCAACTGGGGATCATTTCTATTTAGCAGCAACCTCAGATGAAGAAGATTCGTGGACTTCTGAGCCGGTTATTGTAGTTGACCGTGAAAAACTTCTTAAAATACAATGGTATTCAAATGATCCGGGATTGGTATTTGAGTTTGATTATACAAATGATGAGGTTAATTTAATGTACATAGAAGCTAATTTGGTTGCTATCGGACACGGTGGTGAATCAACAGTTTACGATAATCAAAACGAAAAGACAAAAATAAAAGAATCAATATTTAGAAACTTTGAATTACAGACAGATGAGATCCCCCGTTATTTAGCTGAAAAGCTGATAGTGGCAATGTCAAGTGATGTATTTGTTATTAACGATGTTCAGTATACGGCTGAAGAAAAAGGTGAATCAGAGCCTTTCGGTAATGCCAATGTAGTAACATTTAAGGCAAATGTAACGGAATCGCCTGTACTTGGTTTAGATACGGATGATCTGGGGTTTGATTGTGATTCAGGAACGACAAACGACATGATTGATAACTTAGTAGAATTACTGGCAACAGGTCAATTTACACTTACTCTAAAAGCAGGATATTTTATAAACTTTGTTAAACTGGTTTATCAGGATGGCACTTCTGTACTATTTAAAGCAGGGTGGACGGTAGGAAACGAAGAAATAATACGTTCAATAGGAGTTACAGATACAAACGATATTAATATAAATGATTCAGGTCATGTTGCTACTGACAGAACTATTTATTGTGAGGTTTCAGGCTCAAATCAGATAATAGATGTTTATTTTAATACGATAAAACATACACAATGAAAAAGCTAATTATATTTTTATTCTTATTTCCTTTATTTGCTTATTCGCAAAACTTTGTGATAGCCGATTCTGCTATTATTTACGGTGGGATTAATATGCCAGATACTTCATTTATTCATGCAGTTAAAACTCCGACAACAGATTATCAGGCAGCTAATAAAAAGTATGTAGATGATAATGGTGGTGCCGGTGGAGCTGATAGCCTGTATCAAGAAATAGTAATTAGTAATTTATCAGACACATCACAATGGTTATTTAATGGAGATACCATCCAAATACCTACCGTTTCACCATTGAATTACGATAAACTTTTAAGCGGTTCAATAGTATGGGATAGCCTGTTATATTACTCATCAACTTGGTGTAAGTATTACCTAAATGGGGTACTGAGATACAGCCTGCCACAGCAAGTACAATTAGATGCAGCTCATGTTTCACTTGATAGAATAGACGTTATAGCATTAGATACAAATAACGCATTAGTTGCTGTAAAAGGATTAGCAAGTGCAAACCCACAAGAACCATTAATTGATCCTGTTAGTCAGCTTTATATAAATTTTGTTTATATCGAAGCAGGAGCGACAACACCGGGTATTAATACTGAGCTTATTTATAATGAGGGTGTGGAATGGGATACAGCCTCAGTTGAAACTAATAATAATGTAGTTGAATTTCTTAATACAGACAGCCCAAAAGTAGGGAGTTACTGTACTAAAATATATGATAGCGGTAGCGGTTCTATTAAGAACAGCGTTGTAACTTATTCAGATGGAACGGCTGTTGATTATGCTGATAATATGCTTGTCATGTACATGCGTACCAATAGCAGATGGCATCGTAATGGTTATATATACCTGTTTTTTTATAAAGACGGGAGTATTATATCATCGACTAATTTTGGTAGAAGGACGCAGATGTGGGGATTTGATGATAGGGAAACCGTTTGGCAGTTAGTGGCCATACCTTTAGATGATTTAAGTTTTAATACCTCACAATTCGATAGCATTGCTTTTAAATTTTATGGAAGCTGGACAAGTGGTATAACCGTTAGTTTTGATTATATTGAATTGCAGGATAAAAGCACACCCTCTCAGCCTGATTACAATATACTTACTAATAATGATTTAAAACGATCATCTTTCAGTATGCCAGGTGATGACGCAGCGGATATTGACCATGCAGGATATTACAGGGTTATATCTACGACATCCAGCGTACCAACGGGAGTAGAGGGTGTAATATCAGCCATGTATCAAAGTGATGCGGATGATGGAATGGTTTATTTACTGATTGACGAAGATACTGATAGTGTATTTGTAAGTACTGATAAAGGAAGTAACTGGACTGAAGTTAGCGGAGGGATGCCAGCGGGTACAGACACCTATACCTTAGTACATGATGGTAGTAATTGGGTGGAGAATAGTAGGATAACTGATGATGGAAATAACATAAATATAGGAACTGCACAAGAATCTTATATACAAATTAAAACAGCTCATAATAATGCAACTATAGAATCTGTTACAGATGCAGGAGTAAGTAATTATTTTCTTAGAACAAGTGGAACAGCCAGAAATGTTCATATGCAAGCAAAAGATGCAGCAGGATTAGCAGAAATAGAGATTAATTCTACATCTATTATTGCTGATGCAAATGATTATGTATTTATTGATTTACCTCTAATAGAATCAGCCACCCATGTACTAAGTACAAACGCAGCTAATGATACTATTTATAGGACTACCATGCCGAGTGGAGGTGGATCAACAGACACAATCTATGCTAAATACGTAACCACGGCAGCAGATACAGCAAGTGCATGGAAAGGTAATACAGATACTTTATTAATTCCTATTGTCAGTGGTGGCGCTGGATTACCAGCTTCAGTAGACGGTCAGATGTACTTTAGTAACTCAACAACAGGAGATACAGTTAAACACTCTCAAATGCACTGGTCAGATAGTGATTCTACTTTAAATGTTGACCATATCGCATTTAATCTAACCTCTGCTCCTTATTTTTTAAAAATAGGAGCAGGTAGGTTAATAACTGTAAGAGGAAGTAGTTATTTATTCGGTGATAACTTATCTAATATGTCTGGTGCAAATGACAATGTAGGGTTCGGACTTACTTGTCTTAATTCATTAACAAATGGTGATTATAATACGGCTAATGGAACCGGGGCGTTAAAATCAGCTACATCAGCAAGATATAATATGGCTGCTGGATATTTGGCTCTTGAAGATATTACAACAACACAATCAAATACAGCAGTAGGTGCGTATGCTGGGGCAAATTATAAGGGTACAAGTTCACTATTTTTAGGAAGAGATGCAGGAAGAACGGTAATAAATGGAGATGGTATATTATATATAGCTAATGCCACAGATGGAGGCACTTATGCTAATACTTGGATTTATGGAGATGCAAATTATGATGTTAAATTTCCTAATGGTAGTATTTGGCTTAATAATGGTTCTGAATATGGAACGGGTACAGGTGTTTTATTTGGGCTTGGAAACTCTGAAATATACGAAAGTTCAGACGGAGTATTAGTTATAAAAGCAACGAAAATAACAATTGACGGTGATTTATTAGGAGCATTAACAACTAAATCATATTCATTTACCTCACAGGGAATAGGATCAGGAACTTATTGGAAAGGCGGGTTTTATTTAGCACCCGCAACAGACGCTAATTTAGATGAGGGCAGTACAACACAAGCCTATGGAACTGCCAATGTAAGTTATGCAGCACATGGATTTATAGTAGCTGGAGGAGTAGGAACGACAGATGCAGGAGTAGTTGGATTACGAGTTACAGGAACTTCAATAACGGATGCGGGAGTAAGAACAGCAACCGATGCAGATACTATTTCAACTGACATAACAACGCTATCAGCAAACGATTACTTAGAAGCTAAAAAGTTTATAGGTGCGATAGTATTTGAGTTGATTACAATATCAGGCAGCCCGACTGCATTTTCATTAGATTTCAACTATGGTTATTGCAAGTATGAAGATTTCGGAAACCATGATTTTGAAGTTAAAGGATTTGAAGCTGTTGGATTGGGTTCAGCAGCTGATGCAAGTTTTAATATTACTTTGTTTCATCATACTACAACAGGATGGACTTATTCGGCAGCAGCATTTGAGCCTGATCCACCTGTAATATGTGATTTACAAACAGATCACAACACAGAATATCAGGTTGCAAACGGTGTGCCTTTCGCTTATAAAAGATTTCCATTATCAACAAATGTAATAGGAAGCGGAATAGGTGGCGTAATAGTCAGAATAGTTACAGGGCAAAACAATACAGTTCAGGCAATGGACTGCCATATAGGAGTTAAATTTGAATAAATATAAAGACATGAAAAAGATAGTATTAATTTTAGGAATGTTGATTTTTGGATTAACAACATTTTCACAGACATTAATCCATACAGATACATTATTAACTGACAATGATACTATTTTCTTAAAGTGGTATCATGAAAGGTTTACGGATGCAGATGGTGATAACGGCAATTTCGAGCTGATTAGCAGGATAGGACTTGTAAAGGATTATGTGTTAACAGACACGACCTATGAAGGTGTGATGACGCATTACCATAGAGTATTATCAGAATCAGATAGTCTTAAAAACCCTTATGGAAATAATTATTATCAGGCTACGTTTATAAGGACTTATATTTATTCATCAGATGAAAATATGAAAAGACAGCTGAGTTTATTTTGGTTACTGAACGAACCTAAAAGAATAATGCAATAATGGACTATCCTGAAGAAATAAGAACAGGTGATATATTAGGAGTTGAAGGTACTTCCTTTTTGGCAAAAGCTATACAATGGTTTCAAAGATTAGCAGATAAACCATCAGCGCACATTAACCATGTTGCTTTATTTTGGTGGATCAATGGTCGGTTGTATGTAATCGAGGCTGGAATAAAAGGAATTACTTTCTTACAGTTTGAGCATTATCTAAAGGGTAAATCCACATTATACCATATCCGTTATCAAGGCGAACTGGATTATTTTGAGGAGAAAGCAATGGAGAATCTATTTGAAAAATACCAAAATAGGAAATACAGCTTTATAAGTTTGTTCAAATACCAGATAGTTTATAAACTGACCGGATGGTTTACAGGAAATAAGAACCCTAAAAAAATGATTTGTGAGGCATTTGTTCAGAGGGTTTGGAATGATTTAAAGGGGTATTTTCCTGAGTGGTACAAAGGGAATATCTCAGCAATATATTATAATGAACATTTCAAAACATCTCTGCTATAAGATTAAAAAAAGGGAATTATGTCAGATCAAGAACATGAATTTTTAAAACAGTTAAAACGGTGGGGAATAGCTTTAGTAATATTTATGCTATCAGGGATGTCAGGACTTGTTGGGTATGGGTTTAACTTCATTCGAGAGCAAAACGCTGTTAACGAAGTTAAGAACATTCAGATTGAAACCATGCAGGGAATGATGGATCAGAAGGTTTCCAATGCTGTTTTATTGGAGTTTATAAGGTATTATGACAAGATTCTGGAATACAGAAAAGAAGGATGTGATAAAAATGCAGAAGCTATAAAGGAATTAAGCAAAGAATTTAAAGATTTTCAGTTAAAATACTTTAGTCAAAACAACATGAGAGGCGTTATAGATTCGAGTTTATATCTTCCTTATTATTATTCATACGCTATTGATAATGACATAGGACTGTACTAATGGAAAATATAGAACAGAAACACTGGTTTAACAACAAACAAGTAATAACGGTAATACTGTTTTTTATCATGCTTACTTTTTATGTAACCGTTACATGGATGGAATTTGAAACGGTTAAAGTTAAGATCAGTAATTTAGAAAAGAAAATAGAATACGTTAACGATAGAGTTTCACGTAAAATAAAATGATATGAAATTAGGTTATTTTGAAGAGTTAAAAACTCCAGAGGTAGTAAGCAAATCGAGTATTAGATTACAGATGTTTATTACCATGTTTTATGCCTTTGCTGTAATCGGATACCAGGCTTATGAAGGATCTGTTGATATTGTATTAGCATCCTTATTATTAGGTGCTGCATTTACTCCGAAAGTAGTAAGTAAGTTTGCTGAAAATATGAGTAAAAAATGAAACATTTTAAGTTATCGGAATTTGATTCACCGGATTTAAAAGGTTCTGGTTCTGAAATGGACTTAGACTTCCTGACTATGCTTGATATGGCCAGAAACAAGGCTGGTACGTTTTTCTTTATAAATTCGGGCTATCGTACCAAAGAGCATAATGATGCCATAAAAGCAAGTAAAACAAGCTCACATCTTAAAGGACTGGCAGCCGATATTTCATGTGGTAATTCATATGATCGGCTGCTATTTGTGAAATGTTTAATTGAGGTGGGTTTTACCAGGATAGGAATAGGTAAGACTTTTATTCATGTTGACAATGATAAATCAAAGCCTGATTCAATTTGGCTTTATTAAATAAATAGTTATGTGGAAATTATTAGCAAAGATTTTTGGAAGCACTAAAGTAATTAATGCTGGAATAAGTGGTATTGATAAAATATTCTATACCGATGAAGAAAAAGCTGAACAGAAAATAAAACTATTGGCATCGTTTGAGCCGTTTAAATTAACATTGCGGCTACTGGCAATGACAATATCAATACCTTATGTGTTAATGGCAATGGGTGCTTTTGTTACTTCATTCTGGTTTGATGTATCTAAACAGCTTAATATTTTAGATGGTAAACTGGGTTGGGCTTTTACTATTGTTGTGGCTTTTTATTTTGCTGATGGTATTGGAATCTTCAAAGGAAAGAAGAAAATTATTAACAAGGTAGATAAAAAAGAATAGATTAGTTATATTTGCAGTAACGAGAGTTTTGGTTGCTTTCGTATTGTTTTTCATCTTAATGGCATTCGATCATCCCCAAAAGGTCGAATGCTTTTTTTATGATTGTATATACATTTACTCAAAACTGGCGTTTTTTAAGGGCATTTTTCACAAAGAAAATAAATTATTTTTAACGAAAACCCTACAACCCTACGTACACAAGCGATACAGACTTGTAAATAATTGTGTATATATTTGCATATACAATTAATGTGTTGTATATTTGTACTTACAAACTAACCAAATAGAGATGAAAACAAAGTACCACAACACAATCCTAAGACTAATTGACGAATACATCGAAGAAAACCGATCACAATTAGAAATCGACAACAATGAAATGGTTTTCAAACTGGATTTGAATATTCAGAAAATTGTTGATGACGAAAACGGATCACTAGAATATTACGTAGAGGGTGTTTATGAACAAGACATAATTAGCGTTATGGCGTGCACAGATGAGCCACATGAACACATCTTATCAGATAAGGGCAGATGTATAACTGAGGTGTTTATTACTAATAAAGACGCTGAGGAGGTTTATTGCGATACGTTCAATGAAACTTTAAAATCTTACTTCAATGGATAAAAGATACACCGTAACAATCAGCTTTCACATTTGGGCTAAAGATGACATTGCAGCAATGGAGCAATGCAAAGAAATGGAAGCACAGGCACATAAGGCGCATGATAATTCAGCAAAAGTCGAAACCATACATCAAATGGACTTTGCAAGTTTTGAATCAAAAGAAGTTTACAACCATAAAAAAGATACATTATGAATCCAAAATAAAAAGCAAAGGAATTATATGATAAATACAAAAAATTGTTATTTGACGGATGCTGTGATGAATCAATATTATTAAATGAATGGGGAAAATACCCCAAACAATGTGCCTTAATAACAGTCAATGAGATATTGAAATTACCTGTATTTTGGGATGGTACGGCAGAGGGTAAATTTACAGAAGGTAACGATAATTACTGGCAAACCGTTAAACAAGAAATAAACCAATTATAATGGACAAGCTAAAACAGATATTCGCACTTGTACTTGAAATCAACACAAAGAAAGTATATTCAATTGACTACCTAATAAGCGGTAATTGTGATATGCTTCTGTCAATATCGAAAGATTGTGAACATGAAAAAACTTATTCATGGAACGCTGATACGGATGATTGTATAGACATAATAGAATATTTAAACTCAATAAAATGAGAGATATAAAATTTAGAGCTTGGAATATTGAAGATTCAGAAATGTTTGTTAATGTTCATAGACAATATGACTGGAATATATTACAGGCTGAAAGTTTCTATGAATTGATAAATGATAAAAATATTATTCTAATGCAATACACCGGACTAAAAGACAAGAACGGAAAAGAGATTTATGAGGGGGATATTGTGAAAAACGAACATGGACACATCAATTTTATTGTTTATAGTGATTTTTCGATGAGATTTCACACAAATGGATATTATGGTGGTGGTGTTAAGTTTTATAATCAAATAAATGAAATAATCGGAAACATATACGAAAACAAAGAACTTTTAAAATAATATAAAATGACACGAAAAAGGAAATACGCAGAACCAACTCAAATCATATTCAGAACGGATATTAGATTTGTAGCAAGAATGGATCAGGTAGCTTTAAGGCAGGATAT
>Ga0164313_10004781_pt1 | contig 11998 bp, 7 predicted proteins | sample GuaBasSedimGuay4_FD_113735 | JGI IMG/M metagenome (GOLD analysis project Ga0164313, IMG submission 113735) | Subseafloor sediment microbial communities from Guaymas Basin, Gulf of California, Mexico - Guay4, Core 4569-4, 0-3 cm | ecosystem: Environmental > Aquatic > Marine > Hydrothermal vents >... | reverse complement strand
TGCAACCGTTCTGGAGGCACCCAGCCCATTGCCATAGGTAGTAAGGAATACACCGATTTAGAAGTGTATTTAACAGGCTTATCTAATGGTCAAGCTGTACGTCAACCCTCGGTTAGAAACTAACCAGTATATTATTTTAATTTTTAATAACTATTGAAAACTTCGACAAAAACAATGTTCCAGTAACACCCCATATAGCAGCAAAGAATAAAGTCCATATAGGTGTTCCGAGGCCAAAGCCTAAACCAAACCATCCCATCTCCATTCTAAATGGAAAAACAATAAAAGCACTCGATAGCCAGGGTAATACGCTAAGTGTGACCCCTTTTTTAATGGGCGACCTATTATAGATAGGAATTAAAAATATGATCCCCCATAAACCACCGGCGAAAATCAGGTGCTGGGTATCGTTTACCGTGTCATCTCCATGCATCTGGTCAAGAAGGCAGATTATTCGAAAAAGGCAGCCCGCACGGGCGCGGTAACGTTGATCCAGCGATTTGGTAGTGCACTGAACCTGAATATTCACTTTCATATGCTGTTTCTGGATGGGGTGTATGTCGACCGCCTCGATGGATCAGCTCGATTTCGCTGGGTCAGTTCACCGACCATCCAGGAGCTAACTCAACTATCGCCCGACGAGTCGGACGATATCTTGAGCGCCAGGGCCTACTGGAGCGGGATGCTGAGAACAGTTACCTGCAGCCTTACCAGTATGGCCGAGAACGGGCATGAGTAACTATATCGTGCCGATACTTGCCTATTTGATCTGAATCTGGAACACTCCAGATTGCCCACTCTGGGGTCGTTTAGGGGTCGGCATCCCAACCCCCATGCCGATCCGAACCGTACCACTCCGGGAGACTCTCGAGCCCGGATTCCCGGCGACACTACCAGATTTTCAGGTTTCCAGTTTTTCAAGCAGGGTTCGGGCTCTCCCAATATTCCACTTCGGCACAGTGCCTGCGGTGTGATGTTCGAGAAGGAGTTCGGGAGATAACAGTTTTCGGGATCCAGCGTTCGGGTTAGGTTCGAGGTTCGGGTGAAGTTCGATTTGACTAACACATTGAGTATATTCAGGTTCCCGAATAAGTTTTCCGAATTCAGTGTTCGAGTACTGAAATTAATTTCGGGATAGGTTCGGGTGGCGTGAAAAGGGGGATAGCACAAAAATAAATCGCTTAGTTTTCTTGAACTTTCTGCAATAAAAACAAAGAGTTACTTGGACTGAAAATCCTCGTGCCGGTGGTTCGATTCCGCCCCTGGGCACCATTTTCATTGTTTTTCAAACGGTTACCCGATGGGTGGCACGGGGACTGTCGGGAATCGTGTCTATTGCCATATTTTCTCAATTATTACCCCAGAATCCGACTTTCTGAGACTGCGTGGTGTTATTGGCGCCGCTTCAGGTTAACGATGAGCTAAAACTGTCTCTTAGGCAATCAGGCTAAACTGTCCAACTGGGGCTGACGGGGTACACTGGATCAAAGAGGGGTAATCAAATTAAACACCTTGGCCATGCGGCGAAAGATGCATTACGATAACCGAAACAATTTAAACCTGATGAGCTGAACTGTCTCTTAAATCAGGACACCATCCGTCCAATTTGGGTTGACGACGTACAGAATCTTCGGGGTCAATGTTAATCGAGCTTTACGAAGTCTTTATAACCCGTTCATGATAATAGCGAATAACCGCTATTGGCAGATTCTGTTGAAAAACTCGAAATCTTTAAACCGGACCAAGCCATTTGCGTTTTAACCTTTCTATCGAACCTAACACACGGAGGGGATCATAGTTATCGTGGTCTGTTCTTACAGCGTCACTGTTAAACTCTAGAGCCTATTGGTAAATGAAGTTCAGGATAGTTTGGTTTTCATCGGAAAAATCACGCAGTCAATTTAGCGAGTTTTTCAACAGTATCCCTCTCTGTCAGGATAGTTGTCGCCTGGATTCATATAATAATTTTCCCAACACTGTTTTTGCTAGAGGAGTACGGGATGTCTGAAATACAAGCACCTATTACGGGTGGATGCCTATGCCCATCCAATATTCTGGGCACCGGTGACGCTAATGGGCGACGGTGGCAGCTAAGCAAGATCCGGTCTGCTAACTTTAGCAACAGGCTGATCGCGCAGCCAGCAGCTTGCTTATATTACTGTTCAATAGCAATATACTGAGAAATTGATTGACCGGCAGTCTGTCGGGCTTAGGGAATCGTAGTGAGCATGATGGGAGCATTGATTACAATTTTCAGGAAATTGATACTCGGGATCACGCCTGTATTGGTCGCTGGCTGTCAGGTCACGGCGATGGACCTGGAAGACGCCAGACAGGTCGCTGTCGAATTTCAGCCTGCCGCATTTCAGTCTCCCCCACGTACCATCAGCGACATTCGGAGCATGATTGGTGATTTACAAATCGTGCCCGCTAATTGTAAAGAGCATAGAGAAATTCGACAGGAAGAACTCGAATTTTCGATGGAAGAACTGAGAAATGCCAGGAATGGTGCTGATCGTCAAATGGCAGCCTACTTTCTTTTCTATCAAGTTGATTTCGAAATTATCGCCGGTCAGTTTGACAGGGCAATCGAAATCATCGAGTCCGCACCTCGTTCTCTTCCAGAGGGACTACGTCGTGAGCGAAGATGGATGTATCACAAACTCGTAGAAGCTCAAACGAAGCTAGGTAATCGCCGAGAGGCTTCACGAGCTGCCTCACATCTAAGGGGGGTTGATTCTGGAATAAGGAGAGACACTGCTGGGGGCTGGGCACAGAGACAGAAGATAGCTCGAGCCAGTGATGCCCGCCTCGCTAATGTGAAGGGTGATTTTTCGGCGGCCGAGAGATTATATAGAACCGCCCTGTCTTCCGTATTGTGGGAACACGATGTTGTAACCCTTCGAGCAGATCTAGCCAGGCTTTTGGTTAGACAAGGACGTTTTGTTGAAGCTGAAGCAGTCTCCAGGGAGGCCATCGAGGTCGCGGTTAAATGGTCGATGCAGGATAATTTGGTGATCCCGCAAGCAAATTTATTTAACCCTTATACAGGAGAACTACTGGCCGTGATGGCGGAGGCCGTGGTTGCTCAAGGTCGGGTGGATGAAGCAGATTACCTGGCTCGAACTGCTATTAACATGTTTGAGGTCGCGTGCGCGGATCCCCAGGCTCTTGGTTTGATTGAAGCTCGACGGTCACTCATATCTGTGCTCGCGGTTAACCAGGACTGGACCGGGATAATAGCGGAGATTGAAGCGGCAAGAATCGACCTTGCATCATTTAAAGATTTATTTGACCGTATCTTCGGCTCAAATATGAACTATGTGGAAGCGCTCATCAATACCGGTGCCGCCGACCGAGCCGTCCAGATTCTTTCAACTTCGGCGCAAACCCAGAGCGGTGATCTCCAAACTACCAATGTAACGCAGGCCGAGCTGGGCGGCATTATGGCACTCGCGTTACTTGAGCAGGGAAAAGGGGAACAAGCTTTGGAACTGTTCAAAGAAATCATTCCCGGACTATCGGGTTCCTCCCTGGAAAATGTAAATCTCGCCAGGCGGGAACGAATTTTAGGCGCTTATATGCACTTCCTGCTTTCGGAACAGGGTCAGATTGCGGCAAGTACCATAGAACTGGATATTCCAAATGAACTCCTCGGGATTGCAACAACCGCCCACGATGGACAGGTACGAAAAGCCATTTCCGCTACTTCAGCTAGAATGGTTGTGTCGAATGAAGACCTGGCCAGCCTGATTCGTCAACATCAGGATGCTACCGAGGGTTTAAAGCTACTCCAACAGACGCTCGCTTATCTCAGCACATCGGCCAGTAACAGTATTAGCCAGCTAAATGATATTCGAGCCAGGGTTCAAGCTTTTCGACTGGCTTTAACCGCTCTGGATGATGAACTCGGCAGTCGCTTCCCCGAGTATTCAAGTTTAATTAATCCACAGCCCTTGACGGAGTCACAGATCAGGTCATATTTGAAAGCACACCAGGCAATTGTGGTTTATCACGTGTTAAATAATCAAACAATTGTTTGGGCAATTTCCCCAAATGGATCGATGAAATGGTCGCAAATTGATGTGTCACATTCTGAGCTGAGTAAAATGGTTTCAGATTTAAGAAAAGCCGTCGACCCCGGATCTATTTCTACCCTCGATGACATTCCAGAGCTTGATACCAAATTGACCCATAGCCTTTACCAGCTGTTGTTAATGCCCGTTATTAGTGAATTGGCCAATGCAACCGAAGTATTTATTGTGGCAGATGGGCCGCTAGGTACTTTGCCTTTTTCAATGCTGACTTTAAGTCCAGATGATCTGCCACGGGATCGCGGCCTATTGTTTGACCGCTACCGAGATGTTCAGTGGTTCGCACGTGAAAAAGCGATAACTTACCTTCCAGCGGTAATCTCTCTGCAAAGTATTCACCGCTCCCGGGGGGCTATGAGTACTGACCGCCAACCTTTTATCGGGTTCGGGGACCCCTACTTCAATCAGACCCAGGCCAGTAATGCTGCGATCGAGAAAAACGTCCAATTGGCGGCTCTACCTGCTACCCGGGGATTTTCAATCAAACTCAGAAGCGTCCCGCAGACCAGGTCCGTAGATAGCGCCGAACTAGGCTTGCTACCCAGATTGCCAGCCACGGACCAGGAACTCAGGAGTATCGCTACCAGCCTGGGGGCAGACCCTGAGATATCAGTTTTCACTGGCAAGCGGGCCAATGAGATGCAAATTAAGGGAATGAAACTTGACGCTGTCGAAGTGTTGATGTTCGCGACCCATGGTCTGATCCCGGGTGACTTGAACGGCCTGGACCAGCCGGCCCTGGCCCTGACCGCACCCGAGATTGCCAATGTCGAGGGGGATGGTCTGTTAACCCTGGGAGAAATATTAGGCCTCAAGCTGAATGCGGACTGGGTAGTGCTGTCAGCGTGTAATACCGCAGCCGGAGATGGTGAGGGTGCTGAAGCAATTTCTGGGCTCGGACGAGCATTCTTTTATGCGGGTGCCCGCTCATTGCTGGTATCGAATTGGCCGGTGCATTCAAATGCAACCGCTGAATTAACAAAGACGCTGTTTGGTTTACAGGCAAAAGATGAATCGATGGGTCGTTCGCGGGCATTGCAGCAGACTAGGCTGCATATGATCGATGAAGCGGCAGAAACCGGTAGCGATGGCAAACCAGTTTTTTCCTATGCACATCCGATATTCTGGGCACCGTTCACACTAATAGGTGATGGCGGCAGCTAGGTGTAATTCGAATCGCATTTATTGCGATGGGCTAACAAGGTACATTTATTTCTGGCATAAGAATTTCCCATACCTTTAATTGGTTACTGACTTTCATTTACTATCGTTCCGAGAAGACGTGTTGCCTGCTTTTTACAATCATGATCTGACATCCACGCAATTTGCTCCATATCGCCCTCCATATCGGCTGGCAACAACTGTATTTTAAATTCGGAAGAAAGTGCTGCCTGATTGTTTTTAACTGAATATGAAAAGCGGCCATCCAGTGGTAAATTTTTCGGCCAGGTTGTATAGTTTTTCCGATCAGGCCACTCCATCTCTATCGACCGCGAGTTAGTGGTGTCGGTCAAGGTAATCCATTCACCCTGTGATGCCTGTGGCCACCATAGGTGGGCCGGTAGATTTGGTCGCAAACAGTATTTTCCAGACTTTCTGATATCGATACCCCAGATATCGGGTCGGTAGGTTGGCGTGGTTACCGATGAATTTCGAAATATCGCTAAAGTAAAGTCGGTCGATTTGCTGTTCTTGACTAACTCGGACACTGAATCGATAACTGAACTATCTCCCGCTTTAGATTCGAGTACAATGGTTCCGCTGTATGGACCTTGCACCTGAATGATGCCGCCCGCTGATGATAACAATTTTAATGATTCACCCGACTGTAATTCAATAGTCTGGGTGGGTTTGATGATTGCGCCTTTTACAATGGTGGTATGAATCGCAGTGATCACTACCAACCCGTTTTCAGCGCTTAACGGTCCAGACAAAAGTAAAAGTATTACCGCAGCAAAGAGTTTTCGCATGGTTATTTCTCATCCATTATTATCGTTGCCCCAGATTCACCTTTCTTCAGCCGGTCCAAATGGAATGACACTAAAGGATCGTCGTTGAACAGTCCAGACAGGTTTCTAAAGGCATCCAATGCCCCCGGATCGTTTTTTTCCATCTTCTGATATGCTTGAATATAACTGGCATGATCGGCTTGTTTTGTAGGTAACATTTCCATTGGTTCGAATACAGTTACACTATCTAATTTTCCTTTAAGTACGAGACTGCCAACAGGGCGAAAAGTTATCCCGCTGCATTGGTTTACAGTTGACTCACTAACACAAACGCGTGTACCCAGGTGTTTGTTAACACTTTCAAGGCGTGCGGCCGTGTTAATGGCATCCCCCATTGCTGTGTATTCAATTCGTTCCTTACCACCAAAATTCCCGATTACGGTGACTCCTGTATTAATTCCAATGCGTGTCACATCCAAAGGTATACCTTGAGAGCGCTTACGGGCTGCAAATTTCTGGCAAAACACATCCAGTTCAATGCCGGCATCGACGGCCCGTTGTGCGTGGTCAACTTGATAGATAGGTGCATTATACAGGACGTGCAGAGCATCACCCACAATAGAGGCAACCATGCCACCGTGACGGGTAACAATTTCACAGGTCTTATCCAGGTACTCGTTAATTAACGATACCAGAATTTCTGGTGCCATTTTTTCGGTTAGTGGTGTAAAGCCCGCCAAGTCGGTGAATAAAAAGGTTATCTCTCTGTGTTCGCCACTTACCTTCAACAGGTCAGGATTAGCAGCAAGCTGATTCACATAACTGCACGACATGTACTTGGAAAAAGCATAGTGAATAAACTGTCTTTTAGATTGTTCCTCTCGCCATTGATAAATAATCGATATCAGACTCGACAATACTAACGCTAGAATTGGCGATAAGAGTTTGATCATTGTGTTATTGAAGATAAAAATTAACGCGCCACCGGCCCAAATTGCAAAAAGAAGTGCCACTACAAGCAAAATCTGTGTTCGAAGCTTCAGTTGCAAAAGTAGAAGGCTGATACCAAGGCATGCGAAGACAAGTGCTATCGTGAAATTCCATGCAACGCCAGGAATAGAAATCTCGCGATTATCCAGCAACTGGGCGAGCGCTTGCGCATGAATTTGGATGCCGGTGAGCCCAGTCGAAGCTACACGACCGCGAGTCAATGGGGTAAGGTGCCTGTCTTCAAAACCAAGCTCGAAACCGATGAGCACGATTTTCCCAGAAAACCACTCTTTGGGTAGTAGTGCAACAGTGTGGGCAGGATAAATAGGCAAGAGTGGTGTTTCGCTATCGGGACCGTGTTTAAAATCGATCGGTAGTGAATTTTCCTCAGGTAAATTGAGCCCTATGGTTTTGGCTATTCGCGCAACAAATCCTAATCTGTCTGGATCACCAAACGAATCCCGAATTGGGAAATTTCGAATTACACCATCAACCGTATCCTTAAATACAGCTGCAGATCCCTGCTCAACATCATCCAGAAAAGCACTGAGATAATCGATTTGAGGACGTAGTAATCCATCCTCTTTCCCTGCAGTTGCTACGACCAATGGTGTTTGTATAGATGTTAGTGTTTTCCGAAGTGCGGAATCTTTATCAGGTTCAGTGGCTTGATCGATCAAAATATCAAGTCCGATTACCTTCGCATCCTTTTTGTCCAGATCAAGTAATAATTCATTAACAAACTGACGGTCGACTGGAGAGCGGTATGGTAATGTCGACAATGTTTCCTCTGTTATGCTGACAATTACAATGTCGGATGACTGCTCCTGCGGGAGTGACAAATAACTAATTCGCAAGTCGTACAGCAGGTTTTCAGCAACACGAAGTATTGGAAGTACGTGTACAATAAATACAGAAAAAATTGCAACGACCAAGATGCAAATGACTACATACAACTTTTTATCTGCGGGATTCGGTTTATTACCCATCGCCAGGTTGCCTGTTGGCCATAAAATTAACCGTTAAACAATTAGTAGTCGAAAGGGTGTGTATAACAGAGTATATGGCAATTTAACAGCCAAACTGCGTGGTGATGCATGGCTGTACGTCGTCATGCCAATCTGGACAGATGGTGTCCTGATTTAAGAGACAGTTCAGCTCATCAGGTTAAAATTATTTCGGTTATCGTAATGCATCTTTCGGCGCATGGCCAACGTGTCTAATTTAGATATGCCTCTGATCCAGTATTTCCTGCCCTTTCCCATAATACACTCGGCGGTTGTCAGATTATACATTGCGCAAATCTCGGTACCTTATATGAATAAACACATACTAAGGTACTCAAAGATGCAACTCATCACCCACCAAACACACATCGACCGACTTCCCGAATCACCTCTCAAATCGGTATTGACAAGTTAACTTCTTGAACCGGTAAAAACTCGCGTAAATATTACCTCTTCAAGCTACTACAATTTCCCAGGACGCAAAAGCACGCAATCGAAGTAATCTATAAATCTTCGCAGAAACCAGGTGACGACCGAGATTGAAAAGATTGTACACGGTGGCATGAATACCCAGAAATCGTTGTGCCTGTTTCATCGATTTGAATTTTCGCATCCCCCGTTCTCGGACTCTAGTTGACTGGTGTGAAAGCTCTGCACGATTATTTGCATACCGAGATGTATCGTGAATCGTATCTGGTATTAACTCTCGGTGTGCCACACCATAGCTTCTCAACTTATCCGTTACTATTTTTCTGGGTTTATCTCTATGCTTCGTCAAAAGCCTTTTAAAAAATCGCCTTGCAGCCGCACCATCTTGCCGTTTTTGGAGAAACACATCAACAACTTCGCCATCCTGGTCAACCGCTCGCCAGAGGTAATGTTGTTTACCATCAATCTTGACGAATACCTCATCGATGAAAAATGTATCGCCATATCCCTGATGTTTTCTCTTTAGCCTATTAGCATATTTTGGGCCAAATTTAATACACCACAATCGGATCGTCTCATAGCTGACGGAAATGCCCCGCTCTGCCAACAGATCCTCAACATCACGGTGGCTGAGATTAAATCGATAATAGAGCCAAACAGTGTATTGGATGATTTCTGCCGGGAATCGGTATCGCTTGTACATATTTGATTTATTCATTCGACTATTGTCGCCGAACGGCAGTTAACTTGTCAGTACCACCACTTCAATTAGGTATATCACTAGAACGCATTGGTGCTCATCCTCCCTTGGTTTTATTAGCGATGGTTATTGCGGTCCTGGTGCTGGCAATCGGTACTGCGCTTTCCATTGCTTTACGCATCAGCCGCCCGCTTGCAATACTCTCCTCTGCCACGACCACGGTGGGGAAGGGTGGGAAAATAATAATTGTTGAAGACAACGGGCCTGATGAAATTGTTACTCTGGCGCGAAACTTCAACCGAATGTCGCAAGAGGTATCCGAGTTGCTGGAGAATAGAACCACGCTTCTAGCGGGAATTTCTCACGACCTTAGAACTCCTTTGACACGTATTCGTCTAGCCCTCGAAATAAATGCTGACTCAATTGATTCGGCATACCGTTCCGGTTTTGAGAGCAGCGTCGGGGAGATGGAGCAACTATTAGAGCAAGCGATGTTACTCGCGCGGGGTATCGATAAAAAAGAACCATTAAAGCAACGGGACCTGGTTAGTTTATTGTCAACCCTGGCCTCGCAGCTTGAGGCCGAGTGGCTGTTACGACATCCAGATAGTGAATCCAGGGTCTTGTTTCAGGCTGACCCCTCGCTTGAAAATAACCTGATCTGGACACTTCCGTTGCAAAGTTTTTTAAGGATATTACGTAATCTGGTCGAAAATGCGCTGCGTTATGGTAGTAATACACCCGTCTCTATTGAGTTAAGCATACAGGGAGGCTTTCCATTAATTTCTATTATGGACAGAGGCCCTGGCATACCCGAGAAAGAACTCGAAGCTGTTTTTCGTCCGTTTTACAGATTAGAGGGTTCGCGTAACCTGGAAACCGGTGGAAGTGGTCTCGGCCTCGCCATTGTGTACCAGCTATGCCAGGCTCTGGACTGGAAGATTACGCACAAGCCCCGGCAGGGTGGAGGCAATGAAGCCCAGCTATTACTGACAAGCTAATCGATCTAGGCGATAAACGAGAGCGGCCAGGTGATGTTAAGTCATAGATTCCGGGAGGAGGAAAACGTAAATTTGAATTCCAGATTGACAGAAAATCAGGTTAACTTGTCAGTACCGTTTAACCTAATACAGATATTACATTTTTAGTCGTCATCGTCATCGCCATGGTCGTATTTTCTTTCTTTGTCCCGATCTGTCTCGTATGGTCTTAGCTTACCTGTACTAAAATCTTTCGAACGCCAGATACGTTTAGCTTCATCCTCATCACCACTACGATGACATTCAACGCAGTTTTCATAGTCACGAATGCCTTCTTCAACATGCTCCTCGAAAATCTTTTTGTGAGTCAGCACGACCAGAGCCTGCCCATTTGGCAATGGAGTGAATCAGCACCTACACTCACCTTTGTCAAGGAAGTGTCTCATTCAGTTACCTCTGAGGTGCTCGAGGCGAGCGTCTCCGCGGAAGACGAGGATTCAAATGAAGGGCCAGAAGACAAGAAGCGGGAGTATGGGGGTCGGGGCTGACCTCTGTTTACTGTGGGAGTGGACGAACCTCTGGTGTTCCCTTATTAGGGCTGGAATCAGTCCATGTTACTTCTCGATCCCGTAACGTTTCATCTTCTCCCAAAGATTTTTTCGTGAAATTCCCAGGTGATCTGCGGCCTGTTTAATTTTACCGTCATTTTCGGCCAATGCACTGCTGATAGCCTGACGCTCGGCTTCTTCAATTGTTTGCTTCAGTGTCGTTGTATTGATGTCGAAGTTTTCGATCTCCTCGGTCAGCAGATCGACGGAACCAATCCAGGGTGCATCACACAAGGCGACAGCTCTTTCAATAATATTTTTTAGTTCGCGAACGTTTCCAGGAAATGGCATGGATTGAAGATGCAACTCTGCTTGTTTCGACAGCCCTTTAATTTTACTTCCAGTTTTTTTCGCCAGTTCAGTTACAAACAATCTGGCAAGATAAATAATGTCTTCCGGTCGCTTGCGCAAGGGTGGAATATCAACATGAATTACATTGAGCCGCCAATAAAGATCGCTCCGAAATTCATGCTTCTTAAGCGACTCTTCCAGGGCTACCTGGGTTGCGGCAATGATCCTGACATCGAGAGTGATCGGTTCCATGCCGCCGACACGTTCGATCTCACGCTCCTGCAGCACACGTAGCAATTTGACCTGTATGTCGGGTGATATTTCGGCGATTTCATCGAGGAAAATAGTTCCTCCCTGGGCCTGTTCAAATCTCCCTATACGCTGTCGTGTTGCACCAGTGAAAGCACCCTTCTCGTGACCAAACAGTTCACTCTCAATCAAGCTGGATGACAGCGCAGCACAGTTGACCCTGATCATAGGTTTGTTGGCGCGAAGACTGTTGTCGTGGATTAGTGTCGCGACTACTTCTTTACCAACACCGGATTCACCAGTGATTAATACCGAGCTGTCACTCTTGCTAAGGCGAGCCACCAGCCGCTCAAGCTTACGCATTGCAGAGCTCTTGCCGAGATGTCCACTGCCTGGTTTAAATCGGTTTTCATCGCCCGCGCCCAATGTTAAATGGGTATCGGCGATGCGGGATAGATGTTGTTCCACCTTCTTAATGAAGTCGCTGATATCAAAGGGCTTGGTCAGATAATCGAGTGCTCCCGCTTTTACCAGACTAACAGCATCTGATATATCGCCGTAGGCTGTCATGAGGATTACCGGGATACCGGGGAAGTAGTTTGAGATATGGGAAAACAGCTCAATACCAGTGCCATCAGGCAAGCGAATATCGCTAACTACAAGGTCGATATCTCCTTTCTTTAGTTCATTCCTGGCGCTGG
>Ga0164313_10004780_pt1 | contig 11999 bp, 10 predicted proteins | sample GuaBasSedimGuay4_FD_113735 | JGI IMG/M metagenome (GOLD analysis project Ga0164313, IMG submission 113735) | Subseafloor sediment microbial communities from Guaymas Basin, Gulf of California, Mexico - Guay4, Core 4569-4, 0-3 cm | ecosystem: Environmental > Aquatic > Marine > Hydrothermal vents... | reverse complement strand
CGTAAGGGTGTACATGCCAGGTGGTAACAAAGGCAGCTTGTAGTCGCCATTGGCATTGGTTGTCGAAGTACGTGCACCTGGCAAATTAGAACTTGTTGCCGAGATTGTCACACCTTCAATTGCGGATCCATCAGCGGCATTGGTTACCTGGCCTGCGACTTCACCTGATTGCTGTGCCAGCAAAGATGTACTGAAAAAGGCAGCTGAAAAAGCTACCAGGAGGAGCATCCATGCGGTTTTCCACTGATGGGATAGTGGTCTTCCAAACGCTGATTGAGTAGTCATTATTGTCGTCCCGGATCGGATGGTTAAGTTACAAATCGTTACAGCTATGTTAAAAGTTTGTTATTGCTTTGCGGGTAAAATATCACTCTCAGGAATAAAGTAAAGAATTATTTATTCCATTGTGTTATTTTTTTCTTCCGATCTTTAACAAACGGTTAGTTATCAGGTGTTGTTTACCATGAAATTTGTAGCTTTTTGGTCATTGATTGTTGTCATGCTGGTCACCATTGGGTGTGACCCGGCTGACACTGTTGTTATCGACTCTGAAAATCAGGATACACGGGTCCGGATCGTGGTGATTCACCACACAACTGCCGACTTTCAGGACTCGCTGGATATCCTGACCAAGCGGTCTGACAATCCTGTCAGTTCACACTACCTTGTGCCGGAGCCCGGCGACCCCAGTTATTCGAAAAATGATTTGAAACTGTATTCCCTGGTAAGCGAGGAAGCCCGCGCCTGGCATGCGGGCTCAAGCTACTGGGCCGGTAAAACATCACTCAATGACATGTCAATTGGGATCGAACTGGTCAACCAGACTTACTGCCAAAAATCTGCGGAACACATTCCACCCGATGCCATTGATCAGGAACCTGCAAGAATCTGTTTTTACCCTGATTTTGCCGAGCCCCAGCTGGACATATTGCTTGATCTGCTGAAAGGGATCCTCGAACGACACACGGAAGTGAAGCCAACGCACATCATTGGCCATTCGGATATCGCCCCGCAAAGAAAGATTGATCCTGGTCCAAGATTCCCATGGCAGAGGTTACATCGTCTGGGCTATGGCGCATGGTATGACGACGACACCGTGGTTAAGTACTGGGAACAATTCAGGATTGAAATGCCGCCTGTACTCACCCTTCAGACCGCGCTGCATACCTACGGCTATAGTATTGAACTTAGCGGCGAACATGATAAGCAATCCCGCAACGTAGTACGTGCATTTCAGATGCATTTTCTGCCATGGCAAGTGACCGGTGAATTCAGTGTTAAAACCACTGCGACACTTTATGCATTGCTGGATAAATACTATGCAGCAAAGCTCGAACTTTTGATATCTGCGGACGAATCAATTGCCGATACCGGCGAATAACTAATTCAAGAATTGCTGCAGGCCACGAAAATGACAAAGAAAAGTTTGTTGTGCAATGACTTGCACATCTTTAGAATAATTTATTCGTAAGTGTTAAACAGAATGGTAATTATGCAATGAAAATCAAAAGTATCCGCCTCGGCATGCTGGAAGTACCACTGAAAACACCATTCAAAACCGCCATGAGAACAGTCAAGGCGATTGAGGATGTGGTGGTGATCATGGAAACAGATACCGGTCACGTCGGTTATGGCAGTGCACCTGCAACCGCCGTCATCACCGGCGAGACCCATGGCTCCATTATTGAAGCACTCAATAAGATCATTGCCCCGGTCCTGATAGGACGGAACATAGAGGATCTGAACGCCCTGACAGATAGCATCCAGAACTCCATGGTCAGAAATTTCAGCGCCAAGGCGGCGGCCGAGATTGCAATTTATGATCTGTATGGCCAACTTTACAATGCACCGCTGTATAAATTGCTTGGTGGTGGCGACAACGTCATTTCTACCGATATCACCATCAGTGTTGATTACATCGATAAAATGGTGGAAGACACCATGGCCGCGATAGATCTTGGTTTTGACACACTAAAAATAAAGGTGGGTAAAGACCCTGCCCTCGATATTGAGCGGATCAAGGCCATTTATGCGGCCGTCAACGAACGCGCATTGATCCGGCTGGATGCCAACCAGGGCTGGACGCCAAAACAAACCGTGTCTGTATTACGTGCGCTCGAAGACAGCGGTGTGCAACTTGAGCTGGTAGAACAACCGGTCAGGGGAGACGATATCGAGGGCATGAAATTTGTCACCGAGCGGATCCACACTCCCGTCATGGCTGACGAAAGCTCATTCGGACCCAAGGAAGCCATCGAATTAATCAGAATGCGTGCTGCCGACATCATCAACATCAAGCTGATGAAAACCGGTGGCATTTCTAATGCAATCAAAATAGCCGATATTTCCGGTATCTACAGCGTTGATTGCATGATTGGTTGCATGCTGGAATCCAGCATTGGCGTCGCAGCGGCGGCCCATATCGCCGTGGCTAAATCTTCCGTCATCACCAAGGTAGATCTCGATACGCCCTCATTGATGCAATACGACCCTGTAACGAGTGGTGTGAAATTCAATAATGCAGAAATCACCATCACCGACGCCCCCGGACTCGGAATCAGCAAGATCGATAACCTGACCATGCTTGATATCAAAACCCCATAACGTTATCGCGGCGTCCCGCCGCGATTATGTCCTAGCCCAACAACAACTTACAAAAGAACACTGCGCTCAGCGCACCCACCGCATCAGCAGTCAACCCTGCTACCAGTGCATGACGACTACGCGTGACAGCAACGGAACCAAAATAGACGGCAAGCACATAAAACGTTGTCTCTGAAGACCCAAACATCGTGGCGCCGATTTTCGCGGGCATCGAATCAGCACCATGCTCATTAACCAGGTCGGTCAACAACCCCAGTGACCCACTGCCGGACAATGGGCGCATCATTGCCAGGGGAAGGTTTTCCGGTGGAAACCCGATCAGGTTCAATACCGGGGCTAGAAAATTCAACAAAAGGTCCAACGCACCCGATGCCCGGAACATTCCGACCGCCACCAGGATGGCTACCAGGTACGGAATAATCCGGACAGCAATGGTGAATCCATCCTTGGCCCCGACCACGAAAACCTCATAGACTTTTACTTTTTTGACACTGAGGGCATAAAAGGGAATACCTACCAGTAAAAGTGGAATGATATATTTTGCCCCGGCATTCAGGCTTCCGACGATTGACTCGATCATGACGCGTTTTCTACTGAAAATGTTTTTGTCTTTTCCAGTATCTTGACCATGAAGATCGCCGTAATCGTTGAGCAAAGCGTGGCCAGTATCGTTGTAATAAAGATCTGACTCGCCGCCACTCCCATTAACGCAACAACGGTTGCCGGTACGATCAACTGAACACTGGAGGTGTTAATAGCCAGGAACATCACCATGGCATTGGTAGCCGTATCTTTTTTCGGATTGAGTTCCTGCAGTTCCTCCATGGCCTTAAGGCCCAAAGGTGTCGCTGCATTTCCCAACCCAAGCATATTGGCTGCCATATTCAGGACAATCGAGCCGATCGCAGGGTGATCTGCAGGGACATCGGGGAACAGACGGATGGTAATCGGCTTCAAACCCCTGGCGATAATTTTAATCAAGCCCGATTCTTCAGCGATTTTCATGATTCCGAGCCACAGGGCCATGATGCCGATTAATCCAATGGATATTTCCACTGCCGTTTTTGACATATTGATTGCGGCTTCTGTTACCGCATCAATTCTGCCTGTAAAAATGGCGGCAACGACGCTAATCGCCATCATTCCGAACCAGATGTAGTTAAGCATTTGTCTTCCTCACTAAATTCTTATCAGGTGACCGGTGACTCAGGTATCAGGATATAAGGATCATCACTACCGGCATGTAATTCGACGTTATGAGAAACAGGCAGGGTCGCCTGGTAATCACCATGACCACAGGGGAAATTACTGATAATGGGAATATCCAGGTCGCCACAGACATCCAGCACAATTTCATCGGTGCTCTTCCCGAAAGGCACGCCCCTGTCACCCATTTCCGTCATTTCCCCGACAACCAGACCATTGATCTGATCCAGGCTTCCACTGTTCTTCAGGTGCAGCAGCATACGCTCAAAGGCATATAAATCTTCATCTATGTCTTCAAAAAACAGGATTGATCTACGCGTATCGATCTGGTCTTTGGTACCTAATCTTTCGATGATCAGCGTGAGATTACCACCCCAAATCGGGCCACTGGCGACCCCGGGTTTGAGAGTGCGCGCTTGGCAAGCCTCTACAGACCCCACGCGTATTTCATCCTGACCGGACAACACCTGCTGGAAAGTATCGAGGTTATATTGAATCGTTTTTGTGCCATAAGTCGTTAACATCGGACCATGGAAGGTGACCAAACCGGATTTTCGAGCAAAAGAGTTTAGAAATCCGGTGATATCGCTATAGCCGACAAATATTTTGGGGTTTTCCCGGATCACATCGTAATCCAACAAAGGTAATACCCTGTTTCCACCGTAGCCGCCGCGTGCACAAATGATCGCATCAATCGATGAATCCTTAAACATGGCCATGATATCGGCGGCCCTTTCTTCGGGAGAACCAGCACACTTGTTTTCTTTCAGTCCGGTACTTTTTCCCAGCACCAGTTCATATCCCAGGTCTTCGAAGATGGTAACGGCGCGCTGCATTCTGTCCGGTTCCAGCCAATAGGCAGGATTAACAATGCCTATCCTGGCACCTTTTGACAGCCTTTTTGGTCTGATCTGTTCTGTCACCATTGCTTCCCTGAATTTAAATTTGCAGCGGCCATCCGACAAGTTTAGAATAATTTATTCTTCCAGACCGGCAGGCGATTCATTTTATATTCATCAATGATAGCCGCGAAAGACAATTGATGCGAATAACTAAACTCATTTTACTTGGCCTATTTATTGAAGCCTGCGTTGCAGCCGTACCTGTGTACGCGGAAAGCACGCAGCCTGGAACCTGGTCTACTGATGTCATCGGAATTAATGAAATGCAATTATCAGCAAACTACTGGGTTGAACGGACAGGGAATGCCGACCAGGTATTAAAAGACCAGCAAGAGATTACCGGATTCAACCAAAGCATGTTCTCCACCGACGAGCACATGGTGGACCTGGTTCTTTTTCCGGATCAGATGCCGGGTACGGAAATAAAGGAAAAAATCAGGGCTATCAGCAAGCCCAACAAATCCGACCTCTACAATACCAGTGCTGAGTTACTGGGTCCTGAAGGCTATCAGGTATACACCGCCAATCTTGGCCTGGAAGAAATCCCAGAATCCGCCCAGATACGATTTGCACTGGTCGTCAACCGCTCCGATATGCGTGCTTACCCGACAGATAATCGTTATTACAAAACACAGGAAAACCAGAACCTGGACCGCTTCCAGGAAAATGGATTATTCCCGGGCGACGCGCTTGCCGTACTGCATGTCAGTGCAGACAAAGAGTGGTCATTCGTCCAGTCATACAACTACGCAGCCTGGGTCAGAAGCGAGAATATTGCGATTGGCGCACGCCAGGCGATTCGACAATACAAGAATGCGAACCGTTTTCTGGTCATCACCGGTGACAAGGTATTGACCTCTTTCAACCCCGAGGTACCTGAGCTTTCAGAGCTTCAACTTGATATGGGCATACGCGTCCCACTGGCTAATCCGGCTGACAACTCCAATAACCTGTACGGCCAGAATCCTTACGCAAGCTATACGGTATTGCTACCTCTTCGGAACACTGCAGGCGAACTGGAAATCAAACCTGCCCTGATCGCCCGAAAAGAGGATGTGCACAAGGGATTCATTCCATTTACCCGCGGAAACATCACCCGCCAGGCATTTAAATTCCTTGGTGAGCGCTATGGCTGGGGTCATTCATACAATGCACGTGACTGCACCGGTTTTGTAATGGAAATCTACAAGACCTTCGGCATCTACATGCCCCGCAATACAGGACAACAGGGCTCCGGCTCATTCGGTGCGAACACTCGCTTTACAGCCGACAGCAGCGAAGAAGAAAAACTTCAGGCCCTCAAGAACATGGATGTTGGCGACCTGATCTATGTACCGGGTCACGTGCTGATGTACATCGGGGATGTGGATGGTGAACCCTATGTCATCCACGATGTATCCGTGTTTCGCTACATTGATGACAACGGGGAGTACTACGAGGGAACCCTGAACGGCGTATCTGTAACTCCGCTTATTCCATTGTATGGTTCACGCGAATCGACCTATGTCGAGCAGATGTATAACATCAAGCGAGTCCGGTGATCCGAAACTGATCAATTCTATCGTATTAGCTGAGTTTTCCTGGGTTTTGCGGTCAGTTTATTCCCTGTCTCGCGAAGTAATTGCCGAGACCATGGAAATGATCGGCAGTTGTGGCTATTTCATGTATAAGCGACCCGGACCGGTAAAGTTTGCAATCCAACACTTTATTGACGGCCTGGATCTGGCCGACGCACTGATTGTTGGCACCAACAAAGATGACGGGGCCTTAGTGACTTACACGTTTGATAAAAAGGCAGCCCGCATGGACGGATACCGGTTGCTTGACTCCCAAGAGAGTCCGCCCTCGCTATTGCCCTAAAAACCCTGCAGGTAGAATTTCACCTTACCCCCTTCACGCGCTCGTAAACCCACGCAGTCCATCACACTGGCTTCAACTTTTGCCATCTGCGTGTCAGTTCCATCAACTTTAACTTCCGGATTCGCAAAAAACACCTTTGCCCTTTCCATTCGATCCTGATCACAACCATTACCCACCATAGGCATGAAAGGCAGCCAGATAGGCGGTATACGAGTAGAAATAACATCATAATTGCTTAGCGCCCAGTCAAAAACCAGCTCCACCCCGATGCTGGTGGTTCTTATTTCATTGGATATCCTGAACGTTTCATTCGAGCGTATCGGGCCTTCCAGCGTATAGGCGAGCGCCTTTTTGCGTATCACCGGATCTTCAAACGCACCCAGTGCACCAAGGTAAATGCCCCGGGCCACAGGACTGTCTGCAGCTTCAAAAGCTGCAATAAACTGGTCAAACAGCGCCTCATCACCGTTTTTCGCCTTGATCTTCACAGCAACCCCTGCGAGTTCGGGATCAATTGAAGATGGATCATGGGTATAGCTGGTCACGGCTTCAGATGCCCACGAGACAACCGTTTCATCCTCCGCGATCACACCCAGCCAGTACAAAAGGCGGGGTCGGGAACCCGCTACGGCTTCATCCTCACCAGGCCTTGCGTTGATCCCGAAGTGCTCAATGGCGGGTGACAAAGTTTTTTGCAGGTAGTTGGCAAATTCGTCCGTGAGGCTCTCTGTGACAAAAGTATCTCTTACGCCATCCAGTTCACTGATCACAGCCGAAACGACATAAGGTTCGGGGTCAGTCGCGAAAGCACCGAGTGCCTGCATGTATGAATCACCCCGTATCGCGCCTGCATTCAGTAGTGCACCCAGATTTCCCAGAAACGAAACACGCTCCCGTTCATTCAATATTTTGTCAGCACCCGGAGCGATGGCCGCGATCAATTCATCGCCAACACTCCAACGGTAATAACCTGCCCCATCAGCGTCCGGCATGACCCAGTCTATTGTTTCCAGCCCCTCAATTTCCACCAGCATTTCGGATTCCGTCAGTAAAACCGTTTTTTTGATGACTTTCCCTTCACCCCCTATGCGAAGCCCGATTGGAATTCGCCATGTTTGTTCATCCAGAGTAGTGCCATAGTTGGAAAACCTCTGTTGCCTGATCCGGACCCCTGCCTCCTCAATGCTTACTTCAACCAGAGGGACGCCCGGCTGCTCCAGGAATGTCTCCATTGACGATGCCACGTCTGCACCGGCAGCATCGGTCAATGCCTTCCAGAAGTCCTTCGCTTGTGCATTTCCCCAGGCGTTGTCCCGCAGATAGGCGTTAACACCAATGCGGAAAGTTTCTTCCCCCATCCACCGCTCAAACATACCGATGACCGCCTTACCCTTGTTGTAGACAAGACCGACACTCTGGAACATCTCGGACGAAGTGCTGCCAGGCTTGTGAATCGGCTCAGACGTTACCCGTGAATCACTTGTCATGACATCGTTTATACGGCGCAGCTCAAGCAGCTCATGCTTCGACTCCGGGTAGAGTTCGGTAGTAACCTTGTCACCCATCCAATCACCGAACGATTCGTTCAGCCAAAGATCATCCCACCATTCCATAGTGACCAGGTTTCCGAACCACTGGTGGGCGAGCTCATGCGAAATCACCTGCGCAGCCTGGCGGCGTTGCCCCGCACTGGTATTTGCCGAATCAAAAAGGATGATGCTGTCTTTGAAAGTGATCGCCCCCGGGTGCTCCATCGCCCCCGGCCAATATTCGGGAATGGCAATCAGATCCAGTTTCTCATAGGGGTAGGCCATGGCGAAATAGGCTTGTTGTGCTTCCAGCATCGGTGCGACCATACCAGCAGCGTACGCGGCCAGGCCTGACATGCCCTTAACCGTGTACACGCGGCCAGGAACCGGCAAGTTCGGAATTTCAATTGAATCCATGGGGCCCACCGCGATCGCAAGAAGGTAGGTGGGAAGCGGCCTGGTCACTGCAAATTCAACTGTTTTCCAACCATCCCACCGGAACTCGGAGCGGACTGGTGTATTGCTTACGACTTCATCTTCTTCCCTGGCTGTAATATTGAGTTGAAATGGAATCTTGAACGAAGGTTCGTCAAAACAGGGAAAGGCCTTGCGCGCGTCAGTCGCCTCGAATTGTGAATAGGCATAGCCCACACCATCTGATTCCATACGATATAAACCCACTGCCTGGGTGTTAAATTCATTGCTGAAATCGATCACCAGGCTGTATTTTTCCGGCAGCAGGTTTTGCCCGGAAACAATTGTCAGGATATCGTTTTCAATTGAGTAGCTGACCGGAATAGCCGTGCCGCCCAGCCCCAGTCGCACTTTTGAGACCTCGATCCCGTCGGCATGCAAGCTGAACGAGTCCACTTCCTCCCGGACTTCTACGGAAATCCTGGTGGACCCGTCATAACCATCCCCCGAAGGATCGATCTTGAGATTTATAGACTGGTAAAAAGGCGTGACTTCGTTACCAAGGCGAATGTCACCTGTTACTGTGCCTACTGAGGCCAGCAACAGGACAAAAACTCCAAGTAAGTGCATCCGATTCATTAAACTCCCCCTTTTCAGATTGTAGATGGAAAATTGTACATGATTACATTTCCCCTTAGTTTGCGATTTTCCTGAATTTTCCTGAACTTTGTGAAACAATTCGGTAAAAGGAGGCCGCTATGCTGAACATTGCCCTGTTTGGTGCCCCCGGCGCCGGTAAAGGCACCCAGTCCGAACTCTTGATGAAGAAGCACAACCTGGTGTATATCGCCACCGGTGATATTCTGCGCCAGGAAATTGCCGAAGGCTCTGAGTTGGGGCTATCGGCCAAATCTATCATCGAAGCTGGTGGCCTGGTTTCAGACGAGATCATCGTCCAGATCATCGAAAAGAAGATCATCACCAACCCAGATGCCGCGGGATTCCTCTTCGATGGTTTTCCACGCACCTTTGTACAGGCATATATTCTGGAAGGTCTGCTGCTGAAAATGCACACCTCCTTAACCTGTTTGTTGAGCTTGGAAGTCAGCCCCGAAGAATCCTTCAAACGTCTCATGAATCGCGCGAAAACCAGTGGTCGCAGCGATGACACCGAAGACGTCATCAAGAACAGGCTGCGCGAGTACGAAGAAAAAACCGCCCCGGTGGCCCAGTTCTACAAGGATCAGGAACTTTACTTTCCCATCATCGGTGAAGGCTCCATCGAAGAGATCAATGCCAAACTGGAAGAGGTCATCGAAACTGAACTGCGCAAGGTGCTGTTCAACGTGGTGCTGATGGGCTATCCCGGCGCTGGCCGGGGTACTCAGGCCCGCAATCTGGCTCGCCAATACAACCTGGTTTACCTGTCCACCGGTGAGATGCTCAAGGAGGAGATCAAGAAGAATTCCGCCGTGGGCAAGGCCGTGCAAGCCATTTTTGACCAGGGCGATCTGGTGCCGGACGAGATCGTCATCAAGCTCATAGAAAAGCACATCGAACGCAACCCCGACGCCAATGGGTTCATCTTCAAGGGCTTTCCCCGTACACTGGTACAGGCCTACATCCTGGACGGACTCTTGCGCAGGGTTCACTCCTCGGTGAATTTCGTTCTGGATATCCAATGTCCCACCCTGGAGTTAATCAAACGTCTGGACGAGCGTGGAAAAACCGACCGCCGCATGCAATATGATCTGGAGACCAGTACCATCGTTCACCGCCTTGAGCAGCACGAGAAAATCTGCCTGCCGGTGGTCGATTACTACGGGAAAGAGGGCAAGGTCACGAGTATTAACGGCGTAGGCACCCCCGATGAGGTTTGGGAGCGCATCGTTGGGCCATCCAAGCAAGCCTGGCGCAAGGCGAGGTAGGCAACATAGGTAGCATTCAAGCCTGATAGATAAGGGGCACACGCCCGGTCAGGCCAGCCATGATCTCGTAGCCGATTGTGCCCGCAGCCAACGCCACCTCATTGACACTCAGTTTCTGCCCCCAGAGTTCTACCGGATCACCCACTCCTGCTTTTTCAAGATCACTGAGATCCACGGTAATTGCATCCATTGATACTCTGCCAGCCAACGGTACACGCTGACCATTGACCAGAACCGGCGTGCCACCTGGCGCATGGCGCGGATAACCATCACCGTAACCAATGGCAATCGTGCCGATTCTTGATTGTCTTTTGGCCACCCAGACATGACCGTAACCAACACCTTCACCTGGCATAACATCTCTGATAGCGACAATTTCAGACCTCATGGTCATGGCCGGGCTCAATCCGAATGAATCGTTGGACTCCATCGGACTATGGCCATAGAGCATATAACCAGGTCTGTTCCACTCTGCGTGGGATTCAGGCCAACACAGGATGCCTGCTGAATTGGCGATACTCAGGGCAAGATTGTACCTGCTGGTACAGGATCGAATTGCGTTCACCTGCTGGCCGGTCATGGGGTTGGCCGGGTCATCGGCACAGGCAAGGTGGGTACTCAGGACCAGGTCCGGACGGACATTCGGTGAGACTAGCAGGTCACCACAAACCTGGTCACTCGTTTCCGGCGCAAATCCAAAACGATGCATACCGGTATCCACGTTTACCCAAACTCCGACCGGTCTGGTGATATTTGCAGACAACACCCAATCAACCTGTCTTTGTTGATGCAAACGCAACCAGAAGTCGTTGTCTGCGGCTTCGGCAATATCACTTGCGTGGGACACACCCTGCAAAACAAGAATCGGTTTGCGGATACCCGCATCCCGCAGTTGCACGGCTTCATCCATAAAAGCGACCGCGAAGGCCGGCACCTCTGGCTCAAGTGCTATAGCAACTTCCACCATGCCATGGCCATAGGCGTTGGCCTTGATCACAGCGACATTTCTGGAAGCCGGTGCCAGGCTGGCTGCAACACGGTAGTTGTCGACGATGGCACCGAGCCGGATAATTGCAGAGGTAGGACGCATCACTCTATCCTTGAAAAAATCAGGTCCTTGTAATCGTAATCTCCGCGTTTTGACACTGCCAGCATGGACATGCCCGCCGCGAAGCCAGTCTCACCCATTTCAAACATGACCCAGGCATCGCCATTCATCGTCCGATCCGTCCAGCGGACAATAAAGCGATTGCCGTTTTGATGTTGTACATTGCCGATAAACTTCGGGGATTTACCTGATGCGAACATCAGGTTGCCATCTTCCAGGTAAATGGATACATCTCCAAACCACGGACTCCGGTAACGACCGGTGAACAATGACAAATCGGGAGCGCAACACGCCTGCGGAACCTCTGCCGTCAGATCTTCCACTGCCACGGCAGTCTTTTCTTTTTGCTGATCAGCTTTGATTTCGTCCAGTCTTAACTGAATCCAGTCCACCGGCTCGACCGGCATAAAGGAACGGACCACCGTGTTCATCACGGCATTGCGTGCGT
>Ga0164313_10004779_pt1 | contig 11999 bp, 21 predicted proteins | sample GuaBasSedimGuay4_FD_113735 | JGI IMG/M metagenome (GOLD analysis project Ga0164313, IMG submission 113735) | Subseafloor sediment microbial communities from Guaymas Basin, Gulf of California, Mexico - Guay4, Core 4569-4, 0-3 cm | ecosystem: Environmental > Aquatic > Marine > Hydrothermal vents... | reverse complement strand
TATTGCCTTCGCCTACGGTATAAGGCTCGGTGGTAGATACCAGTGAGGCCAATTCCAGGCCTTCCATAGAAGGCACTTTTTTTAATTCATCCTCTAGCTGGTCCTTTTCCAGCACAGAGGAAATGATGGCATTCATGGCCCCTTTGCTGCGAATATGACGAACAAGCATTCTTGTATCAATATCGGCAATCCCGCTCACCTTATGTTTTTCAAGATATTCCTGAAGGTTTGAGTCAGCTGTGTAACGACTATGTTCTTCAGCATAATCATTTACGATCAATCCCTTGATCTGTGGTCGATCGGACTCCTGTTCATCATCAATTGCACCATAATTACCTATGTGAGCAGTTGTATTAACAATGATCTGGCCATAATACGAAGGGTCCGTATAGATTTCCTGGTACCCTGTCATGCCGGTATTAAAACAAATTTCGCCACCGGTTGTGCCAATATGACCAATCGCAGTACCTTCAAGTAGCAACCCATCTTCTAGTAGCAGGTATGCTATTTTACGCTCTTGTAGTTTCATAGGAAATACTTAATTGTATATGGTACAAAAATAAAACCTTCACGAATTAATACTCACAAACAAGCGTGAAAATAAAGTGTAATATGAAGAACTTGTTAATATAAATAGGCAATCTTTGTTTTGGTTTTCGCAGAAAAAAAGGGATTAGATGATAAGTCTAACCCCTTCTATATTTAAAAGAAATTTAAATTAATCTTTCTTATCATCTTCAGTGCTCTCAGAATCTTCTTCTGGTGCTTCTTCTTCAGCTTCAGCAGGTGCAGTTTCCTCTACGGTAGATTCAGCTACCTCTTCTGCAACAGCTTCAACCTCCGGAGCAGCTTCTTCACTAGCAATCTCCTCAGTTACTTCAGCAGCAACCTCAACTTCTGGAGCGGCTTCTTCAACAACCTCTTCGACTACAGTAGCCTCTTCAACAACAGCCTCATCTGCAACCTCTACCTCTTCAGTTTCTGGAGCTTTTGTTTCAACAGCTTTAGCTGGTTTAGCAGCTTCTTCCGATGATCCTTTGCCTCTTCTACTTCTTCTAGTCTTGGCTTTTTCCGGTTTAGCTTCTTTCAATAATGCTTCATTATAATCAACAAGCTCGATAATACACATATCTGCATTATCTCCTAAACGGTTACCAGTCTTTAAAATTCTGGTATAACCGCCCGGGCGACTTGATATTTTATCAGAAACTTCATTGAAAAGCTCACTAACTGACTCCTTATTCTGCAAGTATGAAAACACAACCCTGCGTGAATTAGTATCGTCAGTCTTTGATTTAGTCAAAAGTGGCTCTACATATTTTCGTAATGCTTTCGCTTTTGCCACAGTTGTGGTTATACGCTTCTCCATAATCAATGAAGATGCCATATTCGAAAGCATTGCTTTTCTATGAGGAGCAGTTCGCCCTAAATGGTTAAATTTTTTCCCGTGTCTCATCGGTTCTTACTCTTCTTCTAATTTATATTTTGCAAGGTCCATGCCAAATGTCATGCTCTTGTCCGCAACCAGCTGCTCTAATTCAGCCAATGATTTTTTACCGAAGTTTCTGAATTTCATCATATCAGAAATTTCTAAGCTTACCAGGTCTCCTAATGTTCTTACATCAGCAGCTTTCAAGCAGTTGTATGCACGTACAGAAAGATCCATATCGTGTAACTGCGTTTTAAGCAACTTACGCATATGCAACATTTCCTCATCTACTGCCTCAGGCTCACCAGATTCTGCCGACTCAAGAACCATATTCTGATCTGAGAACAACATGAAATGCTGGATTAGTATGTAAGCAGCACCTTTAAGCGCATCTTCAGGATGAATTGAACCATCTGTTTCGATGTCTAATATCAACATCTCATAGTCAGTCTTTTGCTCAACCCTAGTATTTTCTACGCTATATTTCACATTCTTAATTGGTGTAAAAATAGCATCGATAGGAATAAAGCCAAATACTTGCTCAACAGGCTTATTCTCCTCTGCAGGAAGATAACCACGACCTTTATCGATAGTTAATTCCATCTCCAGATCTGCTTTTTTGTCAAGGTGACAAATTACATGCTCTGGATTAAGGATTTCAAAAGCTGTGGTGAATTTGGCTAAGTCGCCGGCTGTCAACACATCTTTACCTTTAATATTAACGGTAATTTTATTGTCAAATGAATCTGCAATCTTCTTAAAACGAACCATTTTAAGGTTCAAGATGATATCAGAAGCATCTTCAACTACACCATCAATAGCAGAAAATTCGTGTAGCACATTTGGTATCTTAATACCGGTAATAGCATAACCTTCCAAGGAAGAAAGAAGGATTCTTCTCAACGCATTACCAATGGTTACACCATAGCCTTTTTCCAGAGGCTTAAAAGTGAATAAACCATGGAAATCGTCTGCTTTCTCCATCGCCACCTTCTCGGGCATTTGAAACGCTAATATTGACATAGTATTTTAGTTTTTATACAAGTCATACAGACCGAAGCCTGATAACCTGAGATTATAAATATTATTTCGAATAAAGTTCAACAATTAATTGCTCCTGGATATTCTCCGGGATATCCTCTCTGATAGGTAAAGAAATTAATTTACCTGAAAGGGCTTCTGGAGACCACTCTAACCAAGGAAAACTCTTTGTTGCAGTCTCAGCAACGCTGTTACTAACAATTTCCAAAGATTTAGACTTCTCCCTAACTTGAATTACATCACCAATTTTAACAGCATATGATGGAATATTTACCACTTGACCATTAACAGTAACGTGCTTATGTAAAACGAATTGACGTGCTCCTCTACGTGTAGGTGAGATACCTAAACGGTAAACAGTATTGTCAAGTCTTGTTTCAAGTAACTGTAATAGAATTTCACCGGTAATGCCGCTTTTTCTTGACGCCTTATCAAACAAGTTTGAAAACTGACGTTCTAGTACACCATAAGTGTATTTTGCTTTTTGCTTCTCCATCAACTGCATAGCATATTCAGAAGGTTTTCTTCTTCTGCTTCTACCATGTTGTCCGGGAGGGTATGCCTTTTTTTGAACCGCCTTACTGGGGCCAAAAATCGGGTCATTAAATCGCCTGGCTACTTTTGCTTTAGGACCTCTATATCTCGCCATTATTCTTAAATATTCTTATTAATGCAATTATTAAACTCTTCGTCTTTTTGGAGGACGACATCCATTATGTGGTAATGGCGTTACATCTCTAATTGTTGTAACCTCAATACCTACATTTTGTAATGTTCTAATAGCTGATTCTCTACCAGCACCAGGACCTTTTACAAAAACATCTACTTTACGTAATCCAAGATCATAAGCTTTCTGTCCACAATCCTGTGCAGCCACCTGGCCAGCATAAGGAGTGTTCTTCTTTGATCCTCTAAAGCCCATCTTACCTGCCGAAGCCCAAGAAATCACTTGTCCGGAGGTATTAGTTAAAGAAATAATAATGTTGTTGAATGTAGCTTTAATATGCGCCTGGCCTATTGCTTCAACATTAACAACTCTCTTTTTAGCTTTATCTTTTCTTTTTTGTGCCATATCAATTATGCCTATTTAGCAGCTATCTTTTTGTTAGCAACTGTCTTTCTCTTTCCTTTTCTAGTTCGAGCATTGTTCTTAGTGTGCTGGCCTCTTACCGGCAAGCCTCTTCTATGACGTAAACCTCGGTAGCAACCAATATCAAGTAATCTTTTGATATTAAGCTGTACTTCAGACTTAAGAACACCTTCTACTTTGAATTTCTCACTGATGACATTACGAACATTATTCGCTTCGTCATCTGTCCATTCATCTACTTTTTTGTCCCAATCAACTCCAGCTTCAGTAAGGATGTTCTGAGCAGAACTCCTACCAATACCGAAAATATACGTTAAAGCGATTTCGCCTCGCTTATTCTGTGGGATGTCTATACCTGCAATTCTAGCCATAACGATCAGCCTTGTCTTTGTTTAAACCTTGGATTCTTTTTATTGATAACATAGACTTTTCCTTTTCTTCGGATAATCTTGCAATCAGCACTTCGTTTCTTAACAGATGCTCTAACTTTCATCTTACTTATATCTATATACTATTCTTCCTTTTGTTAAATCATAAGGTGACATTTCCAGTTTTACCTTGTCACCCGGCAATATTTTAATATAATGCATTCTCATTTTACCTGAAATATGAGCAATTATTACATGTCCATTTTCCAGTTCAACGCGAAACATTGCATTAGATAATGCTTCTGCAATAGTTCCGTCTTGTTCAATTGAAGCTTGTTTAGCCATATATTAAAATTTATATACTTCTTCTATATACTTATGCGTTGTCAATACCTCAGCTTTTCCTTTCATTATGGCAATTGTATGCTCATAATGAGCCGATGCCGCTCTGTCCCTGGTTCTGATGGTCCAACCATCACTCTCCTGCACTATCTCCTTCTTTCCCAGGTTTATCATTGGTTCAATGGCAATTACCATCCCTTCTTTCAATTTAGTTCCTTTCCCTCGCTTACCATAATTAGGTACTTCGGGAGATTCATGTAAATCTTTACCAACACCATGCCCCACAAGCTCTCTCACCACAGTATAGCCAAACCCTTCAACATAATCCTGAATGGCAAAGCTAATATCACCAATGCGCTTACCAACAACCGCTTCCTCAATCCCTTTATAAAGTGACTCTTTTGTCACTTTTAGTAGCTGCAACTTTTCTTCTTCTACTTCTCCTATCGGATAGGTATAAGCTGAATCACTATGAAATCCTTTATAAAATACTCCGCAATCAATGCTAAGAATATCTCCATCCCGGAGTTCACTATCCGATGGAAAGCCATGGACTACTTGTTCGTTGGGCGACACACACAAAGTGTATGGAAACCCATTGTAGTTCAAAAAAGATGGCACTCCACCATTATCTCTAATAAATTCTTCGGCCACCTTATCCATGTCAGAAGTTTTTGCTCCCGGTTTAATCAACCGAGCCACCTCTGCATGTGCCTTCCCCAGTATCTGGGCCGACTCCTTTATCAATTCAATCTCTTCGGCACTTTTATAATGAATCATTATAAAATTTATGCCACAGCAACTTGAGAACGTCCTTTAACACGACCAGACTTCATCATTCCTTCGTAATGCCTCATCAACAAATAACTTTCTATTTGTTGCAGGGTATCAAGAATAACACCAACCATAATTAGTAGTGATGTTCCTCCATAGAACTGAGAAAATCCAATACTTACTCCAGCCATCCTGGCAAAAGCAGGCATAATTGCCACTATTGCTAAGAATATAGAACCGGGTAGTGTAACACGTGTTAAAATATTATCTATAAATTCAGAAGTTTGCTTACCCGGCTTAATGCCCGGCACAAATCCTCCGTTTCTTTTTAAGTCATCTGCTATCTGGCTAGGATTAACCGTGATAGCTGTATAGAAAAAGGTGAAGAGTAAAATCATCACCGCAAATAATGTATTGTACTGCCAAGATGTAGGATCGGAAAATGCCGTGCCTACATAGGCCGCAACATCACTTTCCTGGGCACAATTATTAGCCACCATAGGTGGAATAAACATCAATGCCTGAGCAAATATAATTGGCATTACACCGGCAGAGTTTACCTTAAGAGGTATATACTGACGCTGCCCGCCATATACTTTATTGCCAACAACTTGCTTTGCGTACTGTACCGGTATTCTTCTTGTTGCCTGGGTAAAGGCCACAACAGCAACAACTACGAAGAATAATGCTACCAGCTCAAGAACCAATACCAAGGCACCACTCATTCCGCGAGTTACAACCTCACTTACTAAATAGGTTGGTAGTCTTGAGATAATACCAATCATGATAAGCATTGAGATACCATTACCAATACCTTTATCAGTAATTCTCTCTCCCAACCACATAACAAACATTGTTCCTGCAACCAGAATAACCATCGAACTTATTCTAAATAAGTAAGGATCAATCATAATCGCCTCTGTAGGTATCGTTGTAGCTAAATAACCAATTGATTGTGCCATGGTAATGGCTATGGTTAATACTCTGGTTATTTGGTTAATTCTATTCCTGCCAGATTCTCCTTCTTTCTGAAGTTTCTGAAAATAGGGTACTGCTACCTGCATCAGTTGAATAACAATTGATGCAGAGATATAAGGCATTATACCAAGAGCAAATATTGATGCTCGTGAAAACGCCCCTCCCAGGAATGTATTTAACAGGCCAAATATACCTTGTGCTTCACCTCCAACTTGTGCTAGTATTACAGGATCAATACCCGGTAACACTACATAAGAACCTAATCGAAAGATGATAAGAAAACCAATCGTATTCAAAATCCTGATCCTAAGATCTTCGATCGAAAAAATATTCTTTATGGTGGCGAAAAACTTCTTCATATAATTATAACTCTACAGCTTTACCTCCTGCTGCTTCAATAGCACCTGATGCAGTTGCTGAAAATTTATGAACCTCTACTTCTACTTTAGCTTTCAATTCTCCTCTTCCTAATATTTTTACAAGGTCATTCTTGCCAACAACACCATTGTCAATTAATAATTGACAATCAATTTTCTTAGCTTTTGTGGATTCTGCTAAAGCTTGTAGGACATCTAAGTTTACGCCTTTATACTCAACCCTGTTAGGATTAGTAAAGCCGAATTTAGGTAGTCTACGTTGTAATGGCATCTGACCACCCTCGAAACCTGACTTACGAGAATAACCTGATCTAGACTGAGCACCTTTATGGCCACGTGTGGAAGTACCACCACGACCGGATCCCTGGCCTCGACCAATTCTCTTCCTATTTTTTGTTGACCCTTCAGCGGGTTTAAGTGTATGTAGTTTCATCTTACAGCTCAGTTACTGCCACTAAATGGCTCACTTTTTTAATCATTCCCGCAATCTGAGGAGTTAATTCAACTTCTACAGATCTGTTTATTTTACCTAACCCTAGCGCCTTAATAGTACGCTTCTGATTTTCGGGTCTTTTAATGGTACTTCTTACTTGTTCAACTCTTACCTTGCTCATGATGTTATCCGTTAAATACTGTAGATAAACTTACACCTCGTTGCTGGGCCACTGAATATGCATCACGCATCTTCATTAGAGCATTGAAAGTTGCTTTAACCACGTTGTGTGGGTTAGAAGATCCTTTCGATTTCGCCAGCACATCCTTTACACCGGCACTCTCTAATACAGCACGCATAGCACCACCGGCAATTACACCTGTACCTTGCGATGCAGGCTTAAGCAATACAAATCCACCACCAAACTTACCAATTGACTCGTGAGGGATAGTGTGCTTAGCAAGCGGAACTTTAACTAAATTCTTTTTAGCATCATCTACTCCTTTAGCAATTGCATCTACTACTTCGTTGGCTTTACCAAGTCCATAGCCACAAACGCCATTTCCATCTCCTACTACTACAATGGCCGAAAAGCTAAATCGACGACCACCTTTAACCACTTTGGCTACTCTTTTAATGGCCACAACCTTCTCCTGAAGATCGATTTCGCTGGCTTTTATTGCTCTTATATTACTTTGTTGTGACATATCGCATTAAAATTTTAAGCCACCTTCTCTAGCACCTTCGGCTAAAGCTTTTACCTGGCCATGATATTGATAACCGCCTCTATCGAAAATTACAGTTTCTATACCGGCAGCTTTAGCTTTCTCAGCCAATTTAGCACCGACATCTTTCGAATGTACGATTGTGTTATTTTTTATTCCCAATTCAATTGAACTGGTTGCTGTTAACGTAGAACCCTTGGCATCATCAATTATTTGCGCATAAATTGCTTTATTGCTTTTAAATATTGATAATCTCGGACGCTCGGCTGTACCGGCAATCTTATTTCTTATTCCCGTGCGAATACGCTGTCTTTTGGCAACTTTACTTGTACTCATAGCCTATTTATTTAGCAGCTGTTTTACCAGCTTTTCTTCTAATTTGCTCTCCAACAAAACGGATACCTTTACCTTTATAAGGCTCCACTTTTCTTAATGACCTGATCTTTGCGGCCACATCTCCAATTAATTGCTTGTCAATCCCTTCAAGAATCACTAATGGGCTTTTACCTTTTGGGTTATCCGAAGTTACTTTGATCTCAGCCGGCACCTGTAAAAAGATGTTGTGAGAATACCCAAGAGTTAATTCTAAAACATTGTTTTGAACATTGGCTCTATAACCAACACCAACCAGCTCCATTTCTTTCTTGTAACCTTCTGTTACACCTACAATCGCATTTTGAATTAATGATCTGTATAGACCATGCAAAGCTTTATGCCTCTTTTGCTCTGTAGGGCGAACAACCAGATACTTACCATCTTCTTTCTCTGTCAACTTAAAGTCAGCAGCAAAAGCTTCTGTAAGTTCACCTTTAGGACCTTTAACAGTAATGGTATCGCCATTATTTTTAATGGTTACCCCTTCTGGAATTTCTATTGGTTTATTACCTATTCGTGACATCTCTACTGTTAATTAATAAACGTAACACAATACTTCACCACCAATTTTATCTCTTCTCGCTTCTTTATCAGTAATTACACCTTTAGAAGTTGAAAGAATTGCTACACCCAGACCATTAAGAACTCTAGGCAACTCATCTACATTAGCATATTTTCTAAGTCCTGGCTTACTGATTCTTTCCATCTTAACAATAGCATTTTGCTTTGTTGACGGATGGTACTTTAAGGCAATTTTAATAAGCCCTTGACCATTATCAGTATCCTCAAACTTAAAGCTTTGAATATAACCTTTCTCATGGAGCACCTTAGTGATGTCCTTCTTTATATTCGAGGCAGGAATTTCCACAATTCTGTGGTTCGCCTTAATGGCGTTTCTCAACCTTGTTAAATAGTCCGCAATTGGATCTGTCATTGTTTTTTAACTTAAAATACTAATGCACCCCTTAAAAACAGGGCTGCAAAAGTACAATTTAATTTCTTTAATTCAAATTTATTCCTCCGGTCACTTAGCTGTATTACCAGCTTGCTTTAGTAACCCCTGGAATCTTACCCGCGCTAGCCATTTCCCTGAATGTTACCCTTGAGACACCAAATTTTCTCATGTATCCTTTAGGTCTTCCGGTAAGTTTACATCTATTATGCAATCTTACTTTCGAAGAATTTCGGGGAAGCTTATCAAGTCCAACCCAGTCGCCTGCTTCTTTCAAAGCTTTACGCTTCTCAGCATAACGAGCTACGAGCTTAACTCTCTTTCTTTCGCGCGCCTTAACAGCTTCTCTTGCCATATCTTAATTTGCGTTTTTATTTTTGAAAGGCAAACCAAATGCCTTTAGTAATTCATAACCTTCTTCATCGGTATTGGCAGATGTAACGATGGTAATATTCATACCTGTTATCGCATTGATCTTTTCGATGCTTATCTCCGGAAAGATAATCTGCTCTTTAATACCCATGGTGTAATTGCCTCTGCCATCAAAACCTTTTTCGTTTATGCCTCTAAAGTCACGCACACGTGGTAACGCAACAGACATTAAACGATCAAGGAATTCGTACATTTTATTGCCTCTAAGGGTAACTCTTGCACCAATAGGCATACCGTCTCTAAGTTTAAAGTTAGACACCGACTTCTTAGCAATAGTCGCTACAGCTTTCTGGCCACTTATAATTCCCAACTCCTCAACTCCAACATCGATCAGTTTCTTATCAGCAACAGCCTGGCCAATACCTTTGTTAATACTAATTTTCTTAACTTCAGGAACCTGCATTACTGACTTATACTGAAATTTCTCTTTCAGCATTGGAACGATTTCGTTCCTGTATTTTTCTTTTAATCTAGGATTAGCCATTTTTAATTACTTCACCGGTTTTCTTAGAATATCGAACTAGTTTACCCTCCACAAGCTTTCTTCCAATTCTTGTTGGCTCGCCGTTAGAAGGATCAACAACCATAAGGTTACTGATATGAATATATGCTTCTGTTTTTTCGATGCCGCCTTCAGGTTTAGCTGCCGATGGTTTGATATGCTTAGTAACAACATTAACTCCCTCAACGATAGCTTTGTTTTTCCCTGGGTTTACTTCCAGTACTTTAGCTTGTTTACCTTTCGCATTTCCTGAAAGAACCTTAACGGTATCTCCTTTTCGGATATGCAATTTTTGTTGCTTATTTTTCTTTCTTTCCATTTTAAATCACCTCTGGGGCCAATGAAATTATTTTCATAAACTGCTTTTCGCGTAATTCTCTGGCAACAGGGCCAAAAATACGTGTTCCTCTTGGCTCGTCTTTCTCGCCTAAGAGCACTGCAGCATTATCTTCAAAACGTATATAAGAGCCGTCTTTTCTACGAACTTCTTTTTTTGTTCTTACCACAACAGCAGTAGAAACTGTACCTTTCTTCAAGCTACTTGAAGACATTGCTGATTTTACAGTGACAACAATTTTATCTCCTAATGAAGCATATCTTCTGCCGGTACCACCAAGCACACGAATACAAAGCACCTCTTTGGCTCCACTATTGTCTGCAACTTTTAGTCTTGATTCCTGCTGTATCATGATTATTTAGCTCTTTCTATTATTTCCACTAATCTCCATCGTTTGTTCTTGCTCAATGGACGAGTTTCAGCTATACGTACTGTATCGCCAATACCACATTCGTTTTTTTCATCGTGAGCGGCAAACTTCTTAGACCTGTTCATGAATTTACCATAAACAGCATGCTTGATTTTTCTATCAACATTAACAGTAATGGTTTTTTCCATTTTGTTGCTAACAACAATGCCTGTTCTTTCTTTTCTTAAATTCCTTGCTTCCATGACTTATTTCTCAAGCTGTTTTTCTGTAAGTGCCGTTTGCATTCTGGCAATCAGCTTTCTTGTACCCTTAATTTTCATAGGGTTTTCAATAGGAGATATTGCATGGGCGAATTTCAGCTTTTGCATAGCTTCTGTTTCGCTGGCAATTTTCTGCGTTAGCTCCTCAAGTGTTAATGCTCTTATTTCTGAATTCTTCATGACTCTTCTTCAATATAATCTCTACGAACACTAAATTTTGTCTGGATTGGCAATTTCTGCTGTGCCAGTCTCATAGCTTCTTTAGCAGTAGCTCTGTCAATACCACCTGCTTCGAACATAATGGTTCCAGGCTTAACAACCGCTACCCAATATTCAGGAGCACCTTTACCTTTACCCATCCTTACTTCGGCAGGCTTCTTGGTGACAGGCTTGTCCGGGAATATTCGTATCCAAACCTGACCTTGACGTTTCATAGCCCTGGTCATAGCAATACGAGCAGCCTCTATCTGGCGACTGGTAATCCAACCTCCTTCAAGCGATTTAATGGCGAAAGCACCAAAGGCAATAGTATGCCCTCTTTGCGCAAGACCCTTAACACGGCCTTTTTGCATCTTTCTGTATTTAGTTCTTTTTGGTTGTAACATATTCTTATTACTTAAGCTCTTATGAGCCTATTTTACATTTATCTTCTTCTACGGTTATCGTCTCTGCCGCCTCCGCGAGGAGCACCGCCACGCTGGCCGCCTCTATTATCTCTACGCTGACCACCTCTTTGATTACCGCCACCACGCTGTGGACCACCAATGTTTGGTGACAAATCACGCTTGCCGTAAACCTCACCATTGAAGATCCATACCTTGATGCCTATGATACCGTAAACAGTATTGGCTTCAGATACAGCATAGTCAATATCGGCTCTAAGTGTATGCAATGGAATTCTACCATCTTTATACTGCTCAGTTCTTGCCATCTCCGCTCCACCTAATCGGCCGGAAACTTTAATTTTAATTCCTTGTGCCCCTACACGCATCGCTGAAGCAATTGCCTGCTTCATTGCTCTTCTGTAAGATATTCTAGCTCTCAATTGCTGGGCAATAGACTCACCTACTAGTTTAGCGTCAAGTTCAGGCCTTTTGATTTCAAAAATGTTAATCTGAACATCTTTGCTCGTCAATTTCTTTAACTCTTCCTTAATCAGATCAACTTCAGATCCTCCTTTACCAATTACTACGCCTGGTCGGGCAGTATGGATA
>Ga0164313_10004778_pt1 | contig 11999 bp, 9 predicted proteins | sample GuaBasSedimGuay4_FD_113735 | JGI IMG/M metagenome (GOLD analysis project Ga0164313, IMG submission 113735) | Subseafloor sediment microbial communities from Guaymas Basin, Gulf of California, Mexico - Guay4, Core 4569-4, 0-3 cm | ecosystem: Environmental > Aquatic > Marine > Hydrothermal vents >... | reverse complement strand
CTTCCCCCGATCGCCACGAGCGCCACAGCCACGAGGACAGCTGCAAATGCCATCTCCAACATCACGCCTCCTTTGTTCTTGGGACCAATCTAGATGCGGAACGCGAAAAACTGCGGTATTTGGAGAGGAAGTCTTCCGTTTGCCGTCTTCCGTTTACCGTTACCGAGCCCCGTTGGTAGCGGGCGCACCTGTCTGCACTGCCATTTCGTCAGTAGAGCGCCCGGAATCGGAGAACGGAAAACGGAGAACTGAGAACGTCAGTACTCTTGCACTTCACCTACCAGAGAACGGACAACGTGTCGATACAGATCACATTGCCAGACGGGTCACAGCGCGACTACGACGACGGCGTTACAGGCTTTGATGTTGCATCAGACATCGGGAGCCGCCTCGCCAAGGCCGCTGTTGCGGTGACGGTCGACGGCGAGATGTACGACCTCCATCGCCCGATCACCTCTGACTCCTCGTTATCGATCGTGACTGACACCACTGAAGCTGGCAGATACGTCCTCCGGCATTCGGCGGCCCACATCATGGCCCAGGCCGTGCTCGAACTGTTCCCGAATTCCACCTTCGCTATTGGTCCACCGATCCAGGATGGGTTCTACTACGACTTCAGAAACGATCGGCCCTTCACCCCAGACGATCTCGAGGCCATCGAGGCGAGAATGGTCGAAATCGTTGCGAAGGACCAACTATTCGAGCGTGACGAGATCCCTCTCGATGATGCAAGAGAGGCCTTCTCCGATCATCCGTTCAAGCTGGAGATCATCGATGGTGTCGACGCAGATGAGGGTGTTGACGACGACTTCGTGAGCACGTACCGCAACGACCAGTTCCTCGATCTGTGCCGGGGACCGCACATTCCGAGCACCGGAAGGCTCAAGGCGTTCAAGTTGATGCGATCCGCTGGGGCATACTGGCGAGGCGACGAGAACAACCCGCAACTTCAGCGGATATACGGCACAGCATGGGAATCCAAGAAGGCCCTCGACGCCTACCTCGTACAACTCGAAGAAGCTGCCAAGCGAGATCATCGCAAACTGGGAGCGGAACTCGACCTGTTCTCGTTCCCTCCAGAACTCGGGAGCGGCCTTGCGGTCTGGCATCCTGATGGCGGGATCCTCCGGAGGACCATCGAGGACTACTCGCGCCGGACCCACATGAAGAACGGCTACGAGTACGTGGTCTCTCCTCACGTGGCCAAGGCTGACCTCTGGAAGACATCAGGACATCTCAACTTCTACAGCGAGGGAATGTACCCGGTGATGGAACTCGATGGGGGTGAGAACAAACCTGGTCAGGAGTACTACGTCAAGCCGATGAACTGCCCATTCCACATCCTGATCTACCGCTCTCGCAGCCGTTCCTACCGCGAACTTCCCCTGCGTCTGTTCGAACTCGGGACGGTGTACCGCTACGAACGAAGTGGAGTGCTCCACGGGTTGATGCGAGCGCGTGGATTCACCCAGGATGACAGCCACATCTTCACGACAGAAGACGACCTCGCAGATGAACTCAAGCGACTGCTCGACTTCGTCCTCATGGTTCTCCGCGACTTCGGCTTCGACGAGTTCGAGGCGGATCTCTCGACACGGCCACCGAAGTTCGTCGGGGACGTTGAGATGTGGAAGAAGGCCGAGGCGTATCTCGCCTCGTCCCTCGACGCTGCCGGGTTGGAGTATCAACTCGCACCAGGTGAGGGTGCGTTCTACGGACCCAAGATCGACATCCATATCAAGGACGCGATCGGCCGACGCTGGCAACTGAGCACGATCCAGCTCGATTTTGCCCAACCGGAGAACTTCGACATCGAGTACGCCACCAACGAGAACACACGGGAACGTCCGGTGATGATCCACCGGGCCCTGCTCGGGTCGGTGGAACGTTTCGTCGGCATCCTCGTTGAGCACTACGCCGGCGCTTTCCCCATGTGGCTCGCACCGGTCCAGGTGACAGTCGTGCCCGTTGCAGATCGTCATATCGACTACGCAAACGCCGTGCGCGACGCCCTCGGTGCTGAGGACATCCGTGTGCGGGTCGATGAGTCTGATGAGACTGTTGGCGAGAAGATCCGAAGGGCGATCACGCACAAACACCCGGCCGTGATCGTTGTTGGTGACAATGATGTTGACAACACAACGGTCGGACTCCGACTGCGGGGAGAGGACAAGGAAGAACGTGGTGTTGCCCTTGGAGTCGCTGTCGAGCAACTCGCAGCAATGGCAGAACCACCGCGCTGATGGCCCCATCGTGGTGATGCGGCTGCATAACGGTGAACTGTCTCTCACGACACCACGGCCCATGTAGCATTCACCCGCTAGCTCACCCCAACGCTGCAATTCTCGGAGGAACTCGTGAAAACACTCGTTAACGGATTGGCTTCCACCGTTCGACGCGCACCGTGGGTCGTGATCGCGATCACGATCGTTGCCACCCTCGCACTCGGCTCTTTTGCGAGCCAGTACCTGCCGTCTGACGATCAGAACTCGTCTTTCGCACCGGATGCGCCTGAGCTCACGGCCGCGGCGCAGATCACTGAAACCTTCGGCTCCACAGCGAGGCTCCAGGTGCTCACGTCCAGCACCACCGGAGACGTGATAACCCTCGACGGACTCGAGGCGGCGTTGGCGCTTGAGCAGACAGTGAGGGCCTCCGACGCTGCTGAGATTCTCGTCGACCAGCCCCAGTCGTCGGCGATCCTGTCCTACATGGCTCCCGTTCAGTTCGCACTAGCGGCCGGTGCGCCGATGCCGACCACGGACGAAGAGGTCAAAGCGATGTACGTCGCTGGCCTCGATGCTGTACCTGCTGAGTTCCGCACTTTCCTGACAGCACTGCTCTCCGACGACGCCGATCTGGCGGCAGCGACCTCCGAACTCGGTCTCAGTGCCATCTCATATCAGTCAAGCGACGATTTCGATGAATCAGCCATGAGCGCTGAGATCGTCGGCAACGCGGTCGAGGCATCGCCGACGCCTGAAACGATCACGAACGAACCGTTCAGCATCGAATTGATATTCGCTTCGGGTGGCGACTTCCAGAACGAGATCGCACGACTGTTCGCATCCGCAGGCCTCATCATCCTGCTTGTTCTGGCGATCATCTACCTCGTGAAGCCCCAGACGGTGAAGGACCGTGTCATGTTCGCCATCGGCGTCCTTTTGATGCTCGCAGGGCTTGCTGTTGCGGTGGCACCAAGCCTTGCGCTGATCTTCCCGGGCACGTTCCCCGAGGCCTGGGCCGACGCACCGCTAGCGAACGTGCTGCTCACCGCGCTGATGTTGCACGCGATCGCCTTCTTGATATGGACCTTCGGAGGGGCGCGTCTGAGAAGGACCGCCTCAGACACGTTGCTCACGTTCCTGACCATCGCCTTTGCGATCCAGTGGATGAACGGATACGGATACCTTCGTTTCGGTGAGCAGACCCAGATGGTGCAGATCCTTCCGATTCTCCTGATCGGGCTTGGTGTCGACTACGCGATCCACATGAGCACCCGGTACCGTCAAGAACTTGGCGGCGGCGTTGGAGTGGACCGATCGATAGCGATCGCCATCCGCACCGTGGGTGTTGCTCTTGTCCTCGCAACGGTCACCACAGCTGTTGGGTTCCTGACGAACGTCACCAACGACATCCCAGCTCTCGCCGAATTCGGTGAACTCGCAGCGGTAGGAATCGTCATTTCGTTCTTCCTCATGCTCACCTTTGTTCCCGCCGTCAGGCAGGTACTCGACAGACGCGCAGAGAAGCATGGCCGGCTACAGACAGAAGGCCTCCAGGCAGGAGAGGCCAGGCTGCTGTCGCGCCTTATGGGCAAGATGTCTGTCCTGCCGCGCAAGGCAGCTACATGGACGGTCATCGGCTCTCTGGTGATCACCGGTTTCGCCGCTTACGGCATGACCGGGCTGTCAACGGAATTCTCCTTCCTCGATTTCGTCCCAACGACATCACCACTGCGTGACACTGCGCTGACACTGTCAGAACGGTTCGACTTCCCCGAGACGACCAGCGTCCTCGTCACAGGCGACATCGCAACTGGATCCAGCTGGAACGGGATGCTTGCCTCGTACACCAACACGGCTGAGGTCGACTTCGTGCAATCGGTGGACACTCCCCAGGGGACATTCCCAACCGGTAACTCTTTTACGTCTGTGATGTTGCGCCTGATCAATCCCGATTCGGACACATTCGACCAGGAGATCCTCGGTGTTGCCGTAGGTGCAGGTCTTGGGCAGACTGGCCTCTTCCCCGAGAGTGCAGATATCACTGCGGTGTACGACAAAGCCGTAGAGAAGTACCCCGACCTGATGGCAAGCGTCCTTGCAGATACCGATGGTTCCTACGACGCGGCACTCTTCAATTTCGATACCACGGCGGGCGACAGCGGAGCCTCAGACCTCGCGGATGGACTCAACGAGGCGTTCGCACCTGCTCAAGCCGCAGGGCTGGCTGCAGTCGCAACCTCGAGTGCGATCATTTCGAGCATCGTTGTGAACACACTGCGTGACTCCCAGGTCTCCTCACTGGTGCTCACGCTGGGTGCCGCGCTTCTCCTCCTCGTGGTGAACTTCTGGTTTGAGACCCGCAGACCGATGCTCGGCGTGATAACAACACTGCCCGTTGCGATGGTCGTGATTTGGGTATTCGGGCTGATGGCATCGTTTGGCATACCATTTGGTCCTGTCACGGCAACGATCTCGGCGCTCGGGATCGGTATCGGGATTCCCTACATGATCCACGTCACACATCGCTATCTCGAGGAACGCCTCGAGTGGGCGAACGAGGATGAAGCCATCGAGCACACCCTGACTCACACGGGCGGTGCGCTTGCCGGGTCGGCTCTGACGACCATGGCCGGGTTCGGCATCTTGATGATCTCCACGACCATTCCCTTCCGGCAGTTCGGGTTCGTTCTCTCCTACACGATCCTGCTGGCGCTGATCGCCGCGGTTCTTGTCCTTCCTTCGATGCTCGTCCTGTGGGACAGGTGGCATCGCAGACATGGGGACAAGGCGGTGGAACCCGACCTTCTCCAGGGACTGATGGAAGAGACTCCATGATCTCCTATGGGTGATGACGGGCCCGTCGCATCCGAAGGCGGCGGCGGCACGATTCGACCGTATCGCATCCTTGACACCGCGAAACGCCGCCGCGCTGGGGTTGTGTACATCGTCATGGCTGTCCTTGCTGCAGCGGTCGTGATCGCAACACAGATTCAGCTCATGTGGCTGACCGCTGTCGGATCTCTTCTCATGCTGGCCGGGTACCAGTTCCTCGGCGGGTGGAAGATGCAGGTCACCGATATGGAGGCGATCGAGAAGGCCTCAGACCGAGTGTCCTTTGCCACAGGGCACGGTTCTGCAACCCTGGGCTATCGAGGACTGCGAGCGCGGCCTGTGTGGGAAGTACTCGTATACGGAGATGGACCAGCTCCACAGTTCCAGGCGCTGGTCACCATCGACGCTGTCTCAGGTGAGATCACCGGAATCTACGAGGAACCCGTAGTCCAACCCTAAGACAGCCGTCAGCCTTCAGCTATCAGGCAGAAGGATGGTTCTGCTGCGAGTGGACAACCGGCTGAGATCACGGCGTCCACACTCGACAGCTCACATTGAGGCCATTGGCGGCCCACACGACGAGAGATTCGGGTCCCAGACCTTGGTCAAGCACCCGAATCTCTGGCTGATGGCTGACAGCTGATAGCTGCCTTCGTTCTACCTGTCTTCCATGGCGGGATAGGGACGCTCGGCCTCTCCTATGTAGATCTGGCGTGGACGCATGATCTTCGTCTCGGAGTCGAGATTCATCTCCATCCAGTGAGCGATCCAACCGGGCAGCCTGCCCAGGGTGAACAACACAGTGAACATCCGAAGTGGGAAGCCCAATGCCCGGAACAGAATGCCGGAGTAGTAGTCCACGTTCGGGTAGAGATTTCGTTCAGCGAAGTACGGGTCCGCGAGAGCTGCAGCCTCGAGTTCTCTGGCGATGTCGAGCAGAGGATCTGCTTGATCCATGCCGTCGAGAACCTCCTGGGCGAACTTCTCAATCACACGGGCACGCGGATCGTAGTTGCTGTAGACCCTGTGCCCAAAGCCCATGAGCCTGAAGTCATCGTTTCTGTCCTTCGCCCTGGCGATCATTCCAGGAATCGTGGCATCAGGATCGTCGTGGATCGACTGGAGCTGGTCGATCACTGCCTGGTTCGCTCCACCGTGAAGTGGCCCCCACAATGCGCCCATTCCAGCGGCGACCGAGGTGAACATGTTCGCTCGACTCGAGCCAACACCCCGAACCGTGGCTGTGGAACAGTTCATCTCATGATCGGCGTGCAGGATCAGGAGCATGTTCATCGCCTTGACCTTCACAGGGTCAATGGGTTCGTCCGAAATCGGATTCGAGAACGTCATACGCAAGAAGTTCTCCACGTATCCAAGGTCAGGATCGGGGTACACGTATGGCTCTCCGATCGACTTCTTGTACGCCCAAGCGGCGATCGTTGGCATCTTTGCGATAAGTGTGCGGGCGCCAGCGTCGATCTCGTCCCCGCGCATGGGCCTGCGGTAGACGTCATAAAACGTCGAAATGGCGTTGGTGGCCGATGAGAGCACCGCCATGGGATGGGCTCTGCGGGGGAACGCGTCGAAGAACGACCGCATCTCCTCGTTCAAGAGAGTTTGTGAATTGATCTCTGACTCCCACGTTTGGAGCTCCCCAACGTTCGGCAGCTTGCCGTAGAGCAGCAGATAGGCCACTTCGAGGAATGAACTCTTGCTTGCCACCTCTTCGATCCGGTAGCCACGATGGAGTAGAATCCCTGCAGCTCCGTCGATGTAGGTGATAGCGGAGTGGGCGGAAGCCGTGTTACCGAATCCCGGATCGAACGTCACATGGCCCGTTGTGGCCCTCAACTTGCGGATGTCGATTCCCGGTTGCCCGACGGTCGATTGGTACACATCGAGTTCAACGGAACCGTTGTCCAGATCCAGTCTTGCGGTGGAGTCACTCATTGTCATCTGGCCCTTCATGTCCGAGGCGGGGAGTCACCTGGTCATGCAATGTCCGAGCGCTCCTGGATGCTGTGATTCTACCGGACAGCCGGACCGACCGGTCCGTGTGCTACCTTTGCGGTTCGAAGGAGACTGCATTGATAGACATCAGAGGCAGAAAGAAAGCTGCGCCGATCCTCGAACCGATCGCAGCAGGATTGGCGAAGATCCACGTCACACCTGCGATCGTGACGATCGTCGGCCTCGCCGTGACCATAGTTGGCGCTGCTCTTATCGCAACGGGTTACCTCATCGCCGGCGGCTTCACCGCAGGCTTTGGTGTTGCTCTCGATGCACTCGACGGTCCTCTGGCACGCAAACTGGGGACCGCTTCAGACCGTGGAGCCTTCCTCGACACGATGTCGGACCGCTTCGGAGAGATCGCGGTCTGGGTTGGGCTCACTGTGTACTTGAGCGAGGAACCCCGACTCCTGATTCTCTGTGTCGTTGCACTCGCGTTCTCCCTACTGGTGCCGTACGTCCGTGCCAAAGCAGAGTTGTACGACCTCGTCGGCAAGGGCGGCTGGATGGGTCGGGCTGAGCGGATGATCCTGATCCTCATCGGCACGATCATCGTCGGCTTCGGAGCGCCCATCATGGAACCACTCTTGTGGCTCTTCGTCATACTTACAGGGTTCACGGTCGCCCAGCGCATTCGCAAGACATGGCAGCAACTCGACACGTGAAGGCATGGCTGGGATACATCCCGTTTCGGGCCGCCGCTGCGATTTTCGGCTTGCTTCCCGAAAGAGCTATTCGTTGGCTTGGCGAGAACGGGGGCAAGCTGTGGTACTCCAGATCCAGCGACAGGATCCCTCTCCTGACATCGCACATGCGCCGTGTCCTTGGCCCTGAGGCGACGGATGACGCCGTCGACACGGCTGTTCGGGGGATGTTTCGTTCCTATGGACGCTACTGGGCCGAAACGTTCTGGTTCAGACCTCGCAGGAAGGCTGCCATTGCGCGCCGCGTTGAACATGTGAACTTCGAACCGATCTATGCCGCCCAGAGGGATGGACGTGGCATCGTCTTTGCCGTGCCGCACCTCGGAAACTGGGAGATCGCAGGGATCGTTGCAAACGAGATCGGCTCTCCGATCATGGCCGTTGCCGAAGATCTTCCGAATCCACACATCACGAAATGGTTCGTCGACCTGCGCGCAGAGTTTGACATCGAGATCGTCCTCACGACGGATCCGAAACTGCGGTCCAAATTGATTCGGAGACTCAAGGATGGAGGAGCGATAGCGCTTTTGGCGGACAGGGATGTGACTGGAGGCGGCATCGAAGTCGACTTCTTCGGCGCCAGAGCCTCTGTGCCTGTCGGCCCTGTTGTGTTCACCGAACTCACAGGTGCGTCCCTGATCCCAGTCGCAGCCTACTTCCAGGAAGGTGCTGGTCATAGGATCGTCGTGCTTGATGAGGTCGTTCTGCCTGATGCCGGGAGTCGCTCTGAACGCGTCGCCACAGGAGCGCAGTTGTTGGTGGGCTCACTCGAGGAACTCATAGCGGCCGCACCATGGCAGTGGCACCTGTTCCAGCCTCACTGGATCGATGACACCGGTCAGGGCGGTGCGTCGTGAAGGTCGCACTCATATGCCCCTATGACCTCGGGGCCCACGGAGGCGTACAGGACCAGGTCATCCGCCTTGAACAGTGGCTCACGGACCTCGGTCATGACGCCGTCATCGTTGGACCCGGAGATGAGGGGCCCCCGGGAGCGATTCTGGTCGGCTCCGTGAAGGTGATCAAGGCCAACGCAGCTTCAACCCCCATCACGCTCAGCCCGAGGGCATCCTCGCGTCTCAAGGAAGCTGTCGAGGACGTAGACGTCGTCCACATCCACGAACCGCTGATGCCGATGGTGTCCCTTGCAGCGTCGCGTATATCGCACAAGCCGACGGTCGGAACATTTCACGCTGATCCACCGCGGTGGGCAAGGAGGGGGTACTCCGCACTATCTCCGCTGGTGAAGCGGGTGCTGTCGAAGATGGACATCATCACGACCGTCAGCCCGGTCTCGAGGTCTGCGATCGATCCGTTCACACAGGCCCGTGTTATTCCCAATGGGATCGACACCGCCTCGTACGCCTCCGGTGTCAAGACCCTAGGACGTGTGACGTTCCTCGGTAGGGACGACGCCCGAAAGGGTCTTGGCGTGCTCCTCGAGGCATGGCCGTCGATCCGCGAAGCGGTCCCCTCAGCCACCCTTGTTGTCATGGGTGCCGAACGTGACGACCCGCTAGACGGCGTGACCTATCTTGGACGCGTAACCGAGGAGACGAAGGTTGCGGAACTCGCCGTTTCTGAGATATTCGTCGCGCCGAATCTTGGCGGTGAATCCTTCGGCATCATCGTGGCCGAGGGCATGGCAGCGAGCAACGCCGTTGTTGCCTCAGGTATCCCTGCGTTCCTCCATGTCCTTGGCGATGCGGGCATGATCGTGGCACCAGGTGACGGCCAGGGCCTGTCCCAGGCCGTGGTGTCCTTGCTCAACGACTCCGCAATGCGCCGTGACCTCCAGGGCAGAGCGCTCGAGCGTGTACAACGTTTCGACGGATTGCACGTTGCCCGACAATACGTCACGGCCTATGACGATGCGTTAGCAAAACACCGGGTGTAGTGCAGCGACGTAGCGCGGTAGAATCAGGACCCACCGACGAGGGGAACGACCATGACGGTTCCAACAAGCGAACACGGCACAGACAACGTCAAGCGAGGCCTTGCCGAGATGCTCAAGGGCGGCGTCATCATGGATGTCGTCAACGCTGAACAGGCAAGGATCGCAGAAGCCGCAGGGGCGTGCGCTGTCATGTCCCTTGAACGCGTTCCAGCTGATATCAGGGCCCACGGTGGGGTAGCGCGCATGGCCGACCCTGCAAGGGTCGAGGAGATCATCGAGGCTGTCTCGATTCCGGTGATGGCGAAATCGCGTATCGGCCACTTCGTTGAAGCCGAGGTGCTCGAGTCGCTCGGCGTGGACTACATCGACGAATCAGAAGTGCTCTCACCGGTCGATGTCTTCCATATCGACAAGCATGCCTTCACTGTTCCGTTCGTGTGCGGCGCCAAGGATCTTGGTGAGGCTCTCAGACGAATCGGTGAGGGGGCCGCCATGATCCGCACGAAGGGCGAACCCGGGACGGGAAACGTCGTCGAAGCTGTCAAGCACATGCGCCTGATGAACACACAGATCGGGAACCTCACAACGCTCACTCCGAACGAGTTGATGAACGCAGCACGAGACCTTGCCGCGCCCTACGACCTTGTCAAGGAGGTCGCAGCGACTGGCAAACTCCCCGTGGTCAACTTTGCGGCAGGCGGAATCGCCACACCGTCAGATGCCGCGCTCATGATGAAACTCGGTTGCGACGGAGTTTTCGTCGGTTCAGGCGTCTTCAAGTCAGGGGATCCTGCTGTTCGTGCGGCGGCCATTGTTGAGGCGACCACGTTCTACAACGATCCGGACAAGATCGCCAAGGTGTCCCGCAATCTGGGGGAAGCGATGGTTGGGATCAACATCGACACGTTGCCACCTGAAGAGATGATGCAGCTTCGAGGCTCATGACCGTCGGCGTCCTCGCTCTCCAGGGCGACTTTCGTGAGCACATCGCGATGCTCAGGTCCATCGACGTCGATACCTATGAGGTTCGCACGCCCAAAGACCTCGAACGTTGCGATGCGCTCGTTATCCCCGGTGGGGAATCCACGACGATCGGGAAACTCGCCACCCGTTATGGTCTGATCGAACCGATCAGACAACGTTGCGCAGAGGGAATGCCGGTGTTTGGAACGTGCGCAGGCATGATCTTCCTCGCAACGGCCACCACCGAGGGATCTCAACCCCAACTGGGAGTCCTGGACGCCGCTGTTGAGCGGAATGCGTTCGGACGCCAGGTTGATTCATTCGAAGCAGACCTCACCATTTCGGGTCTCGAAGACCCGATGCATGCGGTGTTCATCAGGGCACCGTGGATCGACAAGATCGGAGCTGACGTTGAGGTATTGGCGTCGGTGACAGAACCCGGCGGAACGGTGCACCCGGTGTTGGTACGACAGGGTCGTATCCTTGCGAGCTCATTCCATCCGGAGTTGACCGGCGACACGCGCCTGCACCAGTTGTTCGTCGATTCGATAGCTTCAGGCTGAGGAGATCATATGTCTGGACATTCAAAATGGGCGAATATCAAGCACCGCAAGGGTCGTCAGGACGCCAAACGTGGAAAGCTGTTCGCCAAGCTGATCAAGTCGATCGAATCAGCCGCCCGCAACGGCGGAAGCGACATGTCTGCGAATCCGACGCTCACCACGGCGGTCCAGAAGGCGAAGGACAACTCAGTCCCCAAGGACAACATCGATAGGGCGATCGCGCGCGGTGTCGGCGATGTCGACGGCGTCCAGTACGTCGAGTTGTTCTATGAGGGCTACGCACCAGGTGGAGTGGCTATCTACGTCCAGATACTCACGGACAACCGCAATCGCGCAGCATCTGACGTCCGCTCGGCGTTCTCCAAGAACGGCGGCAACCTCGGTGAACCCGGATCGGTCGGTTACCTCTTCGAGCAGAAGGGCTACGTCCTGGCGTCCGGGGACGAGGACGCCGTGATGATGGCGGCCCTCGAGGCGGCGCAGATGATGTCATGGCCGAGGGCGACCAATGGGAGGTCATCTGTCATGCGGGCGACCTTCAGTCCGTCCGGTCGGAGCTTGAGGCGGCAGATGTCACCATCATCTCAGCCGACGTCACCTACCTGCCAGCGACATCCGTTTCGGTCGACGCCGCAACTGCGCCGAAGGTGCTGCGCCTTGTTGACGCCCTCGACGACCTCGACGACGGCCAGGAAGTCTTCGCGAACTTCGACATATCCGAAGAGGTTCTCGAAACCCTGGAGTAGAGGTTCTCGAAACCCTGGAGTAGAGGTCCTCGAGCAGGTTTTGTCGGTTCGAGCGT
>Ga0164313_10004775_pt1 | contig 12001 bp, 9 predicted proteins | sample GuaBasSedimGuay4_FD_113735 | JGI IMG/M metagenome (GOLD analysis project Ga0164313, IMG submission 113735) | Subseafloor sediment microbial communities from Guaymas Basin, Gulf of California, Mexico - Guay4, Core 4569-4, 0-3 cm | ecosystem: Environmental > Aquatic > Marine > Hydrothermal vents >... | reverse complement strand
GATTATGTATTTTTTTCAAGTAAATCCGTGGATGAATTTATTTCTACTTCCAACTTTTATTACTATTTATTATGCTTCAATAAGAAGAGTACAGATGGAAAAAGAAACTATAAATGCTTTATTAACGTTTGCAAAGGCTGTGGATGATAGAATTCCTGATACAATGAAACATTCTATCCGGGTTGCAAACTGGACAAAAAAACTGTGTGAAAGATTAAATTTATCTGCAGAACAGAGCTATTTTATTACTATTGCTGCCCAATTGCATGATATTGGCAAACTTATCATACCGGATGCTATACTTTTGAAACCTGCCCCGTTATCAGATGAAGAATTTAATATAATAAAGCAGCATCCAATAAAAGGCGATGAGATTTTAAATCATTTTTCTCATTTTGAAGAAGGCGCAAAAATCATAAGATATCACCATGAATATTTTAATGGCAAAGGCTACCCTGATGGGTTGAAAGGCGAATCAATTCCTCTGGGGGCACGTATTATTGGTGTGGTAGATGCTTTTGATGCAATGATAAGTCCGCGGCCTTATAAAAATAAATTGATAACAATTGAAGAGGCATTGAATAAAATTAGAAAAGCGGAAGGTACGCAATTTGACCCCGTTGTTGCTGAAGTTTTCTGCCAGATGGTAAGAGAAAAGGTAGAAGAAGAAAAAGAAGAACATGTTAAAGGGGAAGATTTTTTCCCGGTCTTAAATGATTGAGATAATTGTACTTGCCTTCGTATTTGTCATAGCTCTTGTAATCAATAAGGGAGTTAGCGGGATAAAAAGTAAAGAAGTAAGAGCAGTTTATTTAATTTTTGTCGGTTTTTTAATACAGCTTCTTATATTTAACGAAAAATTTAGTAATTCTCCTTTTAGCTCTGCAACGCCTATCTTTTATGTTATTTCATTGTTTATATTACTCGCTTTTTTACTTTTAAATTTGCATTATAGGGGAATATTGATATCGATGGTAGGGTTTTCATTAAATCTCTTGGTAATACTTGCAAATAAGGGTTTTATGCCCCAGGATTTATCAAAATTAGAGCTTGTAGGAGCACATACAAAAATAGTACTTCTACAGCAGTACGGCACTTTTTATAATGCAACGATAATGTCAGAAAAAACACATCTAAATTTTCTTGGAGACAACATTACCGCGCAATTATTAAATCCTTTTGTTGGAGTCTATAGCATTGGCGATATTATTATATTATTGGGATTGTGTGTTTTTATTTTTGAATTTTTAAAAAAACCAGCTTCTTTCAAATTATCTTAAGATTTTCCCATCATTCAAATTGCTTAAACTGGCTTATTTGTTAAAATAATCAGGGAGGCACATATGCAATTATCTAGCGAAGAAAAAGAAAGATACAGTAGACAGATTTTAATTGATAAAATAGGAGAAAAAGGGCAAGAAAAGCTTAAACATTCTTCAGCGTTAATTATTGGTGCGGGAGGGCTGGGGAATCCTGTATCGATGTATCTTGTTGCATCGGGTTTAGGAAAAATAGGGCTTATTGATGCCGATGTGGTGTCTGTTTCAAATTTAGGACGGCAAATTCTTTATACAACTAAAGATGTTGGAAAGAAGAAAGTATTTTTAGTGCAGGAGAGATTAAATAAGCTAAATCCAAATGTAGATTTTGATATCTATGAAGAGAGGCTTTCGAATTTAAATGCCTCTGAGATTTTTCTGAAATATGATGTAGTTGTGGATGCGACGGATAATTTTGAAACACGTTATCTTATAAACCGCACAACCATCAAGACAGGTAAACCTTTATTTATAGGTGCAGTCGGTCGGTTTACAGGCCAGGTTATGAGCATATTGCCAGGTAAAACTGCATGTTATAATTGTATTTTCCCGGAAAAAAGCCCTGAAATCATTCATTCTATGACAGATAATAACCGCTCAATGGGCATATTAGGCTCGCTTGCAGGTACTATAGGCAGCATTGTTTCAACAGAGGTTATAAAATTCTTTGTAGGCACTGGTAGCAAGTATTTTAATAAATTACTCATCTACGATGCTCTGGACAATAATTTTTCAATTTTAAGCATAGAAAGAGATCCTCGCTGCAAAATATGTGGAGATGAATAACTTTTTAGAACAAAGCAACAGTAATAAATTTTTTTATTAAAGTAGTTTATATAATAATCAATTACGATCATGTTTTGGCATCTTAATTACCTTATGAAGCATAAACTAATACACTATGGGCTTTCATTAAAACCATTCTGTTTACTACCTATCTTGAAAAAACTGAGTAAATTTGTATAATATAATGTTAAAGAAGGGGGTGCTGGGGTTCGACGGATAAACAAGACATGTCGGCGCAGGCAGAGGACGGTGGTTGGCCTCTTAAAACATCCACCAAAAAAATAAACGCTGATTACAATTACGCATTAGCTGCTTAATTTAGCGGTTAACGTTTTAGGTAGCTTTCGCCTGTAGGGCGCTTAAAACGTAGGAATACAGGCCCTGTGACAAAGGTTTGTCTAAGCCAATGTTTACAGTGTAGCAATTTAGACTATGCTTTCGAGCTCTGTTACTTGAGCAAGAAAGATGAAAACAAAAAGTAACTAAGCCTGTAGCCTGGCGGCATGGTGTGTTTATTCGGACGCGGGTTCAACTCCCGCCACCTCCACCATAAGGGGAAAAATGAAAAAACTTCTTTTTAGAAAAAGTTATCGTCTTGTGCTCATAGTGGTTGTTATCATTTATTACTATTGGCCCATAAAGTATGTTATATTGTCTGTTTGTTTAGCTTTTATTTTTGCTCTTTCCCTGGATATTATTCGTCTTGTTTCCCCTAAAGCAAATGAAGTGGTGCGACGCATTTTTAAGCCATTTGCGCGTTTTATGCGGTTTATTGCTAAAAAAGAAGAGTTAAAAGATTTGTCCGGGACTACGTATACATTGATGGGGTGTACGATCATTGTAATTTTTTTCCCGAAGCATATTGGTATTCCCGCGATATTGTTTAATGTTTTTGGAGATATGGTAGCAACGGTTATCGGGAAAAGCATCGGTCGCATTAAGATCTTTCATGACAAAACTCTTGAAGGGTCTATTGCTTGTTTTATTGCGATGTTGTTTGTTGTAATATGGGCACAATGGAAATTGCAATTACCATTTTTGATAGGACTTTCAGGCGCTTTAACCGGTACATTTATTGAGCTTTTTTCTCTTAAAATAAATGATAATCTTTCGATCCCCATTCTTAGTGGGGTGGTGATGTGGTTTCTTTATTAGAATTTTCTTATATTTTCATTTCTTACCTTATTGGTTCTTTTTCTCCTGCTACTATATTTATTCGTATTGTGAAAAAGCGTGATGTAAGAGAATTAGGCGATAAAAACCCCGGGACATTTAATACATTTAAAGTTTTAGGACAAAAGTGGGGTATAGCTGTTGGTATTATTGATGTGGGAAAAGGTTTTATTTTAACACTTCTCCCATTTATTTTTAGGATGCCGCATTCACAAGAGACAGCCATTCTTGCGGGCATTGCTGTAGTGATAGGGCACTCTTTCCCTATATATTATAAATTTAGAGGTGGTATGGGTATTGCACCAATAATAGGCGTGCTGAGCGTTATTTGCTGGAGAGAAATGCGTTGGGTATTGATAATATGGCTTGTTTTAGTGATTTTAATAGTATTATTGAAAAAAAAGGAGAAGAGAGGGATTGCACAATTCATTGCATTTTTGTTTCTCATTCCCCTTGAATTGTTTTACTTTGAAAATATTCATGTAATTATAGGGTCATCTGTGCTTCTGGGTTACCTCTATTTGAGGAGATATATCATTAAAAAGACTGTCTTTTAAACAATTTTTTCGATTTTTCGATGCTCTTTTAAACTTTTTTCTTCTTCTTTTAGCGAGGGAGATAATCCTTTAAAGTCCATTATTGGCAGGACGAACATAATTCCTGCACCAGGTTCTGTAAAATTGGATAATTCTTCTTTTACGACGCGTTCTGCATCTCTTAACGTTTTTTCCTCTTTAATTACAGTAAAAATGGTTTTGTTTTCGGGACGTTTTCCTTTTCCACCGGACAAAATCTCCTGAAGTGTGCCAAATATGGGAATTTCGGATTCAAGGGTTCTTCCCATTCCAACTGAGTCAATAATTGTTGCTCCCCGTACATCTACTTCGATAAATCGCTCAAGAATGCTCTCTATCTTTTCTGTTTTATTTAATACTATAACCAGTAGATATGCCATTACAGACTCCTCCTTTTTTAATATTTTACATTATTTAATGAAATTTACAAGTTCTTTAATATTTTTAAGTATTTTGTAAGGTTTTAGTTCCTCGATTTTTTCTATCGGAGTTACACAGGATGGAATGATAAAGCATTTCACATTGGCATTTTTGGAGATAAGTACATCATTCAGGCTGTCGCCGACAAATATTGTTTTCTGAGTTGTAACTTTCATCTTTTTTATTGTGTATAACAATGGATATGGGTGGGGTTTGCTTTTACTAAAACTTTCTTTTCCATAAACTGCAGAGAAATATTTATCTATTTCAAATTTTTTTAGTATTTTATCAATGAATTCTTTATATTTATTTGACAGAATAACCATTTTTTTTGTTTTAAATCTTTCAAGGACATCTGTTACTCCTTTCATGGGTTTTGTGTAATCTGCATAGTGCAAAGAATGATATTCTATAAAATCATTAAGTACGGTGTCGTGTAGGTTTTTATTGTTTTTGCCTAGAATTCTTTTTATAAGCAGGGATGTTCCGTCTCCAGTAGAATTCCAAACTTTTGTTCTGTTTGTAAGAGGCAATCCTGCTTTATTCAAAGCAAAGTTCATTGCTTTTGTTATATCTTCACTTGTGTCAAAAAGTGTTCCATCAAAATCAAATACAATTAAGTCTATTGTCATTTTCACCCCGGATAAATATACGTGCATTTTGATTTTCTGTCAATAAATGTATAATTTTATGAAGGAGGAGTATAAATGAAAAAATTTATTGTCTTAGTGATAGCTTTGACAATTATTCTATCTCTTTTTACTGTAAAAACAGCAGGTAGTGCTGAAGAGAAAATCTCACCATCCTTAATGCATTTATCGGAAGAAAATGTGTCAATTATTGTGGAATTAACAGATACACCAGCGGTTGTCTATAAGAAAACCTTAAAGTTCAAACTTCTTACTATTTTTATTGATGATAGTGCTGAAAGGCACGCGGCAAAGTTAGAGCTGAAGCAAAACAATTTGATAAAATATATGGAAAGATTTAACATAGAAGTCCAGTTTAATTATACGTATCTTTTTAATGGTTTTTCATGCACGGTAAATCGGAAGCATATGATGGATATTGCGGAGAATCGAAATGTCAAAAGAATTTTTGAAGACAAAAAAGCCTATCTTGAAAGAACCTATGCAACCAATGTGATAAAATCGGATGTTGTTAACAGGATGACTGATAGCAGCGGGGCATATATTACAGGAAAGGGTATTGTAGTTGGTCTTGTTGATACAGGTGTGGATTATGGAAACACAGAATTGGGCGGGGGAGGATTCCCTAACGCTAAGATAATAGGTGGGTATGACTTTGCGGATATGGATAGCAATCCTATGGACACTGATGGGCATGGTACGCATGTGGCAGGAATTATCGGTGGATCTAATTATGGTGTTGCACCTGATGTAAAAATTCGTGCCTATAAAGTGTTTACTGGAAATACAGAAACAACTTCAATTTCAACGATAGTTAAAGGTATAGATGAGGCTGCTAAAGATAAATGTGATATTATAAATATATCTATCGGTACAGTAGGTGGAGCAGGAGTGGGAGGAGATCCGGAATCGATTGCAGTGGAGAATGCTACGGCAGATGGAATAGTAGTTGTGGCTGCTGCAGGAAATTATGGTAGCAGGTCAGATTTGGTTCCCTTTCCTATGAGTGCACCAGCATCTAGTGAGAGTGCCATTGGTGTAGGAGCAAGCAGTGACGCAATGCATGGTGTCATTGCTTTTTGGAATAAGGATATTAGAGGCACATATCCGGAGAACTCTCCGTTTTTTACTGATGGAAGCTATGATATAGTTTATTGTGGATATGGCCTGGAAAGTGATTTTTCAGGGAAAAATCTTACAGGAAAGATTGCACTGGTATCGAGAGGAATTATCTATTTTGGAGATAAGGATATTAATGCAAAAAATGCGGGAGCCAAAGGAATAATTGTTTTTAATAATGTAAGCGGATTGCAAGATATCGAGTTGCTATCTCAGTTCAATCCTGAAGAAACTGACTTTATACCGTTTTTATTTATTTCATATACGGATGGATTATACATTAAACAACGAATAACTGGTTCTACTACGATAAAATTAAGTAATGAATATGGGTTAGGCAGAATAGCCTCTTTTTCAGCTAATGGTCCTACAATAGATTTTTACATGAAGCCAGATTTGGTTGCTCCGGGTGTTGATATAACGTCGACAGTTTTAAATAATAATAAATCGCTTGCTAGCGGGACATCTATGGCAGCTCCTTTCGTTTCAGGAAGTGCAGCATTGATAAAACAAGCACGGAAATCGCTTAAACCGGCTGAGATTAAATCTATCTTGATGAATACAGCTTGCATATTAGAGAATTCTATATCCGGTGAACCGTATTCGCCATTAATGCAAGGTTCCGGGAGAGTAGATGTACAAAATGCTGTTAACTCAACTGCACTTGTCAGGCCCGCCTCATTTATTTTTGGTAATGATGGAAAGGAAAGGATAGGCAAATTTACTGTCAAAAATTTATCAAGCAATAGTTTATTTTTTTCTATTTCATATTCTACTTATTCAAATGAAACAGTGAAGCTTACTTACCCGGAAAACATTTATGTTGCACCATTTTCCGAGAAGAGTTTTACGGTAGATTTTAAGGCAGATGAGAGTATACAAGGAGAAGTGTACGGATTTATATATTTGGAGGGAGAGAGTGCAACTCTTCATATTCCATTTGTGTACCTCCCACTTTTAAAAGAAAGGCACTACATTGAGAATGTTTTTCAGAGTGGAGATACTTTGACTGCTGATAATAATATTGAAATAAATTTTACTGTTGGGTTGGGCATTGAAGATGATACTTCTCAAGAGCCGTATAGAGAAAATAATGCAGGCGAGATAAGAGTGGATATATACGATACAAACGGAAGGTTTATCGATACGATATTCGATGAATCTGCAATTTATATTGGCGATTACAGTGTTAATTTAAATGGCAGAGATATCTTTGCTAATTATTTTTTAAAGGATGAAAAATATTATTATAAAATTTCATATCTTGAAGCAAATAATGATGAAAGCACAATAGATATGCATCCTGTGATATTAAGGGATGAAAAAAGTGGCAGTTTTAATGTTTTAAACAGACGGACAAACTATCTTAACATTTACCTGGAAGAAGGCAAAACCCCCTTACTCAAGAAAGGAGAAGATTTCTGGGTGGATCTTTCTTTCAAAGCAGACCAATCTTTAACAACGTTATTTATCTCCTTTAAGTACGATCAATTTTTACTTAAGATTTTAGAAATAGAACAGGGAGAAGTAGCACTGAATGAGAACGTGACTTTTGTTGATTCTGTACAGCCGGGTACTGTCTATGTTACGCTTTCCGGTGAAATTGGAGAAACCGGGATTGTAGCAAGGGTACATCTCGAAGCGATTGAAAACGGTGTTGATTTTATTTATCCCGGATATGTGTCTTCTTCACCGCAGGAATATTTTATTTTAAGGCCCTTGAAATATAAAACATCTGATTATTCTCGAATCTGGGATGTAAATAACGATAAAAAGGTTGATGATCTTGATGTAGAAATATTTAGGGAAAGTTTTGGTTTGAATAAAAATGAGGCTAATTTTAATTTAGGGTGTGATTTTAATCGAGATGGTATTGTAGACGGGAAAGACTTTCTGATTTTGACAGAGCACTATGGGGAATTGTATCCATAGGAGATGGTGATGAGAAAAACAATATCTATAGTTATTGTTTTAATTCTATTACTGGGATTACCAGCACGATTAGTTAAGGCGGATTCTGTTAAAAACATTAGTGTAATTCAAAATATAGCAGTTCCAGGTGATGATTTTATCGGCTCAATATCCCTTGCAGAAGCAAATTTGTACGAAGATGATTATAATTCAAAATATCTTTTTCCGATGCAAGGTATTTGTACCGCCGGAACAGGAAAGATTGCTGTAATAGACAATTCTTATGGCAGGGTTCATATTTTAGATGGTTTCCTGGACAATGTTCTTACATTCGGCTCATTGAGTACTCTCATTTATCCTACAGATATTGATTACAAGGAAGGCATTTTTTATGTATCAGATGCACTTAACGGGAAAGTACAATTCTTTAGCGGCAATGGTGCGTTTATAAAAACTTTAGATGCTGGTTTTTTAAACACGCCTACGGGGATTACTGTGTCAAAAGGATATCTGTTTGTTTCTGATTATTTTGAGAATACTATTTATAAATTGGATATGAATGGAAACATTAAAAAGACTGCAAATATTGATTATCCCGGTGGACTTGCCTCCGATGCTGATGGCAATATTTATGCTGTGAGTATGAGTGGGAAAAATGTATACAAGTTTGATACAGATTTAAATATATTATTAGTTGTGATTGGAGAGGAACTTTTGTTTCCATCTGATGTAGCTATAGGAATGGGTGGTAATATCTTTGTATCCGACAGAGGTCTTTCACGAGGTGGAACTACAAACGGTAGAATTGTTCAGTATTCTGCAAGTGGAAAATATATAAAGAAAATTGGGAAAACAGCAGAAAGCTATTATTCTCAGCAAGATGGTGCACTATTAACTCCTGCTGGCATTGCCGCCGATATGCTTGGAAATATATATGTGATGGATGCAGGTTATTATTATTGGGATATAAATTCTGATGCGCCTTTTGGGCATTCTATGGGGTCACGGCTTAGTGTATTTAGCGAAGCGGGTATATTTTTGTCAAAAAAAGAATCTCCTCAGGATGTGAATGGAAGACTTGTAAATCCAATTGGGGCAACTCTGGATGAGAATGGAAATATCTGGGTTGTAAATTATGGTGGATTTACAGCAAGCGAGCTGGTGCAATTTTCTCCCTCAGGGTCATTGGTGCGACGTATTGACAAACTGGATGGAGATGCGTTTCCTTCTGCATACAGTATACTATCGGATAAGGCAGGCAATATTTTTGTAGGATTGTATGGTGGGATTGCAATTTATGGCAGTAATGGTAGTGTAAAGAATGTTTTATATGATGATCGACTTGGTCAGGTGGGAAAAATCATAAAAGGAATTGATGGCTATTTTTATGCAACTTTGTTTGACAAAAATAGTGTGGTAAAGTTTGATTATCTTGGTAATATCATTCAAATCCGTTCTGTTTGCAAATTTCCTTCAGGGATAGCACAGGATAGTGATGGAAATTTCTATATTGCCTCAATCAATGATAACAAAATTCATTGTTTCGATAATACGTTTACAGAACAACGCACTATTGGAGAGGGTGGCGGTAGAGGAACAATGCAATTCTATGTACCTGAGGATGTGGCAACAGATAAAGCCGGGAATTTAGTAGTCGCTGATACGGAGAATGGGAGAATATCGGTTTTTAGCACAAAAGGAGACCTTTTATATCAAAGTGAGAGAATATTTTATGAAATAACATCTATCGAGGTAGAAAATGGCACTTTTCTTGTGACAGATTGTTTTCATAATATTATACGTGTTCTTTTCGAGGACATAAGCAGCTCACCCTATGATGCTTATTTTTCAGCACATCCTGAAGCAGTGATAGCACGTCCCGGAGAGGAAATAAATATTACCATGAGCGTTATGAATGTGGGTTCTAATGGTGACGGCTATAATATTTCGGTGAAGGAAGCACCAGAAGATTGGGATATAGGTGTGGCTAATGGTTCCTTCTTTTTGGCTGCTAATGAATCAAAACAAATCAACCTTACTATTATGGTGCCAGTTACAGCAAAGGATGGGGATAGCGTAAACATCACATTGAAATTGATGTCTTCTCATAATTTAATTAGATCAGTCGTTGTTACGGTAATGATATCCACACATCTTCCTGCTAAATTATCTATTGGCAACAGCGATGCAATGGAGAGTGAAACGACTACTATTCCAGTAAATATAACAGGGGTAGAAAATATGAGGGGATTGTCTTTTGTTATTACGTATAATAGTAATAATATTTCTATTATTAATGTAGAGAAAGGTGAGTTATTTAAGGATGGGTTAATTGTTCATAAAATTAGCAGCGAAAAAATTCTTGTTGCTGTTTCTGTAAAAGGTAAAACTGCTGTTTCAGGGAGCGGCAACGTAGCTTTTGTTACTGTAAAGGGTGAAAAGATTTCTGTAAATACCCTTCAATTGCAAAATGTAATTGTGGAGAATGTTTTGAATGAACGTTTAGAAATTTTGATTGAAAAAGGTGTCTTTACGGTAAAACCTTATCTGCATCTTAATTTTACAGATGGAGTTACTGTCTCAAATTCGACTTTTTTTTTCACAGGCAGGGTATCAACAGGGTCTTCCCTAACAATTAATGGCAAAAAAATAAATGTAAAAGCAGATGGAACTTTTGATGCAACTGTTTTGTTGTCGGCTCAACAAAATATGATTACTGCAGCTGCAGTTTACGCAGGAGGAGAAGAAACTACAATTACAAAAATCGTTTTCTTTAAGGGAAGCCTGAATATAGTTATAAAATTGAAGATAGGCAATCCATATATGCTGGTAAATGGGACTGAGAATGAAATAGATCCGGGAAGAGGCACAATTCCTGTGATTGTGAATGGCTGGGATAGAACTGTTGTGCCGATACGTGCAATTGTAGAAACTCTTGGTGGTATGGTTCAATGGGAAGAGAAAGAAAGAAAGGTTACTGTTCAACTTGACACTATTTTTATATATCTTTGGATTGATAATCCAAAAGCATTAATGAACGATGTTCCGGTATGGATAGATACGAATAATCACAACGTGTCTCCTATTATTATGAATGATAGAACGTTTGTTCCTCTTCGATTTGTTGCAGAGAATCTGGGATGTGTGGTTGATTGGGACGGGACTACAAGAACTGTAACAATTACTTATAACGAATAGTTTAGCTGATAATCATTCTCTTTTTACAGGTAGAACAAGACAGCTTGGTCCACCTGTTCCTTTTACATATTCGGACAAATCTATTGAGTGAACAATATAACCATTTTTCTGAAGTGTTCTGATAAGTAGTGTGTTGGATGCTTCTGCTATTACTTCGTTTTTTCCAAGATTAATAACATTACCGCTGATAAATGTATTGCAAGGGACTTCTATTTCTTTAAAATCTTTAAAGAAATCATCTGGAAACACTTGTTTGCAATGAACGATGCAGTTGCTATCTAACGCAGTCATTGCTCCACCGATGTGCAAGAATGGCAAAGGTACGTTGGCTATTCGTGTTTTATATCCCATATTTGACAGGATACGACTAATTGCCGTTGTTCCTTCTTTGTTTGTTCTTGAGGAGTGCCCAATAAATGCAATTTTTCCTGCCAGGACTACATCGCCGCCTTCCGCAGTAGCGGGTTCTTTAAGAGATGCAATAAGCGGGATATTTAGAGATTCCAATGTTTTTGAAATCCATTGTTCTTCTCCTCTCCTACTGGCTAATCCCATTCTTAATTTAATATATCCATTTGATGTGCAAATTGCTGTGTCTTTCACAAATACCGAGTTTGGATGTCCTTTTAATTCTTTGACATCAATAATATGGCATTCAAAATTTTGCATTGTTTTCTTTAATTCATTGTGTTGTTTTATTGCTTTATTTTTATCTGGCAACAATGTTATATTATGTCTACCGAGGTTTTTAACATGAAAGTATTCATGAATTGGAGTTGAAATAATAGCTTCAGTTAGCTTGTTTCCTTTATTTTTAGCCATAGAGTTTTCCTTCTCTTTAAATTTTTAT
>Ga0164313_10004774_pt1 | contig 12001 bp, 9 predicted proteins | sample GuaBasSedimGuay4_FD_113735 | JGI IMG/M metagenome (GOLD analysis project Ga0164313, IMG submission 113735) | Subseafloor sediment microbial communities from Guaymas Basin, Gulf of California, Mexico - Guay4, Core 4569-4, 0-3 cm | ecosystem: Environmental > Aquatic > Marine > Hydrothermal vents >... | reverse complement strand
GGATTGTCGGCGAGGTCGGCATTGTAAACAAAATCGGGATCATGGCTCACTTTAAGAATTTCTTCTCCAGTGGCTGCGCCGGTTGTAAATAGTTTTTGTACTGTGACGGCGGAAGCAAAATTGGCGAATTCAGCAGCCTCATTGGGCCTGATGCCTGCTGCAAGGCAAAGGGTCATGGCGCTGATATATGTATCGCCTGCACCCACTGTATCGAGTTTGGCATTGATCTGGATACTGGGTATTTGATGTGTGCCTGTATCATCGATTACGATAACTCCCCTGGATCCCCTGGTAATGATAACCGGTTTGCTTGAACGGTTAAAAATTTCCTGACCGAATTTATTGAGCTCGGAAGAAGAGAAAGTATCGTCCGGATTGGCATGTACACCGCAGAGGGCGGCAATTTCTGATTCGTTGGTTTTGCGGTACACATTCTGGAACCTGTCGTTGAAATGTCTGGAGTCGAGAACGATGATCTTATCGCCAAACCTGTCGAATAGTTTATTCATTTCATCGATAAAACCTTCGTTTGTTATACTGCCCGGAATTTGTTGGTTGAAGATCAGTGCATCGGTTTTTTCAAGGGCATCTTCTATACTGCGGCCAAGCTGTTGGTCGATATCTTTAGAGCGCTTGTTAAATAGGCCAAAGTCCATTCGTGGAGCTTCCTTACCTTCAAAGTATTTTTTCAGATAAGTATATGTATAGAAATTTTCCTTTTGAATTTCGAGAGAGTTTGTGTCGGCCCCCAGACTATCGAGTTGTGCCCGAAGTTCGCGACCATAAATATCATCACCTACTACCCCTACTACTTTAATGTATTCGGGTTTTAAAGCAGATAAATTGGCAACAACATTACCTGCTCCTCCCGGTGTGTAATAATGTTTGGCAACGGCCTCAGCTTTCAGGCCTGTTTCTACCGAAACCTCAGAGCCACGTGGATCCATAATCCAATAGGCATCGAGGCAATAATCACCATATACAGTGATTTTAACATTATTGATCTTTTTTAGTATTTCTTTTATCCTGCTTTGTTCCATTAGTATTTTTATATCTATTTAATAATTCCACTATTATTTTTGTGGAAATGTGTTAACGGGTCAATGTGATAATGCGATAATGCAGTAATGCGACAATGCTATAATTATAGTTATCTTTTTCTATAAGTTGATTCTTTTGACTTTGCTTTGCATGCTGGTCAATAATTGGCTTCTGTTGAAGTCGCTGATTTAACCAGTTGGTATGTAATGACAGATGAAGTCTTACAAGATTTCAAAGAATCACAAAACATAATCACATCAACAGCAAATTTCTCAGTTCTTTTTTTAATCTTCTTAATGAACAATTCTTTTTCTGTCATAGCTATATTTTTTGTTTTAATTATTGCATTCAATCATTATCGCATTGTAGCATTAGTTTAATAATTGTCATCAATCAAATCGCAAACAATATGATAAGCCAGTTCGTGTACTTCCTGGCTGTTATTAGTATGATCGGAAGCAGCGCAAAGACATATATCGGCCATAGCTTCAAGTTTGCTGTTTTCGCGTCCGGTGAAAGCTATGATTTGCATATTTTTTTGCTTTGCCACCTCAGCAGCGGCGAGTATATTCGGCGAATTTCCACTGGTGGAGAATGCCCAAAGGACATCACCTTCCCTGGCGAGGGCTTCTACCTGTCGTGAAAAAATTTCATCAAATGAGTAATCATTGCCTATACATGTAACAAGAGCTGAATCTGTAGAGAGCGCAATAGCGGGCAGTGGTTGCCGGTTTTTATGGTATCTGCCCACGAATTCTCCTGCCAGATGCTGACAATCTGCGTTGGATCCACCGTTTCCACACAAATATATTGTGTTGTTTTTTTCGAAAGTCTGGAGAACGAGATTAGTGATCCTTACTACTGTTTCTACACTATTGGCCTCGAAATAATCGATGACTTTTTTATGTGCTTCAATGTTGCTGACAACTTTTTTTATCATAAGAAAATTTTGTTAAAGACGTTCTGTGATTTTTTTATAAAGCAGAGGGAAGGTTTGTTTTTGATTTCCCTGTACGTAATATCCTTTTCCTCCATAGGCTTCCGGCACACGCACCACTATACTTTTCTGATCGCGGTTATAATAACCGGCTGTAGATTCATCTACAATGTTTTCCCGTTTGAAAGGCCGGATGTCAAAGTCAGCTGTGACTATTCCTTTGGGAACTTTTCCAATGTTACCTGTCATGGAGGCCGCCTTCAGGAAAACTTCAGGTCCTGTAACTGCACTGCCAATGTTGAGCACCATACCACCATCGGCCAGTTTTGTGATCTCCTGTGTATAAATCAGAAAATCACGCGCTGAACAGGCGCCTTTTGCAGCACCATCGAATGATGGATGCTGATCCAGCACATCTGTGCCGATACTCGCATGAATTGTAAAAGGAACATTCTCTTTATAGCAAGTTGCCAGTACACTGACTTCCGGATGTAGAAATTTTCCTGGTGAATTTTCCCTGGCGGCAATTTCAAGCATACGATTTCTGAAATTATCATCTACAATGGTTTTGCCCAGAGCTTCTCCCAATCCCAGTTTATCCTGTTGGCCGAGGGAAATGGCTGCGTTCATATAACTAAATTCGTACGCCATACCAAACTGCCCTTTTTCCAATGCCTGGGGGACGTATTCACTTGTTTCACCAATCATGGCCAATTCAAAATCATGTATAGAAGTAGCCATATTGCCTGATACGCAAGTGAATATGTCTTTTTTTACAAGATCGATAAGCAGGCGCCCAAGACCGTTTTTAATCATGTGTGCACCGGTAAATAGCATAACAGGTTGATTTTTTTTCCTGTGTGCTACTATTTCATCCGCTAAAAGGTCTATGGTTTGATCCACATCTTCCGATATGGTAAAGGCCATTTCATGCACTATTTCCGGATCCAGTAGGTTGTGAAGTTTAACTTTGTTTTCCCTCTCACTGATTGGAAAGGTTGTTATTATTGACTGGTCGAATATGTTGTATTTCCCTTTATATTCCATTTCATTTAATATACGATATATCAACTAAATGGTACTACTAACCCTAATACTAATAAGAAAGATTTTTTCTATTTGATTAGCACCATACGAATATAATGGATAATAGCTCAATGCGATAAGGCGATAGGGAAATAATGTGATAATAAAAAAGAAAAAAATCATTATCTCATTAAATCCATCCAACACTGTAGCTTCAGTTGACAAAGCATTGTTACAATCGCATATTTCCATTAAAATAACAATATAAACATTTGCTTCATACTTTTGTGAGACTTAAAGTTTGATGAAAATTTTCTTCTTGTACAAAATATAAACCGGAATAAATACGATACACACAAAGATGATAGCATACATCATGCTGACAAATTTGGGCCCAAGTCCGGCAGAAGTCAGGGAATCAAAGAAATATTCGTTTAGGCTGTGGCCACCTATTTTCCATCCGTAAAATATTAATGCCAGTACGTCCCCTAATACGTAGGCAGTTATGGCATTGGCTCCGAAAATAATTCCTGGCCTGGTACCGTGTTGGTAGCCGAGTATATCCACGAGGTAGTAAACAGCGCCAAGGAACATAGCGGAAAAACCTGAACTGACAAGTACAAATGAGCTCGTCCATATATTTTCATTGACGGGAAATGTCAGACCCCAAAAATAACCGAGTACTGCGGAAAAGAAACCGCCCACCATCAGGTAAATAGTTTTTTCATGACGGGATAGCTTTTTATTCATTAAAACATGGCCTGCGAGCAGACCGGTAATACCGGTGACTATGGAGGGAATGGTGCTCAATAATCCTTCCGGGTCCCATATCCTGTCCGGATCAAACCATGGTTTCCATACCTCTCCCGGAAGAAAATGTTGATCGAACCAGGCAGCGAGGTTGGCATTGGGTTCGAGCATTACCTTTCCATATCCTGGAGTGGGTATGATGGTCATGGCAAGCCAGTAGGCCACAAGTGTGAGCCCTCCGATCCAGGCCTGTTTTTTCCAATCGCTGTTAAGGAAAAGGAAGGCCGAAACAATAAAGATAACAGAAATACGTGCCAGAGTACCTGTATAACGTAATTCAGCAAAATTGAAATCCGGCATAAGGTTGAGCAGTAATCCGACGAAATATATTTTTAGTGTGCGGGTGATTATTTTTTTATACATCCCCTCTTTAGGTATGCCCGTTTCCAACCGTTTGGTATAAGCCAAAGTGATCGAAACACCGACAATAAAGAAAAATAGGGGTGCGATAAGGTCTGTCATGGTCAATCCGTTCCAACGGCTGTGCTGGAGGGTAGCGTAAACGGAGTGGTCATTCCCGGGAAAATTTACAAGGATCATGGCTGCGATCGAAAAACCCCTCAGCGCGTCCAGAGAGATTAACCTGTTGGATGAAGTAGACATGTTAAAGAAGTTTTACATGGTTCTTATTTAATCCTGACGTATTATTGTGACAGGAAATTATAAAGTATGCAGTAAAACTAAATATTATAAGTCATGAAAAAAATCAATTTATATCTTTTCATCTTATTAAGTTTAATGGTAATTACTAACTGTGAGCAAAGGGATAATGAATATCCCGAATCGGATGAAATAGCGGTATCATGGGAATTAGTGACAAATTTCACCGGTGTTGACAATGTATTTGAAGCAAAATTTACATTAGAAAATAACAGCACGCTTACACTGTCAGGCTCTAATTGGACATTATTTTTTAATATAGCTCCCCGACCGATCGTTGACCATCCTGAATCACAGCTTGCTACTGTACACCATATAAATGGCGATTGGTATAAATTGGTTCCGGATAAAGATTTTGAATTAAAACCCGGTGATCGTGTGGAAATTCTCTACCGGGGGACAGAAGCCGTGATTAAGGAAACGGATGCACCATTGGGCTCTTATTTTGTTTATTACAACGATAAAGGCGAGGAAAAAAAGATCGTAGAGGTTAAGGATGTTAAAATTATACCTTTTACAAACCCGGATCAGATCAATCGCAAAAAGGATGATTTGGTGCCTATTCCAACCCCAGCACAACGCTATCATGCAAATCTGGATTTAGAACAACTGGATATAAAAGACCTGAAAAAAATAATTCCCACACCTGTGAAACTGGTAAGCGGCAAAGGTTCACTGGAAATCAGTAATAATATGGAGATCACCTTTGTGGATGGCCTTGAAAATGAAGCCGGGTTTTTATCAAAGAAGTTAAAGGAACTGACCGGTAAGGATTTTATCACAAAAAAAGGAGATGCTGATCAAGGAGGATTTTTGCTGAGGACAGCTAAAGTTGAGGTGAATGGTATACACGATGAGGCGTATAAACTGGAAGTTTCAGACAAAGGTGTTGTAGTTACAGGAAGTGATCCTGCAGGTGTGTTTTACGGTATTCAAAGTTTATTAGCATTGATGCCACTCAAGGTCTATCAGGATAAGGCAGCGACATTAAGTATTGGTCACATTAGTGTAGAAGATGCCCCCAGGTTTGCTGAGCGGGCCCTTCATGTGGATGTAAGCAGGAATTTTCAGACCAAAGAAACTTTAAAGAGGATGTTTGATATTTTGGCTTTTTATAAGATCAACCAATTTCTCTTTTATACAACAGAGGATGAAGGATGGCGGCTTGAGATTGAAGGACTTCCCGAACTGACTCAGGTGGGCGCTCAAAGGCAGCACACATGGGGTAAGGAAGCGCCTGAGCTTCACCCCGGGTATGGTTCCGGACCGGTTGCTTATGATGAGGGCAAGAACGGAAGTGGTTTTTATACCAGGGAAGATTTTATAGAATTGTTGCAATATGCACATGCCAGGCATATCAAAGTAATTCCCGAGCTCAATTTCCCTGGCCATGCACGGGCTGCCATCAAATCGATGGAGGCACGTTACAATCGCCTGATGAAGGAAGGGAAAGAAAAAGAGGCAAATGAATACCGTTTGATTGATCCGGATGATAAATCGGTTTATTTATCAGCACAAGCTTATACTGACAACACGGTGAGTGTCGCCCGTGAATCCACTTACCGGTTTTATGAAAAGGTGGTAGATGAAATATCTCTTATGTATGAGGAGGCGGGCTTAAAACTGGAAGTATTTCATGCCGGAGGCGATGAAGTACCGGAAGGCGCATGGACTCAATCTCCTATGGCGGCGAAACTTATGGAAGAACATCCGGAAATTCAAGACCCACATAATCTGCAGGCATATTTTTTCAGGAAGTTGTTGAAGCGATTAGAGCATCGTGGCTTGCGCATTGATGGCTGGGAGGAAGTGGCATTGATAAAAAATGCAGAGGGCAGGTATGAGCCCAATCCGGAGTTTGTTGGCCAAAATGTAGTTCCCTATGTGTGGAACAGCCTATCCGGAAACCAGGATTTGGGATACAGGTTAGCCAATTACGGTTACAAGGTGATGCTCTGTAATGTTTCCAATTTTTATTTTGACCTTGCTTATAACAAGGACCCCAGAGAACCCGGTTTGTATTGGGCTGGATTTGTAAATACACGGGATGCATGGACTTTTGCTCCTTACGATGTATTCATTACTACAACCCATACATCGATGGGCAAGGAAATTGATCCGGTAAAAGAGTACGCCAATATGGAGCGTTTAAAGCCTGAAGCACGGAAAAACATTATCGGACTGGAAGCACAGCTTTGGAGCGAAACCATAAAAGGTCGTGATATGATCGAATATTACTTGTTGCCGAAATTGTTTGGATTTGCTGAGAGTGCATGGGCGACTGAGCGCAGTTGGGAAGTGATAAAAGATAAGGATACCCGCGGTAAGGTAATGGCAGATGACTGGAATGTATTTGCAAATACACTGGCGCAGAGTGAGCTTCCAAAGTTGAGTTATATCAATGGCGGATACAATTACCGGTTGCCATTACCGGGTGCTGTTATAGAAGATGGTATCCTCAAAGCGAATGTGGAATTTCCGGGACTTATTATCCGCTATACTACTGATAGCTCGGAACCGGATGAAGGATCGGCAGTTTATGAGAAACCTGTAAAGGTTGAAGGTGTAATTAAACTAAAGAGTTTTGATGTTTCGGGCAGATCGAGCCGGGTGAGTGTGGTGGAGGGGTAGGTTAAGTTGAAAAAATGATTAAATTTAATGGTAGTAATAAAACCTATTCCATTAAATCACACTGTTTTTTAAATTCAACAAAGTTTCGTAGGGTCCGTTTATAATAAACATATTTATAAGCCAGGATGGAATGTTCCTTCCGGGGTCACCATAATACTGATAAGTTATTTCAACTGTATTTTTATCAACCTTATTAATAACCCAGCGGCCCTTTGCTTCTTTTATTCTAACAATGTTTTCTTTTTCTGGTATTACATCAGTAATTGAGTTTATTATAGCTTCATAATGCTCATCATTATTGGTGACAACCCTGTACTCAAGTACAACATCCCTGTCATGCATTGGCCAGGGAACTCTTGTTTTTTGATAATATATTCTTAAAGAGTCATTTGTTTTACTAAAAACACTTGCTGATTTACAATTGGCCATCCAGACCGGATAGTTCTCAACATCATTAATAATCTTAATCAATTTGCTTAATTCAGTTTTGGCAGTGGTCTGTACTTTGCATTCTATGAAACGTGAACCAGCATGGGTTTTGGTATATACTTTAATGCCGTTTTTATCTTTACGCAATTCCCATTCATTGTCATCTACTAAAGTTGTTGCATATATATTTTCAGTAATAATAAAACATGAAAACAACAATATAATTCCTATTTTGTGACTACTCATAAGTATTTGTTAAAATAAATTTTCGAAGCAGAGTGATTTCTTTTTCGTCATAAATAGTGTGATCATTATAAAAAAGATCATGTTGCCATACCTCTGGTTCACCATCTCCCGGTCTCCAACCCCAGTGTAAATGAGTTTGGGTCTTACCGTTTACTAATCCCCACAACATACACCCAACATTTTCTTTTTGAAAAACAGGCAAACATGTTGAAATAATTGAACCACTTACTCTATTTAGCCACTCAGTATTTATGATTGGTCTACCGTATTTCTTCAGTGATAGGATATGGTCAGCCAGATGCCTGGAATCACCGTAATCATGAAATGTGATAATGTCACTATTCTTGTAAATAATTTCATTCAATTCGTTGTTGTCATTCCACTGACCAATTGTCAGAGGTTGCGAAGGTGCGATCTCGCGGGCCCAGGTGAACACCTCTGTTGCCAGTGGCAGTGAAACATTACCCAGCCCGCCGTTTGTTGGCTCATTGTATAGATCCCAAACCCAGATCCTTGGGTCATTCTTGAAGGTTGCAATTATATCTTTGACATATCTCTCGAGCCGCAACCAGGTTTTTGGGTCACGAACCATGTCGTGACCTGGGCTTGGGGTCCAGCCATTTGCGTACCAACCTTTAAGTATGTCTGGCTGCTTTCCATACCAGGGATTCTCCAATTTTGGATCAGCCCCGAATGCACAATCGTCAAAAAGGGAAGGCATAACCTTGATTCCGTGTTTGTCACATATTTCTAAGAAATCATTAAGGAGCATCTTGAAAGATTTTGGGTCATGCTCCCAAACCACAAAAGGCAGAGTTATGCGTAAACAGTTGAATCCAACACTTTCAGCTAATACCAGTTCGGCATTGATCAGTTCCGGATTGAAGTTGTAAGGCATCCACATTTCGGTATAGCTTATTGCGTTTGCTGGTATGTAGTTAAACCCAACCGGCCAGGACTGTTGTTCATACCATTCATTTGCCTTTTCTTCAGACCAACGGAATTTACAATCATTATTAGGACTTTGTAAACCTTGAGATAATACATCAGAGCATACCAGGATAATCAATATGAAAATGGAACTCTTTGTAGATACATTCTTAATTTGTAATAGCTTTTTACTTAATTGTCGCATAATTTTTTTTAAAATATTATATACTGATTGGTTATCTAAATGAAGCAGGTTCATATATTATTTGACGGGACTTTATAGTCAGGCGCTATTTAGCAGTTGATTCCTCACCTCTCCAGTCTTTTAAATTCATTATCATAACTATCTTTACGTTTAAATACATCATTTACATCAGGACTTTCCAGCTTTTTGTACTTGTGAGGGCGGCGGAAAGCATCACCCCAAATAGTTTTTTTACGGTAATTTCGGATATCATTAATGTTTATAGTACCGTAATAAATACCCTCTTCATTATCTGCAACGATTACTTTACTTGCATTTGCATTAAAAATGCATGAGTGCCCATTGAATATTTTATTTTTTCCTTCCGAACTATAATTAGTCATTACAGTGGCAACAGCGTTTTCCATAGCTCTAACTTGAAATTGACTTAATCGCAGTTCCTCTAAAATACAAGCATTAGGGGTTAGAATAATTTCAGCTCCTTTTAACATGAGTATCCTTGCGCTTTCAGGAAATTCCCGATCATAGCATATCATCATTCCTATTTTCACAGACAAATACTTCTTCTGTTTCATCATCATAATGAATTTTATACTTTACAAGTTCCTTGGAATTTTCATTTACATACATGCAAGTATGAAGAAAAAAAAGAGATTCAAATTTTGCATCAACTTTTATTTGCTTTGAAACCTTTGGGAAAGCTTCCTCCCTTTGTGGTCCGCTCAAAACTAATGCTGATTTGCCCTTGTTTTTTGCCGGGTTTATTATTTGAAACGGTACTATTCCATCTTCAAAGGTAGATGTTTCAAGTGGTAAATTATGGAAACAATTATCTCTGCCAAAATCTGTCCATCCACCTTTACCATCATTTGCTTGCTCATCAGTAAATGATTGATTTACGTACCTGGTAAGATCAATATACTCAAATTGCTGAGCATGGATTTTACCAATTCCTAGATTAAATACAAGTAGTGCTATTAAAATGGTGAAAAATAGTTTTAGGTAATTACATTTCAGATTTACAATTTCTTTCATAATTTGGTTTATTTTCGGAGAAGTAGTTTTTAGCAATAGCAACATCTGTTTTCCTGATTTTTCTTTACATTGCCTTGCAAACAACGGTTTTGTGCAAACGATAGTGGCGGAGATTTCCAACCAGGATGTGTCCACAGACTTGCATAAAGTTAGTGAAAAAAAATAAACGTCAGAATAGTTGATTGCCCACCATCGCGATTTGCAGGTTGTTGCTTTCATTTTTCAAAATACAGTTCTGGCAATACAATTTTTATTTCTTCCTCCTCATTAGTATTTTCATTGATGCTTTTCCAAAATAAAATAAACCTCATCTTAGATTCTATTAGCCGATAGCCTTGATTTTCTATAGATTCTCGTACCACTTGAAAAGTTTTTGAGAATTTTACTATTTGCTCACTATATGAATTTACCAAACCGTTTTCGTTTATTCCCAATGAATCCCCACTATTTAAAGAATTTAATCGTCTTTGAATAAATTTGAAATATCCTAAGTTAATATCTTTATGTGTTAGATGATATACTAAATGTTTGGGTAAAGGATGTGTTAATGTGTTTTTCACATGGTACAATTCTTCAACTTTAATATTATTAAGGTAATTACCATTATAATGAATAGTCAAATTTTGTTTTGCACGAGTCATTGCCACATACAATTGACGTTTAGAATCATCCGTATTCGCATTGAAACCATCAAGCATTAAGAATACATTATCAAATTCTTTTCCTTTTGCTTTATGAATTGTGGAAACAATAATTGTTTCACCATATTGTGAAACGAAATCTTCTAATTTTGATTCTTTAATAAAAATTTCAAAATCTGAACTGTATTTTACTTTAGGATTTGTTTCTTGAAAATCTATAAGAAGGTTTTTACAGAGATTATAGTTTGCGCTTTTACTATGTTTTTTTGCAAATTTTCTTTTTGCATTATTCCAAGTCTCGTTATTTATTGTTGGAGTAGTTTTGTCTAAACCTAAGTATTGAATAAATGACCTGATTTCAAATAGATTAAATAGATTAAAACCATCATTAGCTTGAATTAGTTTTGCCGGAATCCCATTTTTAAGAAGCAAACCTGTAATTTGCAGAGCCTCATCATTAGTTTTCGTTAATACACCGGTAGTACCTGATAAATCTGTTGAAAGTATTTCATTTACAAAGGGAACTATAAAGCTGTCATTGATGTAATTAACTATTCGAATATCCCCGTTTTCCTTATGAATCGAGGCAATTGGCATTGCTTTAAGACGATGATGTATTTGTTCAACATACTTATTTGTAAACTCAACAAGATTATTTTTGCTCCTGTAGTTTTCTACCAGCTCATATTTTGTTGAATTCTTTTCTGTAATAAATCGCTCAAAATATTTCGAGTCAGCCCCCCTGAAAGTGTAAATGTTTTGGTCATCATCTCCAACAGCAACTATTCTCATTTCTTCATTCTTTTCCATTAAGGATTTTATCAAACCAAATTCATGTACATCCATATCTTGTGCTTCATCAATCACAAGTACACTTTTTACAATTCTGTTTGGTTCAACTTCTCCATTTTTTATTTTCTCAATTGTAAGTTGAAGGATTTCGTCAGATTTCTCAATACTTCCGACTCTCCCAAGTAAGTCAAAGCAGTATGAATGAAATGTTTTTATTTCAATAAAATTTGCAGCATTACCAATTAATTTGATTAATCTTTTCTTGAACTCAGTAGTAGCAGCTCGGGAAAAAGTTAACATCAATAATTGTTCGTGTTTAACATCTTCCATTAATAAAAGAGAAGCTAATTTATGAACTAACACTCTGGTTTTTCCACTGCCAGGGCCTGCCGCAACAAGGATGTATTGATTTAGATTGTTCTTAATTATTTTAAGTTGTCTTGGCGACAATTCACCAAAAAGTTGTTTAAATTTCTTTGGTGTGATGTTTCTTTGAAGTTCATCTTTACGACTTCCTGGAAAATATTTGTTTAAAAACGAAGTGTAATTCAATTTGAAATAGTCTTCAACGAAACTTAATGCTTCCTGGTAATCTTTGAGCATCTTTTTGGCATATTC
>Ga0164313_10004773_pt1 | contig 12003 bp, 7 predicted proteins | sample GuaBasSedimGuay4_FD_113735 | JGI IMG/M metagenome (GOLD analysis project Ga0164313, IMG submission 113735) | Subseafloor sediment microbial communities from Guaymas Basin, Gulf of California, Mexico - Guay4, Core 4569-4, 0-3 cm | ecosystem: Environmental > Aquatic > Marine > Hydrothermal vents >... | reverse complement strand
CTTGAAATATTCGCCTGCCTTGTTGCCAATATCAAGCCGGACCGAGGAAATGTCACGCTCATCAATTATAATAACGTATTCATGCTTGCCAGGCTTAATAGCAAATTTCTTCGACTTCTCTTCGCTAAATTTTTCACCTCTCCAAAATAATTGCCCCAAACTGTTCCTTGCTGTTTCCAAATCAACTTTTAATTTCAGGCCCTTTGTTATTTGTACATCTCGCAAATTGATTATAATCTGGGGGTCATTGTTCAAGGATATGTATTTAAGATTGTTGAAGACTGAACCGGACAGAATTCTCAAATTATCCGTAATAGCCTCATCTTCAGATAAGTTTACTTCTTGTTTAGAATGTACGTGGTGATCACCAATTTTTTTGAAATGAGAATAATTCCTATCTGTCACAAAAGACTTCAGGATGACCGCATCTTTTATTTCCTCCGAAAATGAATCGAATGTGCCGCGATCAACATATGCTTTGTAAGCAAAACCCAAAGGAAGATTATATTTATTCCTAAAAACATGAACATTACCAAATGATTTCAAATAAACATATCCAACAGGCACGTCATTCTTGCTTGCAGATAAATAATATTTGACACTCAGCAAAGAATGCAGCCGGTTGCGTTTGCCCAAACCATATCGATAAGATGCAAGACGAGGTGATTGTAGCGACAGCCCCATTGTTTTGTGAAAATCCACGATGCCGGGACTGCAAAATCCAGAATAAGAACTTGTCCCGTAATAACCTTGCACTAATGGAGCGTTCAGATCTAGTAAAATACTGTCTTTTTCAATACGGTAAAAGCCATTATCAATAGATTTAATATATTCAAGAGCTTTTAATTGGCTCTTGTTAAAGTAAAAATCCCCTCTCTCAATAAATCCTGGTTCAAGGCTGCCGCTGATTCGCAAAATAGTCGTTCTGGAAAACAGTGCCAGTTCAACCACAATAATTATCAATATTATAAATTTCATGGTCTGCTTAAATCTGGTGTGAAACAACAGAAAAAAGCAAAAACCGTAAATTAGCAAGAACCCGATTATCTTTAAAAAAACTTTCTCATCAAGCAGATTGCTCGCTCTTGCAAGCTCTAATGGCAGCCTGCTTGCGAATAATATGACAATAATAAATGCAATGCTTATAAATATGATATTCTCTCGTTCTATGCTTTCCCGTAAGATAAAATTTAGTGAATATGAAGCCAGAATAATAAGTATTACTGAAATGTACATGATAGTATGCTTGTAAGCCGCACTTGCAAACGCATTGCCTAATTCCCGAACAAATGGAAAAACGAAATATATAATACACGTCACAACAAGTAGAGAAAACGCTATCTTTTCCCTCCTTGTGCCTCTTACAAACAAGAAGGGTATGACAATCAAAGAAATCAGCCCTACGTAATCCGCGGCACTTTCAAGATAATTGCCAAAGCCTCTAAAATGTTGCCATGACCCAAGAAGGTCGCTTGAAAAAAACCTGAAAAATGCCGTTGCATAATCCGGCAGACACGATATTCTAAAAAGGTAGGGAATGTGGTTTATAATGGAAAACTTTTCAAGCGCACCTCCTCCTCTTGCTGAATTCATTATATGAAATGTTCCTGGCAATATGAAAAATGAGCTTATTCCAATCCCGATCACAAACAGGAAAGCCGCCTTAATGAAAAAAAGCGCTATTTCTTTTGATTTTAAATCATACTCCATAACAATTCGAAACAAACTGTAAACGCTGAAAAACAATACTAACTGATACAGTTGAAGCACACCTTTTAAGCAAACAAGGCCGAGAGCAAGAACCATCCACAACCACCTGCCATTTTGAAACCAGCGCTCAAAAAGAAACAGCATAAGTGTTATAAAAACAGCGTAGTTCTGATAATGATACCAGTGCCCGTTGAGAATCATGTATCCACTGTATGTAAACAATAGAGATCCGATAATAGCGACGTAAGCTGAAATTTTTAGTTGTCTTAGAAATCCATAAAAAAACAGCCCGACAACCACTAATTTAAGCATCACTATGTATGGAAGAATATAAGCAAAATGTTCCTTGCCAAATGAAAGAAGCAGTATGTCAAATGGATTAAAATTGGTAATTAAACCGAAGATATTCATTCCAAGATCGAACTGAAATGACCAGAAAGAAAAGTCACCCGAATAAATCCTGTCCGAACGAAAAAAATACTCAGGAAAGAACTGACAGATGGTATCTGAACAAAAAACTGAGGAAACATATACTTTATCAAAAAAAAGATATTCCCGGTAAGCATATATGCCTATGCCGAGTATTAAAAAGAGTAGAACAAAAAGGCCATACCTGTCAAAAAACCAATCACAGTTATAGCCCCATTTGATTCCGTCACTTTTTTTTCTGCCAGAAACCACAATAAATACCTCAGTAAAACTAAAAATAAGGTAACACTTTAGCGCTTTTAAATATTATTTTTTGGACAGGATTTAAAAACTGTTTTTAAAACCCACAAATATACTATTTTCAGTTGAATCATCTCCGGTTCTGTTTTTAAAAGAGATATTACCTGTCCAGCCTTTTTGAAAATCAGCATTTACTCCCAGTAAAACAAAAATAGCTTGGGATTCAGGAGTATATCCGATCAGTTCAAATGAACTGCCCTCAAGAGTTTTAACTCCATAGTCAATAGTATTGGAATCATCTTCAGTATCATATTGATACTCAATCAAAGCGGTATATATCAGATCAGCCCATGAGAACTTTTTTGATTCATAATCAGTTTTTACACCAATAGAAAAAACATTGGAATCCCGATCCTGGGAAGAATAATCCATAGAGGTTGCATGATTATCATCTTCTGAATATCCATCTACAGTAATAGAGTGCATACTAAATGAGACATAAGGAGATACGGAAAAGCCTTTATTTTCATAAGCCAGGATTCCGGATTTAAAAGAGAATCCGATATCATCTCCATCCGTATCTCCACTCTCGGTTCTATTGAGCGCTCCTAAAGAAACCTCACGATTTATATTATCAAAAGAAAAGAGACCATAGGTACAAACCATATCTAAGTAAGCTTTTTTATAAGTATATCTGGCAAATAAAGATAAAAACTCACTTGTAAGGTCATAATCGCCACTGGATTCTCCAAAATCACCATTCATCATTCTAAGGTTTAAAATAAAGCCCAAGTCTAAATTACTATAATAGGAATAGGCAAGCCCTGCATAAAGACTGAACACATTAGAATCATGAGATACTGTGTAATCACTTTCATCAAGCTCAGCATTTCCAAATTCAAAATCATAAAATGACGACCATTTACCAGGATTTGATTCTTTTTCCAGCATCAAAAACCCATGCTCTAAACCTGTTTGATGGCCTCTTGCCGCACTTACTGCGATTTCCGGTAAAATTGAGACAAGACTTCCAGCTTCTATGACACTTGAGAAATAATCGGAAACTATTCCATGAGTTGCTTGTGAAAAATGAAGGTCATCAGGTAAAATATCTGAAGAAGAGGCAAAGCCGAATGCAGATGGATTAGCATACATCTCCTCAAATAAAGTATATGTATCCACCTGGATCACATTAGCATTCAGATTATTCAAACCATTCAGAAGGTTTCTATTAAAGCTTCTTATTATCGAAGTATTTTTTATAGGACAATCATGAAGATTTGATACCATAATATATTTCGCGCCAGCAGCATGTAAGGCATCCACACTTTGTAATATATAATTCACATCAGTATTTACGTCATTTGTACCACCAAAAATAACATATAGGGCTGACGGATCTATCGAATTACTGTTCAGATAAGAATTTACCTGATTAAACACTTCAGAGGATATAGCTCCACCAACAGCACGGTTGGTTAAACCTCCGGAAAAAGTCGTATCGGAAGCAATAAAATTTTCCGGCCATCCGCTTACTGATAGACTGTCTCCAAAAACATAAAGATTCGAAAACTTCATCGCATACAAAGAATTAACTGTCATTAAAAGCATTAAAATTACAAGTAATGATATTTTTCTCATTTATAACCCCTTTTTTGTAATAGTTTACCACGGATTTTCACGGAATTACACTGAATTATCAAAATACTCTTCTCAACATTTTCGACCTGTGCGATTAGCTTTTAGCTAATGGCTAACCGCACAGGTTAAACAATTTTCAGTGAAACTCCGTGTTGTTCCGTGGTGAATTTTTACCATTTTTTTTTAATATTTGTCGAATAACATAAATGGGCTTATTTTGGGCTTCATGGTAGGTTCTGGATTGAAGTTCAGCAAGCAATCCAAGGGTGACAAATTGCAGCCCCATAAAAATCAAAAGGATAGCTAAAAGTAATGCCGGACGATTTGCCAAAGATATGCCATAAAATTGCCTTTGGATCGTTAAGTAAACAGCCATGCAAAAACCAATGGTTCCACAACTAAATCCCAATAAACCAAAAATTTGAATGGGGCGTGTTGCATAACTCAAGAGAAATTTAACTGTAATCAAATCTAAAACAACTCTTATGGTACGGGAAATTCCATACTTGGATTTGCCAAATTTTCTCGGCCGGTGATTAACTTTCACTTCTGCGACTTCGCTTCCCATCCCGCTGGCAATGGCAGGAATAAATCGATGCATTTCACCATAAAGTCTTATGTTTTGAGTAATTTCTTTCCTGAATGCTTTTAAAGTACAACCATAATCATGAAGTTTAACATTTGTACTGTAAGAGATTATTTTATTTGCTATTATGGAAGGAAGCCTTCGACTAAAAAAAGAATCTTTCCGATCAAAACGCCATCCATTTACTATGTCATACCCTTTGCTTAATTTTTGCAGTAGTTTTGGAATATCTTCTGGATCGTTCTGCAGATCTCCATCTAATGTAACAATTATATCACCCCGGGCGTAATCAAAGCCTGCAGACAGGGCAGCGGTTTGTCCAAAGTTTCTTCGAAAGCTTATAACTACAATTCTTGAATCATTTTCCTGAAGGCCAGATAATATAACTAAACTTTTATCAGTACTGCCGTCATCAATAAAAATAATTTCAAATGTCAGATCTAACTTTATTAAGACATCAATCAGCTCCTGATAAAGAATCCTTATATTTTTTTCTTCATTAAATACCGGCACTACCACAGATAAATTCAAATGTTATATCTCCTATTATTGAAACTGTTTCTTAATGAAAAATCCTCTTTTTCAAGAGTCAAATTTGGATTGTAATAAGGGTCCCCATTCACCAATAAATGCTTCCATTTATCTTGAAAATATATCGTTTCCTTATTAAACCTTGCTTTTTTTTCAGGTGTTACTTCATATCCTCTTGAAACTGATTCATAATGATAGGCTTCACAATATGGTGTAAAAACATTCAAAAATCCCATTTTTCTTAAGCTTAAGCAAAAATCAACATCATTGAGCGCTATAGTTAAATTCTTTTCGTCAAGTCCGCCTGCTTCTTCGTACAATGTTTTTTTTACCATAAACAATGCACCTGTAACTGCACTAACATTTTGAATGCACATTAACCTGTTAAAATAGCCGGGCGCATCACGTTTGAAATGCTTGTGTGAATGGCCAGCAACACCCGCAATCCCAATTATAATTCCTGCATGTTGAATAGTATCATTATCATAATACAACTTTGCTCCTACTGCACCAACTTCTTCTCTCTGCGAGTGCTCAAGCAAAGCTTCAATCCAGTCAGAATTTATTATCTTGATATCATTATTCATCAATACAATATGTTCACCCTTAGCCAGCCCTGCTGCGTAATTATTAATTTTTGAAAAATTGAAAGGAATATTATATTCATAAAATTTGATGCGCTTATCAGTTTGTTGAAATTCGTTAATTATTCTAAAGGTTTTTTCCATTTCACTGTTGTTGTTAATGCCGATTATTTCGTAATTCTGATAGCTGGTTTTACTTAAAATTGTTCTGATACAACTTTTAAGGAGATTTGGCTCATCTTTAAATGGGATGATTATGCTGATCAAAGGTTGATAATTTAATTTTCTTTTTACTCGATAAAAAAATCTCATGTGAGTTAATGATACTTTGCCGGCTATTTTTCTTCGCTCTAATGCTGCTTCCAATGCCATTTTGCCTGCATTGTCAGCGTAAGGTTTTATTCCCGGATTTAAACTTGTTGAAGTAGCAACATTCCGCCAATTGTATAACGCTTTAGGGATATGACAAATTTTTTTTGTTTTTTCAGCAAGCCTTAGTATTAGATCATAGTCCTGGGCGCCTTCATATTTTGAAGAAAAACCACCTGCATCAAGAAGCATCGATTTTCGAAATACCAAAAGGTGTGTGATATAATTATGCGAAAATAACAAATCAGGTGAAAAATCAGGTTTATATATAAAACTAATATGTTTTCCATTTTTCCTGATTAAGCGCTCATCAGAATAAAGTATATCCGCGTTATTTTGGTTTATAGCATTAACAACTTCATACAAAGCATCTTTTGTAAGTTCATCATCATGATCCAGAAATCCAATATATTCTCCTGTTGCTAAGGATAAACCCGCATTAGATGCTTTTGCAATGCCTTGATTTTCTTTTAGAAACTTTACCTTAACTCTCGGGTCCTTTTTTGCATATTTTTCCAGGATAGTTTTAATATGGGGCCTGGTGCTTCCATCATCAACCAGACACAATTCCCAGTTATTATAACCCTGTTTCAGGACAGAAAAAATACAGTTTTGAAGGCAAGTTTTATCAGCGTTATAAACCGGTGTAATAATACTTATTTTTGGCTTTTTGTGAAGCTTTTCTATCAATTGGCTTGGATTTCTTCCCTCTTTGGAGCCAAACTCAATATAATGTGCCAGAGGATTAATATCAGATTCCACAATCTCTGGATTCTGACTAATATAATATGCTGAATCGAATAATGGGTTGGGATTTCTGCCTTCACTTGCCCCACTATCTAAATAGTGTGTCAAAGGATTTATGTTTTTAATAGTTACATCCGGATTTTGTTCAAGATAATATTTCATATCGAACAAACCCGATTTTTTAATCAATTTATATTGCGGATCAAAATGTTTTAAAAATGTTTTAAATTTGTTTTTCAATATCCTGTAATAATTAGAAACTATGGCAAACGGTTCAATGTTTACATTGCGTTTTAATATTTCTATTTGCATATATAGTTGATTTATTCTTGCTTCATTGGCTCTCTGCCTGCTGAGCAACATATCTTGCTCATGGATTAACTCTCGAATAAATTTGGGAATATAATTAATGCATTGTTCACCGATTGCGATATATATCAAACTAATTATTACTTTCTTTATTCTCTGGTTAAATATATTTAAATCAATCTGAGGATCTTTGACTGTAAATATAAAAGCATTAGTTTTTTGATATAAAGCATTAGTTTGATAATTGCCCAACTTATAAGAAGAATTATCCTCACGAACAATAGCTATACTGCTAACGTGTAATGCGGAATAATCATTGATTGGGACAAAGCGAAGCATATTCACGCTTAAAGGATTAAACATGAATTCAACTTTATTACAGTTGCTATCAATGGTCTGAGCAATAGTCTGTTTTTCGTTAAATCCTGATCCAGTATCAAAATAAAGTTTTGTAACTATTTCTTTCATCTCTAAAGCTTTTCAAACACCCAGTCACCTATGTTCCTGTCGGCAAACACAACCCCAAAGAGATAAATCTCCTTGCCAACACCCTGATACTTCTCAAAATATTTCTTGTCTCTGATCTGCTTTAAGGCATTGTCCTTATCCCCGTCGAATTTGAATTCAAATATATGCACATCTTTATCAATGATAACGGCGTCTATCCGCCCTTTGTTTGTTTTTACTTCCGCTTTCACCTTCAACCCTATATTGATCATGCTTCAGTGAAATCCCGTATTTACCGGCTATGTTCTTTAGTTGATGCAGGATAAAGCCCTTTAGCTCATCCTTGTTTTCCGCTTTTTTCTTGCTGAAATCAATCCTTACAACAGGGTATTTCCCCCACGCATAATCTGTCTTGTATATCCACAGATCCTTAAACAGCTCCTTTTCACCTTCAAATATCTCATTCAACGTGGAGATTAAAAGACTCTTCCCGAACCTTCTCGGCCTGGAGAGAAAATATACACCTTTCGGATTATTCACTAAATCAAATATCTTCTCTGTTTTGTCCACATATAGATAATCGTTTTGAACAATATCACGAAATGTCTGTATCCCTATAGAAAGTCTCTTCATAAGTTTATTTCCTTTCAATGTTCATCCCCGCCTGCCGTTGGCCGGCAGGGCTCTCTGAAGGAGTTTTTTAAGGAATATCAAAATGTTATTAGAGATTTCATCATTTATTACATTAAAAATCATTTTAATAATTTCCTGGTATATTTAGAAATCAATCCAAATGGCGCCATAAGTTTCCATGATCTTGAATTAAAAAGATTCTGATAGTCTTTTATCTGCTTATCTTTATATTTCAAAATATAATGAAATGAATCTTTACCTATAGCAACAAATTCCAGGTTTATTATAACCTTATGTATTTTATTTTGCGGCAAATTGAATAAAAATATTTGAGGATCATTTGTTGCAAATATTAAATTATTTGCATCCAATTTTAACGCATTGTTGTCATAGTTATCTATTTTATAAGAAAAATTATTTTCATCAATAATAACAATGGAATTAATGTGAATTACAGCATAATCATTTATAGGATCAAATCGAAGAGACTTAATGCCAACATAATCACTTAAATCAAATGTAATGTTTCTTTCATGACTAATTATTGTTTGTGTTAAAAGTTGTTTTTCATTAAATCCAAAACCTGTATCTATATAAAGCTGAGCTACATATTCCTGATCAATTAATATCTTGTCAATCCATACTCTTATATTTTTTTCAAATAATTCTCGATGGTTTTGAAAAATTTTGAGGAACATTCCTACTTTTTGATCTTTTGTCTTTGATCTAACCATAGAATCTTCAAATGTCCTGTAATAAAATGATACTTTGGGAATTTTATAAACCAGCACGCCCCTTTCTATTAATGAAAGCCAAAAATCATAGTCTTCCCATCCATAAATCATTTCAGCATCATAACCGCCAACTTTTTTCCAATCTTTTTTTCTAAAAAAAGCTGAACAAAATATAATATTATCAATCAACATATTCTCAAGAGAATATTCAGGCAATTCCCATTCTTTTTCGACTGCTCCAAATGTCTTTGCTTTACTGTAAACTATACCTATCCCTGGATTAATATCTAAAATCTTAACAGCTTCTTCTAAATATTCATTCCCTATTTTATCATCTGCATCAAGAGGTAGAATATATTCACCTTTTGCCTCTCTAATACCGTTATTTCTTGCTGATGCTAACCCTTGATTATCTGTATGAATAATTCTTGTTTTTGGCATTTCATAATTTTTTAATAAATTATTTGTAAATTCATCAGTAGAACCATCATTTACAATTATAATCTCAAAATCCTGGCATGTTTGATTCATGACCGATTCTACTGCTTCGTGAACATATTTTCCATGATTATAACAAGGTATAACAACACTTACTTTTGGCATTTTTCCCCCTTAATTTACAAGAATGTGTAATTCCAAGTCGGGGAGAGGCTTGGTTCTGCTTAAGATACTAAATCGCATGTCTAATCTCTGGAAGCATATTAATTTCATCTTTTCATAATCCTCAAAGGAAGTTTAAAACCATCCTCAATGTTTCACAATGAATCTTTTTCAAATACATCATGCATTCTTGAAAGGAGCCAATTTTCATCTTCATCTTTTCTTATAAGACCTCGATTTTGGAACAATTTCCAGCCAATGGTAAGTGTCCTTTTCAATCCAATGTCTTTGGAAAAGAGCCAGAGCAATCTCAGGGTTTCTCTAAAAAAACCTAGCTTTATCAACTCCTCAGTAGTCCCTTTGAGAACATTTTCCAGAAATTCAGATTTATTAGTATCCTCGAGACGTTTTTTTACTTCCTCCTTACCTATAGCAAGCGAAAGTGTTTGGTCTTTGTTAGCAGCTAAGGCAAGATAAAAATAATACAATTGTTCCCATTTGTGGCTCAGGGTCATACCAGTTACTGAGAAACGGTAACGAATTAAAGGAATCGGAATATTGGCAATTTCATAATTCTTGGACACTCGCAGCCAGAGATCATAGTCTTCTGTATTTTTAAACTCGGTGCGATAGCCCCCGAGGCTTAAAACTTGCTTACGCCGCAGCATAACCGAGGGATGGCACAAACAATTCTGGTGTTTTAAAGTTTTCACTATTTCTGATGAGGAGGTTGGTACTTTTACTAAACGATCTCTGCTCCTGTTTCGTCCCATGAGAAAGAAGTAGCTGCCCGCAACTGCAATTTTCGGCCGGCTTTTCATAAACAGATATTGTGTTCTTAGACGGTACGGAAGGGCTTCATCATCCTGATCCATGCGGGCAACAAAATCAGTCCTGGCTTCTTGAAGACCTTCGTTCAAAGTTTTAGCAAGGCCTTGATTCGATGAATGATAGATAGCCTGAATGCAAGGATCAATCTTAGCGTATTCACGAATGATTTCGGCTGATGCGTCTGTTGAAGCATCGTCAATAATGAGGAACTCAAAATCAGCAAAATCCTGGGCTAAGATAGATTCTATGGCAACCTTTAAATGCACTCCTGCATTGAAAACAGGGAGAAGGACAGTAATTTTTATATATGATTGTTCTATTTTTTTCCTAACCACGTTAAAAACTGGATTGGGCACCTTAAAAATAGCCTCTTCTGAGGCTGTTTTGAAGCCAACCTATGGTAAAGAGACCGAATTTTAGGGCGTAAATTAAAAAATTCCTCTGAGAATTTCCTGAGATCCATAGCAAGTTCGGCTTCGTCGTAGTATGGGCCATATTTCCAATCATCTCCCACATACTTTGCAGTCAATGGGGTTCACTCCATTGTTATCCACTTTACATCCCTCTCAAGGCCTCGTTTTGTAATTATTTTTCAATACCGAAAAGTCCGATCTGAAATTTTAGAACTTGCATTTTTATGCTACCTCGTAATGCTACTAAAAACTTCAACATACGAATCTAACATTTTTTTAATGTCAAATTTCTTTTCGGCTTCCTTACGTGCGTTCAATTTCATATTTTCACGGAGAGAGGAATCGTCCACAATAATTGTTATTTTGTCAGCGAACGCTTCCACATCGCTTGGGTTACATAGAAAGCCCGTGTACCCTTCAACTACCATTTCAGACAGACCTCCTACATTTGATGCAATTACGGGAATTCCCATGGCAAGACTTTCCAAAACAATATTGGGGCGACCGTCGAGGCGAGATGGGACGACTACAATATCACACTGTGGCAATTGTTCAGAAACATCAACTATCCCAAGTAACTGCACGCGGCCACTAAGCTCATTGTCTTTTATTCTTCTATTTATCTGCTCACAAAGTGGTCCATCGCCAGCCATGACAAAGTGAATATCATGTCGATGTTTTAGCCGAGATGCAATTTCGATAAATATATCCGGGCCCTTTTCTTCTGAGTAACGTCCAAAGAAGCCTATTATAAATCCCCTGTCAGACCAAGAATGTATTTCTTTTTGTGTATTAGGTTCGAAACAAGGTCTACATTTCTCTAAATCTACTCCATTTGGTATAATCTTTATGCGGTCTGGATCAGTCCTTTGGGCAAAAAGCCATGACTCAACCTTCCTGTTTTCTGTGATAGTTAGGTCAATACAATAATCATACTCACAATTATTAATAGCATGTCCAACTTCGTTGAATAAAAGATCAATAATTTTAATGGAAGGAAAGCGAGTCTTTACTTCTGGCATAAGGGCATATATTATCGATGAACCAACATTCCAAAGTATTTGAATGTTCCTTGTTGCCAATAAATAAAAAATAAAGTCTTTCCACATATTTTCCAGAAGAAAGCGAGGTAGATGATAGATTTCTTTTATGTATGGTTCAAACCAGGATGTTGTATCTCCAAGCTCTGGTTTCGAAGG
>Ga0164313_10004772_pt1 | contig 12005 bp, 8 predicted proteins | sample GuaBasSedimGuay4_FD_113735 | JGI IMG/M metagenome (GOLD analysis project Ga0164313, IMG submission 113735) | Subseafloor sediment microbial communities from Guaymas Basin, Gulf of California, Mexico - Guay4, Core 4569-4, 0-3 cm | ecosystem: Environmental > Aquatic > Marine > Hydrothermal vents >... | reverse complement strand
TCCGAGGAGAGATAATGATGCATATGTCGCGGGTCCTCATCGTGGATGATGAAAAGCCCATTTCCACACTCCTGGCCCAGACTTTCGAACAGGAAGGGCATGAGGTGGCCAACGCCTACGACGGAATCGACTGCATGAACAAGATGGCCACTTTCCGGCCCGACGTGGTGATCATGGACATCATGATGCCCAAGCTGGATGGGGTGGACACTACCCGGCTCATTCGCCGCAACCGGAGCTACAGCGACACCATCGTCGTGGCGCTGTCGGCGAAGTCGGACGAAGAGACACGCCGCAGGATGAGGGAAGCCGGCGCCAATCTTTTCATGAGGAAACCTTTCGTCATCGCCAAGCTGCTGGCCCGGGTTTCCCAAATGCTGGAAATCCGTTCGGAAACGCGCTGAGGTACTGAAGATGATGATGGCCGCAACCGCAATGAAGCTGACGGTTCCCTTCATGGGGATCGTCGCCGCCGTGACGGTGCCGGCCCCCGTGGTGGTGCTGTTGGTTGCCGTTACGGCCGTGGGTGTTTGGGCGGCCATGATGTGGGTGAGACTCATTGCGGGCCGCCGGCGCTTGAAACAGAAGGCCGACCTGCTGCGTGGCCGCACCCGGACCCTGGAAAACATCCTGAAAGTTTCGGCCCGTATCAACGCCACGCGCAACCTGTCTGAACTCGCCGACAAGGTGACCGCCGCGGTGGAAGAAGTCAGTGGGTTCCAGCGGGTCGTTTTGTATCTGTGGTCCGATACGACCAAGGCCTTCGAGGTCCGGGCAATGGCCGGCGTCTCGGCGAAAGAGAAGGCCGATCTGGTCCGTGCCCAGATCCTTGCCTCGGACTATGACGAGTTGACCAGGGAAGAATGCCGGTATTCAAATTGTTACCTGTTGGACGCGATGGGTGAAGGCCATGGCGGGCTTGATATTCATCCCGACTCCCGGCGATGGAAACCGGGCCAGCGGTTGATCGCCCCGCTGGCTTCGGGTATGGGAGAGGTCGTGGGTTACCTCGACCTGGACCAACCGGCTTCAGGGCTGACCCCTTCCCCGTCGGCGATCCGCCAGCTCGAGTTCCTGACACACCAGGCCACAACCGCCATCGAATCAGCCGAGGTCTACGACCATCTGGCCAAAAACAACGCCGAGCTTTCCGCGGCCTCGGAAAAACTGAAAAGCCTGTCGGACATGAAGAAGAATTTCGTGGCCAACATCAGTCACGAACTGCGGACTCCACTGACATCAATCTCTGCCTACTCCGAACTCCTGCAGAAGAACCTGGATACGCTGTCAACCGAATCACTGGACGAGTTTCTGGAGGTCATCCACGACGAAAGCGTCAAGCTGACGGGGATCATCAACGACATCCTGGACCTGAGCCAGATGGAGAACAATCGTCCGTCCATGAAACAGGTGGACACCGATGTGGTGGGCCTGGTGCGGCACCTCGAGGAATCCTGGCGAAGCCGCGCGCGGAAAATGAACATCAGTTTTTCCCTCGACGCGGGCTCCGAGTTCATTCGCCTGCCCCTGGATCCCCTGCTCATCCAGCAGATGTTGACCCACCTGGTGGGCAACGCCTTCAAGTTCACTCCCGAAGGGGGGCAGGTGCGTGTCGGGCTCCGGGAGACCGGCACGGCCGTTTGCCTGACCGTGCAGGATTCGGGCATCGGTATTCCCGCCGACAAACTCGGGGACATCTTCGAGAGCTTCTACCAGGTCGACTCTTCGGCGACCCGCGAACACAACGGCCAGGGTGTGGGACTGGCCATCTGCCAGGATATCGTCATCCATCACGACGGCCGTATCTGGGCCGAAAACGTGGAGCCCCGGGGGACGCGGATCACCGTGCTGCTGCCGCGGCGGCCGGCGGTCCTGCAGCCGACGGACCCGGATTCGTTGACCGGCCTGCCTTTCGAGGCCGGAGAGTTGATGGAACGGCTGATGCACTGGGTTAGCGAAAGCCTCGGCATCCAGGTGGCCACCCTGATGGTGCCGGACAAGACCGGCAGCCACCTGACCATTCGCGCTGCCATCGGCCTGCCGGAATCCGTGGTGCAAAGCGCCAGGGTCCGCAAGGGCGCGGGTTTCGCGGGCAGGGTCTGGGAAGATGGTGAAACCCTTCTGGTCACCGATCTAACCAGTGACACGCGTTTCCGCCGTGAATTGAACGAACCCCGGTACTCCACATCATCCCTGCTTTGCGTTCCCTTGCGGGATGGGGATGATCTGGTGGGTGTCATCTCGGTAAACAACAAGATCGACGGGACCGCCCTGGACCACGACGACATGGTTTTCCTTGAAGCGCTGGCGCCCAGGATCACCCGCCTGCTGACCCGTTACGAAAGCTGGCAGGACGGCGCGCGGGATTTCGAGGCCATTCGCGACACGCTGCGCTCCACCACCGCGGTGGGCCACCTGCGTCACGAAAGCCTTTTGGAAGTCTGCCAGGAAATCTGTCTCGCTTCGGCCCGCCGGATCATGCTTCCGGGAGACGAGCTTGAGCACCTGGCCTTCTCGCTGCAGTTCTACGACGTGGGGCTGGGCACCGTGCCTCCCCAGGTGTTGAGTAAACCGGGGAAATTGGACGATGAAGAACGGCGGCACGTGGAAAAGCACGTGGACGCGGGGCTGGGTATCCTGGAATCGCTCCAACTCGACGCGAAGGTGCGGCAGCTCATCCTGCACCACCACGAAAACTTCGACGGTTCCGGTTATCCCGTTGGACTGGCCGGCGAGGCCATCCCGCTGGGTTCCCGCCTGATCAGGCTGGCCGATACCCTGTCGTCCCTGCTGAGTTCGCGACCCTGGCGTCCGGCCATGGATCTGGACGAAGCCATGAATGTTATCCGGGGGGGCATTGGACGTGAATTCTGTCCGAGGATGGCCGATGTATTCCTGGCCGAAACCGATATCCGACGTGAACGCATCATGGATCTGCAGGCCAAGAACGGCATGATTGTGGATCCAAACAGAATGTCCCTGGACCGCACCGCAAAGGTTCCGGTCCTGACCTGATCGCCCTGAAGAGGTCCGGGTCTGCACACAACAACGAGAGGGTTGACCTTGTACAAGGTTCTGGTAGCCGACGACGAACACAACATCCGAAATATCCTCGATTTCAGCCTTCACGCCGAAGGATTCCTCGTCATTTCCGCCCTGAACGGGGAAGACGCCTTCAAACTGGCCATCGAGTCATCGCCCGACCTGATCATCCTGGACGTCATGATGCCGGGCCAGGGCGGCGTGGAAACCTGCCGGGCCCTGAAGGCGGATCCACGCACTTCGGCCATACCGGTCATCCTGCTGACGGCCCTGGCCGGCCGGGATGACAGGGATGCCGGCCGCGAAGCGGGTTCCGACGCCTACATCACCAAACCCTTCAGCCCCCAAAAGGTCATCGACACGGTGCAGGATCTTCTCGGTGTGGTCACCGACTGACAGGGTTATGGACTCGCCGGTGCGGGCGCGGTAGAATCCGCCCCTGATTATCCCGGCCGCAGAAACGGCCACCGGTGAATTCCCGCGCGGGGTCTGAGGCTTCCTTGTGTCAGCTGGTTGAAATAGTATTGCCCGTGCCATTGGCCCAGGTGTTTTCCTACCGGTACCAACCGGGCCAGGTTGTGGGGCGGGAATCTGCCCTTGAGCCGGGCGACCTGGTGGCCGTGCCCTTCGGCCGGCGCAAGAGCGTGACGGGCCTGGTGGTGGGGGTGGCCGATCTGGCGTCGGATGTCCGTGAGGTCGACGGCGTCAAACTGCGGGATGTCTTAAAGGTCTTTCCTGCTGAGTACAGGATCACCGGTGATCGCAGACGGCTGGCCGACTGGCTGGCCTCCTATTACGTCCTTCCTTTGGGCGAAGTCGTTCCCCTGTTTCATCCTCCGGCACCCGGCACCCGGGCACGAGGCTCCGGACATGACACCGCGCAGAGCCCGTACCCCTCCGTGGACCCCGATAACATCACCCTGACCGATGCCCAGGAACGGGCGGTGCAGGCCGCCGAAAAACTCCTGGTCTCCAGGTCGTTCGGCGCCCTTCTGCTGCACGGGGTGACCGGCAGCGGCAAGACGGAAGTCTACCTCAACGTCATTTCCCTGGCCTTGGAGGCGGGCCGCGGCGCGATCTACCTGTTGCCCGAAATTGCCCTGACCCCGCAGACCCTGTCCCGGATATCGGCCCGGTTCGGGGACCGGGTGGCGGCCATCCACAGCGGATTGTCCGCCGGGCAGCGTTGCCGGGTGCACGAACAGGCGGCCAGGGGAGAGATCCAGGTGGTGGTCGGCCCGCGCTCGGCCCTTTTCGCTCCATTGCGCGATCTGGGTGTGATCATCATCGACGAGGAACATGAAACCTCCTACAAACAGGATGAAAAACCACGTTACCACGCCCGGCATGCCGCCCTGGTCAGGGGCCGGGAAAACAAGGCCGTGGTGATGCTGGGGTCTGCCACCCCGGACCTGGAATCCATGGTCAACGCTCTTGATGGACGGTTCGAACTGCTGGAACTGCCCGACCGGATGGGTGGCGAACTGCCTCTGGTCGAGGTTGTGGACATGCGTGGCGGCGGAAACCTCGAGGGATTCACGCCTGCTTTGACCGAAGCGATGAACCACACCCTGGAACAGGGGCGACAGATCATCCTGTATTACAATCGCCGCGGTTTCGCCCGGGTCCTGCAATGCCAGGATTGCGGGGAGGTGGTCATGTGTCCCCATTGCGATATCGGGGTCACCTACCATCTGCGGCCTCGGCGGCTCCTGTGCCACTATTGTGGATTCACGCGTCAGATTCCCGATACGTGTCCCGACTGTGGGGCCAAGGAGTTCCTGCCCGCGGGCGGGGGCACCGAAAAAGTGGAGCTGAACCTGCAGGCCCATTTTCCGGACGCAAGGATCCTGCGTCTGGATCATGACACCACCCGGCGCCGTGGCAGCCACCGCCGCATCCTGACGGCCTTCGCCATGGGAGAGGCCGACATCCTGGTGGGTACCCAGATGGTGGCCAAGGGCCATCATTTTCCCAACGTGAGCCTGGTGGGAGTCCTGGCGGCGGACGACGGCCTGTGCCTGCCGGATTATCGATCCTCCGAACGATCCTTCCAGCTGTTGACCCAGGTGGCCGGCCGTTCGGGTCGTACCGGGGCCGGACGGGTCATCTTCCAGACGTGGCGGCCTGATGATCCGGTCATCCAGGCGGCTGCTGCCCACGACTACGCCGCTTTTCTCGCCGCCGAAACCCCGGAAAGGAAAGCCCTGGGTTATCCGCCGTTCAAGCGGTTGCTGCGACTGGGGGTTACCGGCCGCCGGATGGGCCACGCCGAAGAAGCGGCGCGTCAACTCGCGGAGGCTGTCCGGGCAAGTCTGAAAGGCCCTGGAATTGAGATTCTAGGCCCTGCGCCAGCCGTATTTCCCCGTCTGAAGGACCGGTACCGCTTTCAGATCCTGATCAAGGGGACCCTTGGAAAGAAGGAAAAGAAATGGCTTGGGGTGTGTTTACGGAGCTTCAAGGAGGGTTTCAGGGGGGTGGACGTAGTCCACGATATTGATCCGGTCTCGATGTATTGAAAATGATAATATTTTCCATAAAACGATATGATAAAAATTTAATAAATATGACAAGATTTACAAATTGAATGCCGATAATTAAACTGCTATATTCATTCAGACCCCTTGCGGCCCAATGCCTAAGTGTATTTCGGCCGTCCCGAGTTCGCCCCTCCCATGAGTGCATGGGTGTGAAAGGAAGTCGAAGTTGCGTTCCACCAACAGCATTCGCCTGTCCCCGCGGGGATTCATCCTGTTGTCGAGCCTGATCCTGATGGTGGCCCTCTCGTCCATCGCCATCGGCCAGGACGCGCCGGATATCCAGGAACTTCGGCGTCAGATCGACGCCAACGGATGGAATTTTGAGGTCGATGACACTTTTTCCAAATCCCTTACCCCCGAAGCGCGGGCCAACCTGAGGGGCTATAATCCTCCGGCGGGTTACGAGCAGGAATTGAAAGACCATTTGAAGATCTATCCCATCGACAAGGACGGACTTCCCTCCAGCCTGAGCTGGCGTGACATGGACGGCATCACCCCGGTCAAGAACCAGGGGGAGTGTGGATCCTGCTGGGCGTACGCCGCCACCGCGGAGATGGAAGCCTTCATCAAGATCTATTACGGGATCGAGACCGACCTTTCCGAACAGCAGTCGATTTCCTGCAACCCGTACGGGGCCGGCTGCGACGGCGGCTGGGCCACCGCTTCCTATTACGTCTTCCAGAATTACGGGGCGGTGCTGGAGAATTGTTCACCCTACCTGGCGATGGATCCGCCGGTCGCGCCCTGCACCCAGGACGATTTCCTGAAATACGGGACCATCACCGGTTATAACTCGATCAGCAACAACGTCGATCAGATCAAGGCTGCTTTGCAGTACGGCCCGGTATGTACCGCCATCGACGCCAGTGCCGCCTTCGAGAATTACACCAGCGGTTGCTATGATGTTCCCGGGGGATGGACCAATCACCTCGTGTTGATCGTGGGTTACGATGACCGGAGTTGCGGCGGCAAGGGGGCCTGGCTCATCAAGAACAGCTGGGGACCCGGCTTCGGTGACGGGGGATACATCACTGTTCAATACGGGGCCGGTTCCGTTGGCACCAGTGTGACCCAGTTGCAGTATTCCGCACCCCCGGTGTCCGTGGTCATCAACCAGGAAATTTATGATACTCCCCTGTACGGAGACCAAACAGTGGATATCCAGTGGACTACCACCGGAGACGCCGTCGGCACCGTGGACATCTGGCTGGGCGTCGAGGGGGATTGCCACGATATCCTGGTGGAGGAAAACGTACCCAACTCGGGATCATATTCATGGATGGTTCCGAACCTGGGGACGAATTACGCCAGCCTGGTGATCTTCCCCAGTTCGGGAACCGGGACCGGGTACGATTACACTGAAGAGCCTTTGACAATCATCGGCCACAAGACCCGCTACGTTTCGAGCGCGGGCAGCAATACGCCACCCTTTGAAACGCCCGCGACCGCTGCCCACACCATCGGCGAGGCGGTTACGGCCTGTACCGGTACGGACACGGTACTGGTGGTCGGCGGGGATTACATCGGCACCGTCACGGTCAGTACGACGGTCAAGATACGCGGGTCCTGGGATCCCACCTTCAGCGTCCAGGACATGGAAAGCCACCCGACCAGGCTTCAGGGCGGCAGCTCAAGCCTGCGGTTCTACGCAGGGGCGGGAGATTTCGGCGGTGTCGAGGACGTCGTGTTCCACGATTGCACCGGCGGCACCGGTTCGGTGCCCGTGAGCGGCCAGCACGGGGGCGCCATCTACAGCCTGGGTGCTTCACCAACCATTCGGAACTGCGTTTTCGAGAACAACCGGGCCGCTGCCGGAAGTGGTGTCGGTTTCGGCGGGGCGATCTGTTTCGTCGATGGAACACCCATCGTGGAGAATTGTGAATTCACAGGTAACATTGCCAGCAGCGGCGGCGCCGTGGCAGTTTTCGGCACCGCGACCGCGACGTTCACTAATTGCACATTCACCGACAACGGTTGCAGTGGAATCATGGACGGATACCACGGCGGGGCCATCTACGTCGAAGGAGCTTCCCTGACGATGGTTGGCGGCATCATGTCCGGCAACCTCAATGTATTCAGGGGCGGCGCTCTGGCCATGGCGGGTGGCCAAGTGGTTCTGGACCGGGTCCTGGTGGAGGGCAACGTGACCACGAACGGTGGCGGTGCGATCCTGGCTGATGGCGGCTCCCTGGAACTGCGCAATACGATCCTGGTCGGAAACCAGGGCGGAACCGGCAGCGGTGGAGGGGTGGAAGCCTCGGGCACCCATCTCGTTTTCCGCAACACCAGGATCAGCGGGAACACGACCGGGAATATCGGGGGCGGTGTCTGCGCCTTCTCGGCCACCGGCGTGGTTGAGAATTGTCAGGCCGACGGCAACACCGGGTCCAGCATTGGCGGGATGTTCCTGATGAGCGCGGGTGAACTCCGGGTCCGGAACAACATGGTGTTCGGCAACGATTCCGGTGGCCTGCTGGTATCGGGGACCGAGGCGACCGAAGACTGGAACAACATCTGGAACAACACCGGCGGCGACAACATGTCCGGCGCGCCAGGTGCCCATGATATCAGTGTTGATCCCCTTTTCGTCGATGCAGCCGCGGGGGATTTCGGACTGGCCTGCTTTTCACGCTGTATCGACGGGGGCGAAATCGATCCCCAGTGCGCGGACCCCGATGGGTCCCGTGCGGACATAGGTTTGCTTGGCGGCCCGAACGCCGATTTCGTGGCGCCCGCGGCAGTGGGTGGTCTGGTTCTGGATGATGTGGGCGGCGGGGAAATCCGACTGACCTGGGAAGCGGGCAGTGAACCGGACCTGGACCGATATGCCATATTCCGGGACTCCACTGAATCGTTCATCCCCAATCCGGACAAGGCCCTGGCTTTTGTCCAGCATCCGACCGCGACATTCGATGACACTCCGCCGGCGGGGGACTGGTATTACCTGGTGGCGGCGGTGGACAAGAGCGGTTACGGAGGTGGGTATTCCGACAGGGTTTATACCAGCGGCGTTTCGGCCGTCGGCGACGCCATGCCGAAGATCATGGCCATCGCCCTGATCGCTCCCAACCCGTTCAACCCGCGGACAACCATCCATTTCGATGTGGGTCGGTCCGGCTCCGTCCAGTTGGGCATCTACGATGTGGGAGGACGTCTGGTGCGTGATCTTGTGTCCGGAACCCTGGTGGCCGGACGGCATGAGGTTGTCTGGGACGGGCGTGACCGCGGAGGGCGTTCAGCCGCCGCGGGGGTTTATTTTGTCAGGATGACCGGGGAAGGAAAATCCCTGACCGCCAAGATGGTTCTGGCAAAATAGATGGTTCTGGCAAAATAATCGGGGCCGAAGCCGCGGGATCAATCAAGCCATTTCGTGATTTCCGCCACGGCGACCCGGCCATTGATGTCCATTTTTCCTATCCGTTCGGGAAGCACCCACCGAAGGCCTTCCCGGGCGGATTGTTTTTTGTCCCCCGCCAATACCCGTTCCAGGTTGACGGGGCCGGGTGAGGCGTGTGAGACCGGAAGGCCGCAGGCTTCCAGGATTTCTATCACCTGGACGGCCGTGGCCACCTGGCATGTGCCCCTCTCGGCGGCGATTCGGAATACCACGGCCATGCCCACTGAGACTGCCTGACCGTGAGTCAGGGGAGTATCAGTCTCCAGGCTCCACGCCTCCAGCGCGTGGCCCAGGGTATGCCCCAGATTCAATGTCCGGCGCAGACCTTTTTCCCGGAAGTCCCGGTTCACGATACGGGCCTTGACGGCGGCGGCCTGGCCGATCATTTGCTGCCAGGGGAAGGCGCCCAGGATTCCGGGAATGGGCTCATCCGGGCTTCCGGACCCGATCGATTCGGCCAACCGGGCGCGCCAGTGGTGCAGGGAGGCGAACAGACGAGGGTCGCCGATGACGGCGGTCTTGATCATTTCGGCCAGACCGTCCCTCCAGGCCTGTCGGGGCAGGGTGGCCAGAAATCCGCAATCAGCCAGGATGCCCGCCGCGGGATGGAACACTCCTACCGGGTTTTTTAGGCCGGCCGCGTTCAGGGCGGTCTTGCCGCCGATCGCCGAGTCCACCATGGCCAGAAGAGTCGTGGGAATGGCGACGAAATTTACGCCCCGCCGCCAGGTTGCCGCGGCCATACCGGCGAGGTCGAGCACCGCCCCGCCGCCGACCGCGACGATAGTTCCGTCCCGGGAGACTTCCTGTTCGCCGAGCCAGGCGTATACTTCGGCCAGCCGGGCCAGCGTCTTGGCATCTTCACCCCCCTGCAGTGTCAGGGCGGTGTGCGAGTAATTGTCGCAGCCTTCCTGGATCTGTTCCATCCAGCGGGGATGCAGTTCCGCGACCGCGCTGTCCATGATGTACACCGGGGGAGGATGAGGTACGAAACGTCCCAGGTCGAGGCAGGCCAGGGGCCCGAGGACAAAACGGCTGGGGTGCCCGTCCAGCATCATGTCGAGGATCAGTGATTCATCCCGCTTCACTCGAAGTCCTATCGTTCCTGTGTCCATCGTAGAATATTCCATCGGTGCAAGTCACTTGAAGTACAATGATTTTCATAATCAACACCACTGGGATTTGGTCCGCCGTTTTTCTTGTTTCATCCGGACAAGATAGCTACTTTTCGTTTGCCCGGGGGAGTCGATTTTACACCCTCGACGCTTCATTTTCCACCAACGCCCTGGATTTTCAATAAAGGAGTGTTTCTGATGGCAAGTCAGATGGTTGAAATCCGCTGGCATGCGAGGGGTGGGCAGGGGGCCAAAACGGCCGCCATGTTCCTGGCCGAGGCTGTTCTTTCAAAGGGCAAGTTCGGGCAGGGATTTCCGGAATACGGTCCAGAAAGACGGGGAGCTCCCATGCGGGGTTTCACACGTATTTCCGAAAACCCCATTCGCAGGCATTGCATGATCGAAAACCCTGGAATCGTAATCATCCTGGATCCCTCCCTTATGGACAGCGCCGCCGCCGGGGTTACCGCGGGTACGGACAAGGATACGGTTTTCCTGGTCAATACCACCCAGAGCCCCGCCGACACCCGGAAAAAGCTGGGCGTCAAGGGTGCCACGGTTCACACCGTCGACGCCACGGGCATCGCCCTGGATTCCATCGGGCGTCCCATCCCCAACATGCCCATGATCGGCGCCCTGCTGGCCGTCGATGACATGATGACCATCGACGAGCTCAAGAATGAGCTGGTCGCGAATCTGGGAAGCAAATTTTCCCAGGTCATCATCGACGGGAACCTGGTCGCCGTAGAGCGCGCCAACAAGGAGCTGGTGTCCGAATGAGTTTAATCAAGACCGACGACCTGCACGAAGGCGGGATTATTCGGGAAGCCGGCAACACCGCCGACTACGTGACGGGGGACTGGCGTACCTTCGTGCCCAATTTCATCGAGGACAACTGCATCCAGTGCATGTTCTGCTGGATCTACTGCCCCGACAGCGCCATCGAAATAGACACTTCAGGTGACAAGCCCATCATGAAGGGCATCATCCTGGATCACTGCAAGGGGTGCGGTATCTGCGCCCACGAATGTCCTCCCGCCAAGAAGGGCAAGTCCGCCCTGGTCATGGTCAGGGACGAGAAATAGGCATTAGCCGGAAAGGATCCGAGTCATGGAACAGAAACTCGTGGCACTGTCCGGCAATGAGGCCGTGGCCTACGCTTTCAAGCAGGCCCTACCTCATGTCGCGGCAGTTTTCCCCATCACTCCGCAGACGGAGATGATGCACAAATACGCCGAGTTCGTGGCCAATGGCGAATCGAACACGGAGATGATCCTGGTCGAAAGCGAACATTCGGCCATGAGCGCCGCGGTGGGCAGCGCGGCGGCCGGCGCCCGCACGTTCACCGCCACCAGCAGCGCCGGGTTTGCCCTGATGTGGGAAGTGGTTTATATCGCCGCTTCACTGCGCCTGCCCATCTGCATGGCCCTGGTCAACCGGGCCCTGAGCGGGAACATCAACATCCATTGCGACCACAGCGATTCGATGGGCGGACGTGACGCCGGCTGGATTCACCTGTTCAGCGAAAACGCGCAGGAGAGCTATGACAACGCGATCATGGCCTGGCGTATCGCCGAGCACCTGGACGTCCGGCTGCCGGTGATGGTCAACTACGACGGATTCATCATCAGCCATACCGCCGACGCCCTGCACATGCTGCCGGACGACGCGGCCTACGACTTCATCGGCAAGTACAAGCCCAATTACACCCTGCTGGACCCGGATAACCCGATTACGGTCGGGCCCCTGGATCTGACGGACTACTACTTCGAGCACAAGAGCAGCCAACTGGCCGCCTACGACAAGGTGCCCGGGGTGATCAAGGCCGTCAGCGAAGAGTTCGGCGCCATGACGGGCCGGCATTACGGCTTCTGCGAAGAGTACAAGATGGACGACGCGGACATGGTGATG
>Ga0164313_10004771_pt1 | contig 12006 bp, 7 predicted proteins | sample GuaBasSedimGuay4_FD_113735 | JGI IMG/M metagenome (GOLD analysis project Ga0164313, IMG submission 113735) | Subseafloor sediment microbial communities from Guaymas Basin, Gulf of California, Mexico - Guay4, Core 4569-4, 0-3 cm | ecosystem: Environmental > Aquatic > Marine > Hydrothermal vents >... | reverse complement strand
TTATCAATTGAACCGGAGCGTATTTTAATTTCAAGTGATGGCCATCTGACTGAACTGCATCAATTACTCAAGCAGAAGCAGAAGAGTATGACTGACTTGAGCAACTGGCAAGATTATAGCCGCGATAAACTTGCCAGTTTGGCACTTTTTTCTCCAGGGAATGTGAATTTAGAACAAGGAGTGTCCTCAATACCGGGATTGCCGATGATAATGGCTGAAAATCTGGTCAACAAGAATACGGCTGCAGACAGTCTTTTTGCCAGTGTGGGATTACCGCTATTAGCATCAACCGTTGTATTTGATGTGAGCCTGAACAGCAGGAACACGGAGTGGCTCGATAAAACTCAGACTAATCTGATGAATCAGCTCGAAACGATGAAGCGTAAAAGTGCTGGCTTAATTAACTTACAGGGTTTATTAAACAAAATAATCTTCCAGCAAACTGTGCAGCCGGATTTAAGAGAAAACTCAGCAGCTGATATTGGCCAATTATCAATGACAGTTAAAATGGACAATGAGCTTAAAACATCAATTGAAACTTCTGTTCATGAATTTCTGGCAAAGTTTTTAAGCCTGGGTTTGAATGAAGACTCTTTATCCACAGGTCAGCATAAAACTAAAGAGAAGCTTGATTCCATGCCATTGAAATATTGGCCACAGTATGATCAAACAAAATTTAAACCCTTCAATGAAGCGTTAGATAAATTTTTCAAGCCTGCCTGGATAGAGGGTCCGTTTGCCATTTCAATTGATGAACTTTTATTAGAGTCTCATAAGGATGGCGATCAAGTGATATTGCAGCTAAGAGGAAAAGGCCAGAACATTGACAATGTGGGCCGCCAGCAGGCAAAAATCAGAGTGACAAAAGTTAATGACCTGCAAGGTAATAATCTACTGGACAAAGCAAACTGTCATCAGTCAGCATCTTCAAATAACGCTTTTTTTAGCCGTCTGGGTGGTGCAAAAACCGCTTACCTTGCTAATAAAAAAGTGACTTATCATGAGCTGGAAGCCCGACAAACGATTAAACTTAAAAAAGGCATGAAATTTTCCCGGGTTAAGTCTTTAAAAGGATCGATTGAATTAAACTTAGCAACACAGACACAAAGTAAGTTATTCAAAAAGACTGATCAAAACCTGTTCATCACAATAAATAATACCCGGATATTATTCAATTTATCTTCTCCGGATACACTTTCATACACTCTCTCAGGCAATGATGAAAAAGTATTGCAGATCCGTGCTTTAAACAAAAAGAGTGAGCATTTAAGTCGTATGAGTCGCTCATCTATGAGCAATATACTCACCTCGGGGCATTCCGTAACAGAAAAATATTATGGTAAAATAGCTTTTATCGAAGTAATATATGCCACACAGTTGCAAAAAATTAATTACCCGTTTACTATTTCAAAATTTCCACCCTACCCCACAGAAAATCAATGGCAATATGAACTGGAGCCCGTTACATTATCTTCAATTAGCCACTGGAATAAAATGTATCAGGATATTGAACCTATAACTTTTCCTCAGTCTGCAACTCAAGAGACTAACTGGCATGGCAAAATGCAGGCTTCATGGCATAATGGGCCATTTAATATTGCATTATATGGCTTAAAAACCAGTAAACACCAGGAAACAACCGGACAGCTAATGATCAAGACTCCGCTCATTGATGAGCTAAGGCACAATTTATCGGCTCTGGAAGTTTTTTTTCGATATCCTGAAGCTAATAAAAATGGCGGCCTCGGTAAGTCGTATTACTGCCTGCTCAAAGCAAATGGTTATTACATGAATGGGGAGTTTCTCCTGGATAAAGACAGTCCTTCTATGAAAGGGCAATTTTCTTTCACATTGCCCTATAAAAATGAAGAGCAAGCCTTAACCGACATCAGTGGAGATATTATTATTCATTTACCCGTTTCAAAGCATAATAGTAGCTATACAGATTTGAGTATAGGCGCTCTATGGGAAGATGAGGGAGTCAGGACTAAAATTGTTCGACTGGGTAATGAGATTATGGAATTTGAAGTATCCGGCAATCGAGACAGACTATTACAAATCACATTGCTTGATTCTAACAACAAGCGCATTTCCACCACTGATATTCAGCAGGCCTTATATAGTCAGATGCAGAGTAAAGGTGGAAATATTATAGTTAATTATCATGGCATTCCGGTTAAAGCCATTTTAACTGTTTCAGAGGGGCAGCAAACAAAACGCTATCCCTTTATTCTAACGCTATAATAAAGGAAATATTTGAACTTGCAGATATCCTATCTGATCGTCATCGGAGTCTTTCTGGCCTACTTTATTCTGCACTCACTGGCAGCATCCATAATGATGAAGCAATGGGTGGCAAGACACTGGCCGAAGATGATGCCGTATTATCGCCTGACTTTCAATGTACTGGCAATCATCTTGTCAGTGCCGTTATTGGCGGTGATGTTTTTATTTCCCGGTGAGCCTTTATGGCAATGGCGGGGTGTTGGTTTTTATTTATCCAGTGCTTTAGCTTTGCTGGCGTTGTTTGGCTTTTATTCTTCATTACAATATTATGATCTGTCTGAATTTTGGGGAACACGACAACTTAAAGAAAAAAATACCAGTGTTCATGATCAGGAAAGCTTTCATATCTCACCACTGCATCGCTTTGTTCGTCATCCCTGGTATTTTTTTTCACTGGTGATCATCTGGACTCGGGATGTATCAACAGTACAGTTGCTGGTATATCTTCTGGTTACAGCTTATTTTATTATTGGTTCAGCAATGGAAGAGAAAAAGCTCATTAGCTATCATGGTGAAGTATACCGAAAATACCAGCAAAAAGTTGCCGGAATCATACCTCTTCCATGGAAAATTCTCAGCGCTAAACAAGCCAAAGAACTGATCAATGAATACAGACATAGATAAAATAGATAATGGATTGCCGAAAATGTTGAAACACTTATTTTCAAATACAGAAATTTCCAGCTCAGATAAAAATTACAGGAAATTAATTGCTGCAAGGTTTATTATTATTTTTTCATTTTTTATAGCAGCTTTTTTTACACTCTATAATTATCTTGATAATAACGAAAAACTTTTTTATCTCGATGGCAGTTTATTGTTATTACTAGTCATAGTGACAGCTATTTATATAAAAAAGGATATATTTTTTATATCCAATATCTTAATGACTATAATGATCATTTCATTAGTTGGTCTTATTTTCATAAACAGAGGGCAGGATGGTGTTCTGTTTTGGGGTTATATTCCCATATTTTTATTGATGACTGTGGCAGGACATAAAAAAGGTTTGTTTTTTTCTTCTGTCTTATATTTAGTTTTTTTCGTGATGGCATTTAACTGGATTGGTGAAAGTATAACTTCTCAGGGGTATATCAGGTTTGTAGTTGCTTCAATAGTGATGATACTGCTTGCCTTTTATTATGAATATTCAAGTTGTAAGACCATAAACCAACTTGATTCAGCAAATATCGCCCTTAAACAGATGACAAGAATTGATGGCTTAACCGCATTATATAATAGACGCTATTTTGATGAAGTTTTTCCAGAACAAATAAAAATATCAAAACGAAATAAAAACTTGTTAGCTTTTGCAATGCTAGATATAGATAGTTTCAAAGCATACAATGACTCCTACGGACATCATGCCGGAGATATTGTTTTAAAAAAATTATCTGCAACGTTTAAAAACACAATGCAGCGTCCTGATGATTATGTCTTCCGGTTAGGCGGTGAAGAATTTGGCATACTTTTCAGCACCAATAAGATAGTTGACGGTATAAAAAAGATGGAGGATATTTTACAAAACGTGGAACATTTAAAAATTGCTCATACAGAGAATTTTGCCAGTCCCTACATCACGATTTCAATAGGCTTGTATATAGCAGTGCCCAGCAATAAAAGTAACTATGAAACAATATATAAAATTTGTGATAACGCACTTTATAGCGCAAAAAACAAAGGTAAAAACCGGCTTGAATTAGCTTCATAGGATTTCAGGAGATTAAAAAATAACATGATAGTTCTGGCAGGCGATATTGGTGGTACTAAAACTAACTTAGGTCTTTTTGAAGTAAACCAGCAACAGGTACAGTCACTCTTTGAATTAAGCTTTGTCAGCAATCAATACCATTCACTGGCAGAAATTGTTGACATGTTTTTACAAAATCCTGAGCTATCACATCAACTGAAATTAAGCTCTACCCCCGCCTGCTTCGGAGTTGCCGGTCCGGTAAGCAATCACTATTGCGAAGTCACTAATTTGCCCTGGGTAATAGATGCTCATCAACTGCAGAAACAATTTGGCTTTCAATCCGTCAATCTGCTAAATGATCTTGAAGCCAATGCCTGGGGTATTAGCTGTCTGGATGAAAGTGACTTCATTGTTTTAAACGCCGGCAACACAGCCAAAGACAATGCCTCTGCTGTAAATAAAGGCAATGCCTCAATTATTGCCGCCGGTACCGGTTTGGGTGAAGCCGGCTTATTCTGGACCGGTCAGACCCATATTCCTTTTGCTTCTGAAGGTGGTCATACAGATTTCAGCCCTGCAACAGAAGAAGAATACCGTTTTTTCCAGTTTCTAAGTAAAAAGTATAATGGCCATGTCAGTTGGGAACGGGTTGTTTCCGGAATGGGGCTGGAAAACCTGTATCAATTTTTATGTTATGAAGAGGGCCGTCAGACACCTGACTGGCTTGCACAGGCAATGCAGAAGGATGCAGCGGCAGCGATTTCAGTGGCCGCTCTGGCAGGAAAAGATCAGCTCTGTATTCGTGCTCTTGACTGGTTTGTGCATCTTTATGGTGTTGAAGCCGGTAATCATGCATTGAAAATTATGTCTAAAGGGGGTGTTTATCTTGGTGGTGGCATTGCCCCAAAAATTATAAATGCACTACAATCAGGCAGATTTATGCATGCTTTCTGTGACAAGGGCCGAATGCAGCATTTACTGAACGCCATGCCTGTAAAGGTAATAATGAATGATAAAACAGCTCTCTACGGGCCAGCACTCTACGCAGATTCTAAACACGGGAAATAAATGACACAAGAAACACAATGGCATGTATTGGGCAATGCTGAAACCGTTGCACATTCCGCCGTACATCGAATTTTAGTAAAAGCACAGGAAGCGATATCACATCGGGGCATCTTTAAACTGGTTCTTGCGGGTGGCAGCACCCCAAAAAGAATTTATCAATTGCTAGCAGAGCAGCATCAGGAGTGGTCAAAGTGGCATCTGTTTATTGGTGATGAACGCTGTCTGAACACCGATAATTCCGCACGTAACAGCTTAATGATTGAGCAAACCTGGCTGGATAAAATTGACCTGCCCCCCCGTTTCATGACAGATAATTTCCACCCCATCAAAGCAGAGCTTGGCCCTGAACAAGGCGCCAGTGACTATGCAGAACTTATCAAACCATTCCTGCCTTTTGATATGACCCTGCTGGGCATCGGTGAAGACGGTCATACCGCAAGCCTGTTTCCCGGTCATCAGCATAATGACAATGAATTAACCCATGCCGTCTATAATTCCCCTAAACCACCATCAGAACGAGTCACTATGAGTAAACAAACATTAGCACATAGTGAAAAAATATTAATTCTGATCACTGGCCACGGCAAAAAAACAGCTGTCCAGCAATGGCAGCAGGGTGAAGCACTTCCTATTGCACAAATTGTGGCAATGAACGGCGTTGACGTCCTGATATCTCAGGATGCTATGCCGGAATAAATATCAGTTGAATATTGCACAATAATATCCATCCCCCTATAATTACTAAACACTTAACACTTAACACTTAACACTTAACATTCAAATATGGATATTTCCCAAATTATCGATCCACTGAACAAGGATCAACGTCAGGCCGTCTGTTCAGAAGCACAAAACACTCTGGTTTTAGCCGGTGCCGGTAGTGGTAAAACACGGGTACTGGTGCACCGTATTGCCTGGCTGGTGCAGGTTGAAAACATTTCACCCTATAGCATTATGGCTGTTACCTTTACCAATAAAGCTGCAGGTGAAATGCGTTTTCGAATTGAAAACCTGCTCAAAACACCTATCCGAAATATGTGGGTGGGAACCTTTCATGGTTTAGCCCATCGTTTACTTCGAGCCCACTGGAAAGATGCCGGGCTGGTTGAAAATTTTCAGATCATCGATAGTGACGATCAACTGCGTCTGATAAAACGCATTATGAAAGAATTAGGCATTGATGATAAAAAACACCCACCACGTGAGGTGCAGTGGTTTATTAATGAATGCAAAGATAACGGCCTTCGGGTAGCCCAGCTTAATGTCAAAGAATTCCACAACCGTGAATTCATGCTGGATGTCTATCACCAGTATGAAGAACTTTGCCAGAGAACAGGCATGGTTGATTTTGCGGAATTACTTCTTCGCGCCCATGAACTCTGGCTTCATCAAGCGCACATACTCAAGCATTATCAGCATCGTTTCAGCCATATTCTGGTGGATGAGTTTCAGGACACCAATACGATTCAATATGCCTGGTTAAAAGTACTCAGCGGCAATAACCTCCCCACAACACAGATGAACACCTTTGTTGTGGGCGATGATGATCAATCAATTTATGGCTGGCGGGGAGCAAAAATTGAGCATATCCGTGAGTTCACTCAAGACTTCAAAGCCGGCAGTTCAGAAACCGTTCGTTTAGAACAGAATTATCGCTCTACGGGCAATATACTTGAAGCCGCAAATGCAGTGATTGCCAATAATAGTGATCGCCTGGGCAAGGTCCTATGGACAGATGACAGTGAGGGTGAATTATTACAAATCTATAAAGCGTTTAACGAAATAGATGAAGCCGCCTATGTGTGCGGACAAATAGAAAAGTGGATTGACAATGGCGGCAAACGAAGTGATATCGCCATCTTATATCGCTCCAACGCCCAGTCACAACCACATGAATACGAACTGGTCAAAAGGGGAGTGCCTTATCGGGTATATGGAGGTCTGCGCTTTTATGATCGCGCTGAAATCAAAGATGCTCTGGCCTATATGAGATTGCTTGCCAACCAACAGGATGATGCCGCCTTCGAGCGGATTATTAACACTCCAACCCGTGGTATTGGTCAGAGAACTGTTGATATTATTCGTCAGGCTGCCAAGGAAAAACAGCAGAATTTATGGCAAACAGCCCAGGAGCTGATTACAGACAAAAACTTATCAGCACGCGCCACCACTTCAGTACAAAAATTCATAGACTTGATTGAAGAACTACAAATCAATTCCGATGATGATCTCAGCCTGGCAGAACAGGTAAGCCATATAGTTGAAGCCTCATTGCTTAAAGAATTTCATGGTAAGGAAAACAGTGAACGGGCCCAGGCAAAAGTAGAAAATCTGGACGAGCTGGTCAATGCCGCAAAACGCTTTGATGATGAAGGTGACCCGTTACTGGATGCTATGCTTGAGGCAAAGGATGAAGCCGCTGCTGATACCGATAGCGAGCCTTTAAATCCAATGGCAGAATTTCTGGCACATGCCGCATTAGAAGCCGGTGAAGGGCAGGCTGACAAGTGGGAAGATTGTGTGCAGCTGATGTCATTGCATAGTGCCAAAGGGCTTGAATTTGAACTGGTCTTTCTCTCCGGACTGGAGCAGGGACTGTTCCCGCATAAAAATGCCCTGCAGGATTATGTTGGCGGCAGGCTGGAAGAAGAGCGACGCCTTTGTTATGTCGGTATCACCCGGGCAAGGCAGCAGCTGCACCTGACTCACGCTGAAAGCAGAACGATTTATGGCCGCAGTGAACTCAGTTTTGCTTCACAGTTTTTATCTGAAATACCCGCATCCTTAGTTGCTCAGGTTCGTGCGGTGCAAAAAACTATGAACTATCAAAAAAACTATCATAAGCAGGCAGGTTCATTATCAGGTACCGATAAAGAGGCTGAAGTTTATATTGGCCAGAGTGTCAGCCATAAGAAATTTGGAGCAGGAATAGTGGTTGATATTGAGGGTAATGATGCCAGAGCCAGAGTTCAGGTAAGCTTTGATAATTATGGTACACGCTGGTTAATGTTAAATATTGCAAATTTAATCACTTAAAGGGAAACAAATGAAACGACGTGATTTTGTAAAAGGAGTCGGAGCAGGTTCGGTTGCCACGGCTGGAATGGTTGGTGGAATAAAAAGTGCTTCCGCCGCAAAAACAATCAAATGGAAAATGGTGACCTCCTGGCCAAAAAATTTCCCGGGTTTAGGTACTGGAGCAAACTTTCTGGCTAAAACTATTAATGAAATGAGTGATGGTCGTTTAAAAGTAAAAGTATATGGTGCCAATGAAATTGTTCCCGCTCTCGAAGTCTTTGATGCAGTCTCCAGAGGCACTGCACAAATGGGGCATAGTGGTGCTTATTACTGGAAAGGCAAGCACCCTGCAACACAATTTTTTACCTCGGTTCCTTTTGGTCTGACAGCGCAGGAAATGAACGGCTGGCTTTACCATGGCGGCGGGATGAAATTGTGGGAAGAATTGTATGACAAATTTAATCTGATCCCAAATGCCGCCGGCAATACGGGCGTTCAAATGGGCGGCTGGTTTAATAAAGAAATTAATAGTGTAGATGATCTTAAAGGCCTGAAAATGCGTATCCCCGGTCTGGGTGGTGAAGTATTAAAACAGGCAGGTGGTACTCCTGTAACCTTACCCGGCGGTGAAATTTATACTTCGATGCAGTCCGGTGCAATTGATGCAACGGAGTGGGTAGGTCCTTATAATGATATGGCCTTTGGTTTATATAAAGTGGCCAAATTTTACTACCATCCCGGTTGGCATGAGCCCGGTTCAACAATGGAAGCAATGATTAATAAAGACGCATTTAATGAACTGCCTAAAAATTTACAGATAATAGTTCGTGCCGCCTGTCGTGTTGCAAATCAGGATATGCTGGCCGATTATACCGCCAGGAATAATCAGGCATTACAGACACTGACGACTAAACATAAGGTAGAAATACGTCAGTACCCTGATGATGTCATTATGAAACTGCATGCTTTATCAAATAATGTAGTGGCAAAAGTAGGTGAGCACGATGCTCTGTCGAAGAAAATACACAGTTCTTTTGTCGAGTTTAAAAAGAATGTGGTTCAGTGGAGTCGTGTCAGCGAACAAGACTACATGAGAGCCAGAGCGTTAGATTAAAATAACGTTTAACTATAGTAACAATCTAAACACGAGTAACAATCTAAACACGCTGAGCAGTTACAAAAAGTTCAGATTGTTACTGTTCATCACTTCAGCCATTCTGTTCCAGAATCTCCAGCTGTAAATCATTTAACTTATTCAGAACATTGTCTCTGGCAATGACAAGTTCAGGTATCAATTCTACTGCTTCAGTTTGTTTATTTGCGTAACATAACTCTAATAGATTTTGGCCCAGATCATGAACCTTAAAGTGAGGCTGTTCTAAATCTTTATAGCAGTTTAAGTGGGCATATTTTTCCTTGCCTGTACTATAATACCATTTACCCAGACGACAGTCATGATGTGGTAATAATTCAAAAAGTTCTGCATTATTACCCTGAAAGTCCTGTACTGATTTTATCAGACTATTGACCCCGGCAAGATGATCGCTATGAGAAATGAGCAGCGGAAAATCTGAAATTTCCCAGGGTGTCTCTGACCATAACAGCCAGTTAGGATCAGGTTGCCAGGTTTTTGCCCAATTTAAAACGTCCTCCGGGTTTAATGGCTTTGAAATACCATAACCCTGAGCCATATCACAACCCAGACGTAACAACATGACACCATGCTCTCTGGTCTCTACACCCTCAGCAATAACCTGACGTTTAAAAATACCAGCCAAACTGATTATACCTTCTACAATAGCACGATCACCTTCATCAGTGAGCATGTCCAGTACAAAAGACTTATCAATTTTAAGCTGGTCTGCAGGCAATTGCTTCAGATAAGAAAGTGAGGCATAACCAGAGCCAAAATCATCCAGAGCAATACTGATATTACGCTGATGACAGGCTCTTATAATTTCACTCACCACGCTGGTATCCTGAAGTGCAGCTGATTCGAGCACCTCTAACTCAATGTAATCAGCCGGGATATCAGGATGACTGGAAAGTAATTGATCCAGTTTATTAATAAAATTTTGATTTTGAAATTGTTTAGGAGCAATATTAATTGCCATGTGAAAGTCATGACCGGATGCTAGCCACTGACGTAACTGTTCAAGAGCCTGGCTAAAAACCCAGTCACCAATACGAACTATCAATTCACTGTCTTCACAAAGTGGTATAAATTTCCCTGGTAAAATGACACCTTCTTCAGGATGATTCCAGCGGATCAGCGCTTCAAAGCCATAAACCTTGCCTGTTCGCATATTGACTTTAGGCTGATAAACCAGAAAAAATTCATCATTTTCCAGGGCCTGCTCAAGACGTTTGAGCTGTATTTCTTTTTGCGTGATAACATGATTTGATTCAACATCAAAAAAATGATATTGATTACGGCCTCTCTGCTTTGCAATATACATAGCCTGATCCGCATGTCGTAATAATGTATCTGCATCTGAATAATCATCCGGAAAAGTACTCACGCCAATACTGGCACTCAGGATGACATTGGCACTACCCACTGGAATTGGCTGAGAGATTGCACTCATCACCCTTTCCAGGGCTTTGATTATTTCACCAAAATGATTGAATGAGAGTAAAGTGATCACAAACTCATCACCACCCAGACGGGAAACCATATCTTCATTACGAATAATGGTCAGCAAACGCTGGGTAATGATCTTCAGAACCTTATCGCCCTGAGCATGACCATATTCATCATTAATGGGCTTAAAGTCATCCAGATCAATAAAAAACAGGGTGAGCATCGTTTGATTTTCTTTGGCTTCTTCAAGTGATGCCTCTAACTTATCTTTAAGCAATAAACGATTGGGTAATTTAGTCAAGGCATCATGAGTCGCTTGCCATGAAAGTGCTTTGGTCAGCTTATGAGTGTCACTGGTATCATGAAAAACAATGATTGTACCAATAACATCGTTGTCAGAATCATGGATTGGCGCAATTGTGTAGATAATTGGCAGCTGTTCGCCACCCCGACATTGCAAGAAAATATTATTCTTAGCCTTGATGACACACTCTTCCTGGATTGCTTTTTCAACCGGATTATCGAGTAAAAAATTATCTTCGTTAAAAATTTTAAAGACAATTTGAATGGCTGTCCTGGTGTTTACTTCAATATGATAGTTGGTCAGATCCTGAGCTGATTGATTCATATAATCAATCATACCATTGTGATCTGTGGTAATGACAGCATCACCGATTGAAGCGAATGTGGTTTGAATTTTTGCAATTTCAGATTTAATTCGTGAATTAGAATCTTCAATATGCCTTGATATACTTAGCACCCTTAACAGGACATAACTGAGGTATAGGAAAATAAGAGAAATAATAACTAAAATAAATTTTTGCTGCGTATTGAGCTGCATGCCCGTTAACTGACTTGCTTGTTTTGCATGTTCTTCCAGCGTCTGGATCAGCGAAGAAACTTTTTCATTATGTGTTTGCTCAGTGCCATTGACAGGATCCTCAATGAGACTCAGTCGCTTTAGTTCATTAATTTGTAAAACTGTTTGTTCATTAAGAAAATTCCTGTTCTCATCATAGAGAACAAAGCTGCTTGTTGCACAAAGCAGAGACACAGCAATAATGATTAAATGCCATTTGTAATTATTCACAAGAGGATATCCACACGCTTCTCAAATAGCGTATAAAAGAGTGACCTGAGCAATGCTTTTATAAACATTACGCACATATAAAAGCTAATCCGGCATTATACATTAGAATACATTGTTTATAAAAAACATTTACCCACTCAATTTAAAAAAAAGCTGTTAATTCAATACCTTGTAAGAATTTCTTTTTACTACACAAAAATGATGCTATTTCATAATACAAAGAGTATAATGCCCGCTCCAATCTAACCGTGGTAACAAAACACAATC